>Ga0131853_10023854_pt1 | contig 11043 bp, 17 predicted proteins | sample TergutLab28metaG_FD_92764 | JGI IMG/M metagenome (GOLD analysis project Ga0131853, IMG submission 92764) | Labiotermes labralis P1 segment gut microbial communities from Petit-Saut dam, French Guiana - Lab288 P1 (version 2) (version 2) | ecosystem: Host-associated > Arthropoda: Insects >...
TGCCACAGACTCCGAGCAAGTCAGACGAGTATATGTGTTTGATACCATTAATCTGGGGTACATCTTCGCTGCATCTACTGCTCAACCCCAATTTCTTCAGTGGGTTTTAAACCAGGGATTTCTTGATCACGTGCCAAATCACCGTGTACTTTTTGATCCGCACAATCCCGTGCATATTCTGCAGGAACGAACACACGGTTTTAATCCAATGGGCCAAGGCGCTTCTCAGAACGATGTGATACACGTACTCGGACAGCTTGGAATCGATCAGAGTCACCCGATGTTTCCGACTAGAGAAACACTGGCACAATTATCGCATTTATTCGACGTACGTGGTGGATTCTATTCTATGGATAATCCATGTCGCAGTCAAAAGGGGACGCGTGAGTGTTTTGATCGTAGACGTGAAAGAGGTAGTCTGACTTGGGATCCAATCTTCGAGAGTCTTGCTACAACAGATTGTTCATCATTTGTGGAATATGGTTTGAGATTTGGGGAGGCATGGGGTTCTGTATATACCGGTTCATTACCTACCTGGGTTGGCGTGACAACAAATACATCACTGTTAGAGGGTGTGAGAATACCACGTTATCTGGTGCAGATATTTTTGGATGGATCACATAGTTGTTCACCGTCTGGGATAAGAGAACAGATGCAGTCAGTTGATGCTTGGATAGCAGACACCTCTATACCTATTCATCCAGGTGATATTTTTATTCGGAGGCGGTGCATAGTAAATGCTCAAGGTGAAAACGAATGTAGCGGGCACACATTTAACGTAGTGGGAACAAACATGACAGGTGCTGCTGTTACAATAGACCCGGCACTTACTGGTCGAAGGAGTAGTATAACGGTCGCTCCGGGAGATTTCCTAGCGATTACGACTGGTAGTTGGAGCCTTCTCACAGGAATGTCGTTGTACTCAGGAGGAAGTGCTACAGATTACCGCATGTTCAGACCTAATTTCAATCTCACTGCAAATTGTCCTTAGTAACCCCTTAGTGCGTGAGACACGAATAAAGAGAGGAAGATCGCAAATATGACAGCTCTGGAGAAGTTTAAGAAATTCCGAGATTCGACACTAGCTAAGCTAGATAAGGATGGAAAGGGCGGGAAAGGGTATTTCATTCTCGACAATAAGACGTGTGAAGCTATTGTCGCTGCCAACCCGCTAACGTTGAAAGATCTCGGCAAAATCCCTGGGATAAAAACGGGGACAAAGACGTTTGAGAAATATGGAGAGGCTATTGTGGATTATTTCACAATAGCCTCTAATTTCTAGGAGGAGTTGTCGTGCGTGACAAAAGTTTTGCGTTTAAAAAGGGCTCAGATTTTGAGACTTCTGTGTTTCTAACGTTGAAGAATGAGTTGCGTGAAGCTTTTGTCATGTGCGATGTACACATACCCTTTACTCCAATACCAGCACAGATCGACATAGTTGTCGTGATTGGCTGGTCATTTCATGTCCTGGAGTTGAAGAATTATGATATCGGTTTGGTTGGTAGGTTGGGAGATAATAGATGGACAGCCAAGACCAACACAAGATCGTTCTCAATTCAAAATCCGATTATGCAGAATACAACACAAAGTTTCAAGCTTATTCAAATCTTGAGGGCGCACGAATTTCCACCACCGCGAGAAATAAAAGGTTTTGTTGTAGTGCCTATAACATGCAGGCTAGATGTTGATAAACATCTTAAACAAGCAATTGTGACTGTGGATCAATTTATAGCCTCAGCGAAAACGGCTAAACCTGGTGCAGGGGATATCGAAAAGTTAAGGAGGTTATTTTTGCAATGGAAGGTGTGAGTTGTCCAAAATGTAAGGGGGCTGGTGGACTTCCACGATGTGCTGCCTGTGGTAAAGTGTCGTACGCATTGCCTGAACAGGTTTCGGAGGCAGAAAAGAAACAACGGGTACCGGTCCCATTGTGGTACCAATTACATAGGTGGGATCCAACTCACATAGTACTGGATAAGAATTTAGGTAGAACAAAAACGTTGGAACAGTTGAATAGAGTGATTTGTAACGGTATTTTACCGGATTTCTCTGCTATGTTTCTTCTTCCCGAGGATTCTGGAAAGCGCATAGCACTCTTTACACTTATCCAAATATACCAAGAATTGAATTATACTGTAGCTCCTGTTTTGGACCTAGTTACTCTGAACATTTTGCTAAACAGGAATAGATATGAAGACCAACAAACATTGTTGGATTTGTTAACTAGTGACATTGCTATAATCTACTCTACTGCATTTGTGACACGCAAGGCTGGTGCTCGGATATTTGAGGGAATTGCTAGTTCACGCGCTTTAACCGGGAAGCCTACATTGTTTTTTGGGTCACACACTTTTAAAGAGATGTCTACGTGGGGTACCTCACTTGATATTAAGTATAATAGAATGAAGAATGATAAATTGGCGCATCCATATATTTTTGATGGTGTCGCGGAGAGGAGAGTTCATGGACAAACGGGAGAAATTGGAGGAATTGATACGACTGAGCAGTGAGAATACTCACGACGTAAGGGAGAATGCTTTTTCTCAAGAATTGAAGGCACAAAGGGAACTGCTGGAGCATGAACTGCGCGAGGAGCGTCGCTTGTTGAATGCTCTACCTGTCGCACCGCCGATGACTTTTGGCCTTGGTTCACGTGTACTAGTCAGGTATCTCAATGAGGATATTCCGGAATTTACGGTTGTGATTGTGGAAGATAACGTAATACCAGATGTGACGAAAGATATTACGTATATATCGGTGCATGCTCCGCTTGCGAAGACTATATACGGTAAAATCGGCGGTGAATATAGGGTAGTAGTGAAGGGAGTTGTACACAATGTTGAAGTTGCGTTTGCTTAGTATTTGCATGGCGGTGGTTGCATTGACTGCCGCTATCATGTATCCTCATGCTGAGATAGCGAACAATGAACGTGTGGGGCGAGCGCTCGTGTTTGCAATGTATGATTTTCATCCGATGCATATGCTTGAGCAGAACGATGTGTTGCAACGTATTTTATCTCCAGAAATAGCTCACCACTTTTTACTGAGTAATGATGCGCGTCAATTAAACGTGTATTTGAGATTGGAGATGCGTCCGGCTACTCCCATTATTTTGCATCAAAATAACACCAGCATTATTTTCACCATAGATAGTGTTGTGATGGAATCGGATCGGATATTTCAGATCGATTTTACACATCGGTTTGGGCGTGTAACATCTATAAGAGAGTTCGAGTTATTCCCGATACCACCGACCGGAATATGGAATTTTGAGGAGGATGTTATGAAGTCTGATAGAAGAACGTGGTCGGCGACGGGGTTTATCTATAACAATTTTCTGCGGTTTGTCTGCATACTAATACCACACCCGCCGTCCAAGCTCCTGTCAGAGGTGTTGTTCTAGCAGCCGTGCTTGGGGTATATTACACGAATACTGTATATGTCGTTTTGCTAGAGATTTGCGGAAGGGTTAAGGAGATGTCATGAAGAGTAGATGTGATGCGGTGTCAGTAATAACAAACACCTTGATCTTTATTTGGTTGTGCTATGGCTTTTATGACCATTTTATACACGGTTATTTTAGGTATACGGGTATGCAACCATGGGTCTCAGTTGTGGTTGCATGTGCATTTGTCGGTCTTGGACTCGTTGCACTTATATCTAGTATCCGAACATTTTTGCAATCACGCAACAAATATGAACCTAAATCACGGTACAAGGAGGGTGTGAACATTGGAAGGTGAACATGAATCTAATGTGAACGCAGGAGATGGTAAAGAGACCAAGAGGCAGGAAACTAAATCGTATACGAACTATAGTAAAGGTGTGTTGTCTGGCACCGTCATGATGATTGTGGCATTAGTGATAGTTGGTGGACTTATAGTCAACTTTGTGCCAGTGGTCATTGAATTCCTCGCGGGATTTGCGGTGGTCTTTATACTGATAGGGTTTTATCTATTTCTAAGACATTCATAATCTTTTCATGGAGGTGTCTCATGTGGCCCGTAGTTCAATCACTTATAGGGGTGATAGGTCTCTTCTCGTTTGGGATAAGCATCTCCTTATTCAAAAAGCGAAATGAGAGAAAACACCTAGTCATGTTTGGTGTTGGTAGTCTTGTTCTGATAATACTGGGGGTAATGTGAGAGAGTTTAATAACAAGATATATCGATTGTTGACCTATGGAACACTCGAGTTGTTCTTGGAGTTTAAAAAAGCTTTCTTATTACTATTTCTTTACTCCGGTTGGATGATCTTTAGTTTTGACCTCCGGAGGGTTATCATTATTGGCGTCGTATGGTTGATGCTCCTTGCCGTGCTCGTGTATATTGATAAAAATCGTATAGTATATATCCCACCGAAGCCACGTCAAAAGAAGGAGAAATCTCTACAACCTGATATGGCTGGAAGGGCAGAAGAGGTCGAGACACCTTTTGTTATGAAAGTAGATCAAGCGGCATTTTCTAAGTTTACATTTAATGATTATGTTGCTGACACCTTCAAGAAACAAGAGCCCAATCAAATACTCGATCTGCTTGCTGATAGAAATAAACTTATCTTGGAGGAGGTTAAGCGTGACAGTAATTCAGAAGTTTAATGGGTTCTATAAAACACTCGATAAAGGTGTAGATGAAAATATAGTTGAAATTTTCGAAAGTCTTGAGGAGTTGCAACCATTTTTACAACAGTGGTGCGATAACGATTTCCTTGATATGGCTCGTTATGTGACGGACGACACGACTAGTGGGCGGGCTTTTGATCTGAAGATTGCAAGTGGAAAAATGCTAACACTGGTTAATACACTACTTGAGGACTATTTTGGTGTATCGGAAGATGAAGCAAAGAGCTTGAAGGAGTGCGCGAGGCGGATATGCGAGGATTTAGCGGTTATCCATTTCGCGACTGACAACTATTCTGGGTTTTTTGAAGACATCCGCGATAACACCTTTTCGCTTGATACACTTGAGATGACCCCGTATGTAACAGAAGTTGCGGCACTAGGCACCAGTGTATTAATCGAAGATGTGCGTACAGTATTCGAGATCTTGTGCACATTCAAGGTTTATCTCCCGGAGTATTTATTATCGGATGAAGATCTGGCGACTGTTATGGAGACCTTCAACAATGACGGAATGGGTTCCTATAAGATCGGGATGATAGACCGAGATGCAGTTGGGAGGAGTTTGAATGACAGCGCTGGAACACTTATATAGGATAAGTGACTATATAGGTACGAATATTGCTTTTGATTTTTTTGACTGGGATAAATTACAGGGGGAGATAAGTCATTTCGATTTACTTGATGACCACACCCTTGATATGATACAGGCGCAGGTTGTGCAGGCGGCGAGTCCACGCACGGAACTCGGGTTAACGGTTCCTGCGGACATAAATTCAGATATGTTGCTTGAACTAGTTAACTATCTAGGCTTGTTTGTTGTAAGACCTCCAGCACCTGAGAGTTTGTCGTCTAGGGCTGTTATAGAAAAGAATTTTCCTACGAAACAGCAGTATTGGGGTAAAGATATGCATTTGTTGTTGACATTTATTATAGTTTTCGACAAAAGTGACAACTACAAACTGAAGAAATCTGTGTATGTATTAGCAGATCTGGCAGTGCGAGCGCTACGGGAAGGGAGGGTTAAAGGTGACGCTTAAGGATTTGTTTGTTGAGATTTTCAACAGACGAGACTACGATATCTCTACTGTTGATACATCGTCACTGAGTGTGCGAGGAATGATCGCATATGTAGCAGAGACTTACTCAAAAGATGTGAAATATTTTAATGTTATGGACATTGACAATGAGTTATTGGATGAGTTGCTGACAGGGGATGATATTTCTTTGCGGGTTATGGCCGCGTTATCGAAAATAAATAAAGCATTACCGCATTTAAGGTTAAAAACTTATGTATAACGAAGCCTGGCAACCTGTTCAGCAACTAATTCCAAATATCAAACTTGAAGATTACCAGTGTGCAACAGCCTTGTCTATTGCTACAGAGGAGCGACAACTTGTTTTATTTGAAACCGGTTTGGGAAAAACACTTGCTACAATAGCAGGTTTAATTATGAGGAAGAATGCTGGCAAAACGCGAAAATTGTTATGGTTATCTCCGCTTGATGTGCTACCTCAAACACGTTCTGTATTTTCAACGTATACTTCAATGCGCGGTCATAGTGTAACAGGTACTTCAAGAGAGATGAGCAGGTGGGATTATTCGAGTCTGGATATAACATACATGAATTTTGAGGCATTTGACGAGCGCGACGTCCTTGAGTGGGTCATGAATATGTATACAGAGTTCGATACTGTTGTAGTTGATGAGGCACATTTGATAGCGAATCCGTTTTCAAGTAATCGCAATGGGTTTCTCTGGTGGCTTGTTAGTAAGATACCCTCAAGATTTCTGCTTACTGCAACACCAACTATATCACGGATTGATCAATACGCTAGCTTGTTGTGTTTGTTGGAAGGTTCTTTGAAGGATCTCCTCAAGTATAGATCTCAGATACATATGAAGCAGTGGACGCCTGATCAGCACCCGCGGTTATTGAGTTACAAGAAGCGTGATGTAACTATACCTATGGATGTGCTCTTGTATGAAGAACCGATTCAAAGGTCACGTAACATTGGAATGGCCATGTTTAAGGACACTCGGGGGTGTGGTGCCGAGAAGCCCTACACCATGTTACTAGATCTCATACGTAAAAACAACCTACGACACTTCCTAGTTTATGCGAATATTACGGATCATCACCAACCACTTGTAGACTTCTTAAAGGAGAACACCGACCTGCGGGTCGGCATCCTAAGTGGAAAGACCCGGAATAAAAGTTCTGTTCAAAAGAGCTTCAATGAGGGTGAACTGGATGTGTTGGTTTATAGTACGACAACAGGTAGAGATTTACCTGCGGAATCTGTTATATTTTTTGAGTGGGATGTTTATGCTGCTCAAAGCTTAGGGCGAGCCCTGCGTAGCAAACATATTGAAAAAGACTTTCACGTTTGGTTTCTAATTAACACCTTGTACGAAACCGAGATGTTTGAGAACACGGTAGTTAAGACAGGGATTTTGAACGAGAAAGCTTTGAATAAAAATATATTCAAAAAAATAGGAGGATTATCATGAAGCGTCTAATCGACAGTTACAGGGATAGTTTTAGAGATCGCGGTGTTTCAAACTATATTGGTTTGAAAATAGTCGGACTCGTCGTATTGATAGCCGTGTTTGGGTTCATAGTGGTTCTGATCGCAAACGAAATCGTGCTTGGCGTGGAGTTAATAAATAACGTCATATACTAAAGGTGTGACATGACAAGATTGCTGTTTCTCGCGATAAGCTTAACTCTCTTACTAACGTTCACTGCATGTCGGAGCGAACCGGAACCTGAGATCATTCCCATAGTTCCTTGGGCTGAGGCTGAATTGACCGTCACCCCAGATTTAGATGGACCGGATGACACAGACATAAACGCATTGTTAGGGATAAATCCTCAAGACGGATTTGATGGTGATGACTTTGAGTTTACAGCGATCCCTATCCCGATAGAAGATGAAGATATGGATTTCGATTTCGGCACTCCGTTGGAACTTGGAAATGAAGAACCGGACGCATTTCTTCAACTTGAAACCGGTATGACACTAGAAACCGGTACAGAGGCACCTGTGGATGCATTCCCGATAACTGAACTTGTAGTAGAAGAAGATGATGATGGCGATGCAGGGTTAGTTGTCGAAGGTGATGTGGACACCCTAATTACAGCAGCTGAGGAAGAGTTAAGTGGTGAACCTGAGGAGTTGCCGAAGACGAATGACATGTTTTCTGCGATTGCACTGGCATTTGCTTCCTTGCTGATAATCTCCCTATTATTGCTTGTTTTGAATAAGCGAAAGGTTGAAGCTTAAGCTATAGCCGTTTGTTTAAATTAAACGAAAGGTTGAAGCGTACGCTTCAACCTTTTTTGTTGCAAGCATAGATCACGAGGGGCGGGGGTTTACTGCATGATCAGACTTAAAGATCTTGATCAAGATATTATAGCGTCTGTTATGTCATGCCTTATGCATGAACAGACAGTAAAAGAGACGTATACATATTACAATTTTTTAAAAACTGTGTTGGATACATCAGAAGTTATAGATGAAGTTTATCTAGTTTACTCGGCACTAGATGTTCTGTATGAACTTTATACTATAAGACGAGATGTTCCGATGATAAACAAGGATATTATTTTAAATATAATATATCAAAATCTACACTCTGAAATAAAGGAATCTTTGGACCCCGGGTTCCGTGGATATACCAAACAACACTTAGGTATTGAACTTGATGTTTTGAATGATCTTACAGTTGCGACGGTGGGAAATCATCTGTTTAGCAAATGTGCTGATTTTTTGGACTTGTTGATTATAAAGGGCTACACTATTGAAGAGAGTCGTGGCAATATTCCGGTGTTAGTGAGTCATTACACAGAAAAGCTGGGTGAAGAGTTATCTCAAATAATAATTCATCTTAACAATAGTGATAAAAAGATTGTAGATTTTCAGTACGTTGGATGGGGTAAATTTCTACGCAAAAACCGTATTTACGATTCATCTAAATTACCCGAGTTGCTTAGATTAACTTCTGCAGCTATGGAATCTAAATTAATGTTATCTAGACGAGCGTCACAGCCGTTAACCTCCCTTGGGCAATTGATAGATCTAGAGAATGATTGTATTGTTCACTCAGAGCCTATCGGGTCTTGGGGCGTTCCTGTGTTGGATGAACTTCTTAGGGTGACGAAGGGTTTAATGACTTTGTGTGTAGGTGCCGCAGGACTAGGAAAAACCACACTGGGTTCATGGATGGCTGGTAACCTTTTGGAACAAGGCAAAAGAGTATTATTTTATTGTCCCGAAATTCCACAGCGTTTGCTCTTGTTTTCACATATTCTACCGGCTTATATATACGCTAAATATGGCTTTTGCGTTACGATGAATCAACTTATCGGGAATGAGCCTCTGTATGAGCATCACGAGTTTTTGAGTCTGAAAGAGCGAGAAGATTTGGTAAAGGCTGCGAAATTGACAATAGCGGAGTCAGGTCTTTTTTATCATGTTGCTCATGCTTATCACCATCAGACATTAGGAGATGAATTGCGAAGGGATATTAGGCAGTTTGATCCAGATATTCTTATTTTCGATCACACAACTGAAGTTATGGGGGAAGAGAATCAGAATTTGGTGACAAGTAATGTGGCAGAAGTATTGGGGGATGTAAGCGAAGAATTTCTCATTCACACTTTTGCTTTGAGTCATACAGGTTCCAAATTTACTATACCTACGAAAGACACTCCTGTCGTTACAGAAAAAATCTGCGCGTGGAGTAAACGGCTAGAAGGTGTAGCTGCCAACGTCGTTGGAATGTTTAAGCTTGGCGATAAAGTAAATATGTTTTTTACCAAGCTGAGGTGGCACGAGTTAGTGCCTATGTGGATTACCCTGCGGATGGATCGGGAGCATAACTGGTTCACTTTTGAGCCTAAAGATCAATTCGGCTCTAAGATATCGGATGAACTTCTTGAAGAGTTTATCTCTGAACAAAAGCTGTATGATGTTGACGATGACGAGGATGAGGGAGAGGATTACTTTGCACTGTAACAAATATGGATTAGCTGTAGTGCTCATGGTGACTACTTTTGTCTTGACAGCGTGCCGATCTAATGATCCACCACCAGTTGTTTGGGAGGAAGCCCCTGTCGTAGAGATGGAATGGGATCCTATAGAGATAGATTTTATCTCATGGGAAGATGAAGACGAAGAACCTGTTCAAATTGTACACGCTGTTATACCTGATGTATTTCCATTACCTTTGGGGGAATGGTTCTCTGTCAGGCATGGTGTATTCATGAGGGCTAATATACTCGAGAATGAGGACGTATTTCTAGCTATCCAGAATCAGGCGGTGTTCAGTCATTTCTACTCAATTGTGATCTTTTCCTATGAAGAGAAAGATATGTACGCTTTTTTGGTTCCCCCTGATATGATTCCCCCTTATGACTATCAGGTGGATTTCGTAGCTAATTCCTTAACGTCATTGGATCCTGTTGATTCGTTCAGAGTTGTTGTGGCAGGCGATCCTGACTGGGATGAAGCTATGTTTCTCGTGGATTCAACTAGCACGCTGTCGTTTCTTCACCACGTAACAGCATTTGCTGGTGACATACACGCGGTTAGGCAAACACGACATAGAACTACATTTGAAGATCTTGATTTCTCAATCTTACAGCCAACTATTCGTTGGACAGAGCGTGGTATGGAAGGTTATCACAGTATCGACACAATTCCTGATTTTGAGAATCAACCAGGTGGAACATTCGGTCAGCCACCAAACGTGTCTGTAGTCGGTACTCAAGCCTTATACGACTTGAGATTAAGTCCCATCCTGAATCATCCGACAGGTCTGAGATTTTCAAACCTAGTTATGAGTGGTATGACTATGTCGTTTGAAGGTACTGTTGAAAACGTATCTAGCCGAGCTACTATCACTACTATTGTCTTCGAATTCCTAGATGTGGATTCGAATTCTTTAGGGACACGGAATTTTGGACCCGTAATACCTGAAATAGGTGAATCTAGGCCGGTAAGGTTGAATGTTGATGTGAATATGTTGGATGCTGTTTTTATTAGGATGGTGAATTGATGAAATATTTTATGATAGTGGTAGCTTGTTTGGTGCTTACCGCATGTAGTAGAGATTCTGTTGAAGATGTGGTTTATGTGGTTGTCGATGAAGCTGTTGAGGAGGCACCGCACATAGGTTTAGTGCTTCAACCACGTATCGAAGACGTGATTGAAATAGGATTAGATATGAGTGGAGAAGTGGAGATCGACTGGTCCAGGTTAGGTGACGCTACTTTATATATTCCGCCGCCAGAAATACCTGAGCCCACGCCTACACCTACGCCAACACCTACGCCAGTGCCTACACCGGTGTTGCCAAATTCTACTGAAGATCCGTTAAGATATGAATATACTCCATCATTTGCATTGCCCCAGCA
>Ga0131853_10023855_pt1 | contig 11043 bp, 9 predicted proteins | sample TergutLab28metaG_FD_92764 | JGI IMG/M metagenome (GOLD analysis project Ga0131853, IMG submission 92764) | Labiotermes labralis P1 segment gut microbial communities from Petit-Saut dam, French Guiana - Lab288 P1 (version 2) (version 2) | ecosystem: Host-associated > Arthropoda: Insects >...
AACCGGATATCTGAAATGGTTTGGGACAGCGAAATTGAAGAAGCAGGGGCATTGAATGACTGCGTCATTTATTTAGGCAATGGAATTTTATGCATTTTTAGACAACCGCTAAAATATCTCTGTTTAATTTCTCTTTACTTGACGAAATAAGAAAATATTATGTAGAAACTCTCGGTTCGTCCTCGTGAAAGATATACTGGAAATGATGGCGCAAGTTGGTAGACTGCAACAGTACTCAACAAAATTTGGTCAGTGTCGGTTCGTGACAGCGATGCAGCGAAAATGTCGTGTGTGAACTCTAATTGGTGTGAAGATAAAAGCTTTTAGTGAAGTTCTGAGAAAGTATGGTGTGCGTGTGATGTAAGATGGTGTTTCTGAAACTACCAGGCAAAAGCATAACTCCACAAATCTTCACGCTGAAATTTCCTGTGCATACATCAGGCCCGAAACAGAAACGTAAGTAAAATAAATTGAGAATTATAAAACTTTTAACTTAGCTTCTGGCGTGTAGGCACTAAACATTTCTACTGAATTAGTAGCCTACCCAGGAATTTCGTTCGGTTGGAGGGGGTTCAACAAATTCAGTTGAGGACAGAGAGAACCGGGATCTGTTGGCGGTAGCCCAATAGTCAGGGGTTCTGGAGCAGCCGTAATTTGGTATAAGAAATTTCATTTCATATCGTAAAATTTTCTTCATTTTTGGTACTTTAAGAATATTTATAATGACAACCAATTTATTTGTCATTGCGAATGTAAAACAATTGCGAACCGGCGGTAGTTTTAGAATTTTACTGCCTTTTTTCCGAACACCTTTTGTGTTGGGGACTTAAATTCAGCGATTTTTAACAGTTTTCTCAGTCGGGTTGAGTTTGGCACGATTTTGGAGGGCCTTCCGAATTTCGGGGGGAGGGGGTTGACACCCCAACACCCCCCTCGGTACGCCACTGTACTGAAACTTTTCTTGAAATGAAATATCTCTGATTTATTCTCGACAGTGCAGATTATTTAATTGTTTCATCACCTTCGGTTCACAATTTATAAACGTCTATAGGCAACCACGCGCAACAATTTAAAGGTCTGTCTAATATAAACACCGTACCGGGTGCACGAAGACTAAATTAAATGCCGTAAGATAAAGGTTAAAAATAGCCGCCATATTGTAAAATGTAAAGGTATAGTTTAAAAAAGCGCCCTGGCCGAAATATTGTCGAATGACGCAGTTTAAAAATTTAAAAAGTATTTAAAAGTTCGAAAATTACGCGTGTCTGCTCTATTTTAAAATGGCGCTATTCAAGATTGCGGCTAAATAGGCGTCAAACAGTAGGGGAAGTAAAACAGAGGTGCTAAGGCGTGAAGCTTTCTGTGACTAAACTAATTTGCATTATAATTAGATCAATTGCTTTCCTCTCAAGGCATTATGAATAATAATTACCACATTTGCATATCAATCTAGGGTGTATAAATATCAGTTACATTATTTGCATATCAATCAAGGCTGTATGAATAGAATTAAGTAAATTTCATATTAATTTTGGGGGAGGTCATTGACCCCGTCGCCGTGTTTATATACATCACGTGACTGTGACATCATAGGGGCGGTGGTGGGGTTGCCTTACCGCAATGATTACTACTCGCATTTGATAAGTATGTCCCTGTCATCGCGGCATGGCTCGTTCTCAGTTTGCGGACGTAGGAACGGGCTCCGTTAGGGAAGATAGGTGCGAATATGTTGAACAAGCTGCCGCGAACAGCTGTCCAATGGTGATCTTCCAGCTTTGGAGTTGAGCGACGTGTTAATAACGCCTACATGTTAAAACATCTTCTTACTATACATTAAGCTGAAGATTCAGACCTGACGGATAATTTTGCTCGACCTAAGGAACGAAATAGGGACATGAGATTTGGTAAGTGGAATATTAAGAGCCTCTTTAGGGCAGGTTCATTAGGTACTTGGAAAGTTAGGAGCGTGTATAGGTCATGTTCATTTAGTACATATAATATTAGGAGTCTATATAGGGCAGGTTATACTTTACGTGAAATATTAGAGTTGTCTATAGTACTGGTTAAATTGGTACGTGGAATGTTAGGAGTCTGTAAAGTGCAGGTTCATTTGGTGCTTGGTATGTTATCAGAATCAATAGGACAAAGTCATTTGGTACGTGGAATATTAGGAGCCTGTATAGGGCAGGTTAATTTGGTACGTGTAATGTTAGCAGACTCTAAAGGACAGGGTCATTTAGTAAGTGGAAAGTTAGTAGCCTGTATAGGGCAGGTTCACTTGGTACTTGGAATGTAAGGAGCCTGTATGGTGCAGGTTCATTTGGTACGTGGAATGATAGGAGCCTGTATAGGGCAGGTTAATTTGGTACGTGTAATGTTAGCAGACTCTACAGGACAGGGTAATTTAGTAAGTAGAAAGTTAGTAGCCTGTATAGGGCAGGTTCACTTGGTACTTGAAATGTAATGAGCCTGTATGGTGCAGGTTCATTTGGTACGTGGAATGATAGGAGCCTGTATAGGGCATGTTCATTTGGTACCTGGAATGTTAGCAGACTCTAAAGGACAGGGTCATTTAGTAAGTGGAAAGTTAGGAGCCTGTATTGTGCAGGTTCATTTGGTACGTGGAATGTTAGGAGCATGTATATGCCATGTTCAAGTAGAACATATATATTTAAGAGCCTGTATAGGGCAGGTTTATTTGGTAGGCGGAATATTAGAGGCCTCAAATATACAGGTTCAATTGGTTCGTGGAATGTTAACAGAATCTAGAGGACAAGGTTTTTTGGTACGTGGAATGTTAGAAGCCTCTATAGGGCAGGTATATTTTGTACATGGAATGTTAGCAGGCTCTACAGGACAGCGACATTTATTAAGTGGAATGTTAGGAGACTGTATAGGGCAATTTTATTCAGTACGTTTAATGATGGGAGCCTGTATAGGGCAGGTTCATTGGGTACGCAGTTTGTTAGGATCCTGTGGAAGACAGGTTGATTTTCGGCAGCAGCCATGGAATTGGACAAATGTAACTTATAATTAATGGGTATGCAGTAAGTTAGGTGGACAGACAGGGCACAATAAAAACAGGGGACTTTAATCTTGTACATAGAAAACGAAGTGAAATATTCAATTAGTAACAGGAGTGTTTGTAAACCACAGAATATTATAGTAGTGTTTGTTAGCGATAGGGTGTCGTATATAATTCTGAATGGTCGCTTGTGTACTGTCATTGTTCTGAATGTGCATGCACCAAGTTAGGAGAAAAGTGATGTTTCAAAAGATAGTTTTATGAGGAATTATATGACGTTTCTTTATCATTTTTCTAAGTACCAATTGAGAATTAACTTTAGGATAATTTAATTTAGAAGTGGGTATGAAAATATTGTGAAACGGAAAATTTCGAATAAGAGTCTACATCAGGATATTAATGATAATTGTGTTAGAATATTAAACTTTGACACATAAAAATTCTAGTTATCAAAAGCACGATGTACCCACACCGGAACTTTCATAAGTACACCTGGACATCACATGATGGAAAGACACACAACCAGATTGTTCACATATTAATAGATAGGAGATCGCATTCCAATATAGCCGCCGTACGATATTTAATTGTTGCTTACTGCGGTACTGCTTACTCTCAGTTGATTGAAATGTCAGAGAAAGATGTACAGTAAGCAAACAAACAGAAGAGATGTTTGATGGGGAAAATTTAATCTGAGGAAACTAAATGAGCTTGAGCTTATGAAAGAGTGTCGGATTGAGATTACAAACAGTTTTGCAGTGTTTAGAACTTAAATGTCGACGCGAACATAAATAGGGCCGTGGAGAACATTAAATAGGATATCAAAACCTCAGCTAAGCAAAGTCTAGATCTGCAGTAATTGAAGCAGCATGAACAATGTTTTGATGATGAATGTTTAGGTTTTTCAGTTCAAAGGAAACAGGCTAAAACGAAGTGGACACTTCTTCCAAGCCAAAGCAAAGTAGATAGTCTGATCAATGTGAGATGTGATGCTTGCAGACATTTCAGGAACAAAAAGAATGTAAATTTGAAAAATAAAACCTAGGACGTGAAACTAACAATAAGATCAACTTGTATAGGGGGATCAGTTGCTTTAAGAAAGGTTACAAGCATAGAAGTATTAGAGTGAGGAATGACGTAAGTGATCTGATTGCAGGTTCCCACAATATTTTGGCTAGGTGGGGAACTCTTTCTCCAAGCTACTAAATGAATACGGGGTTAGTGGGGTTAGTCAGAGAAAAATACACACACCAGACCATACGTACGTGAGCGAAGTGCGTCTGAGTTTGAGCTGGCTATTGGAAAGCTAAATCGTCTCAAATCGCCAAGTCTTATTTAAACACCACCAAAATAGTTTACAGCGGGTGGTGACACATTTCGATTTTAGATGCATAAACTTGATATTTCTATGTGGAATAAGAAAGAGTTGCCTGAGAAATGGAACGAGTCGATCATTTTACATGGCTATCAGTATGGCGATAAAACAGACTGTAGGAATTAGAATAGCATATCACATTTCTCAACTACGAATTAATTTCATGCACCATCCTGCTCTGAAAATCAACTCCATATTCAGACGGAAGTTTGGGGAATATCAGTGTGAATTTCGACGCAACACTTCAACTAGAGAACATATATAATGCATTCATTAAATACATGTAAAAATGGCAATAAAATGTAGCAGAGATTCAGCTCTTTACAGATTTCAAATAAGCTTATTTTTCGGGCAGGAAGGACGTCTTATAAAATATTCTGATTGTGTTTGGTATCCCCATGAACCTTGTAAGGCTAATAAAAACGTGTCTCCCTGAAACTTCCAGCGGACTCTGAGTAGGCAAGGATTGGTCTGACGTATATACTATTAGGAATGGTTTGAAAAATGAAGATGCATTATCGCCATTCTCTTTCAACTATGCTGTAGAGTACGCTAATAGCAGGATTCAGGTTTGTGAGGTTGACTTTTAATTAAATGGTACACATCAGTTTCTGGTTTATTTTTATGGTGAAAATATATTGGGAGGAAGGGAGCATACTGTGAGGGAAAAAGCAGAAATTTTGATAATGACGAATAAGCAGAGTGGAGTTGAAGTAAATGCTGATAAACTCAGTACACGGTCTTGTGTCGAGATCAGAATGTAGGACGAAGTGACAGTATGACAATTCATAACAGTTTCTTAGAAATAGTGGAAGATATCAAATATTTGGTTAAAATCTTACCAAGACAAAATTTGTCTCTCGTGACACGTAATAATTATTTAAATATATATCAAATTTAAAACATTAAAATATTGTCTAATTCAAAAACCCACTCACAGTGGTCAGTTGAATTATTAGCACGCCATGTGTGCGCACAAACCCCAAAAACAAATTGGGACAGAAATAATGTCCATTTGAATGCATATAATTCAGTATAATACCGCAAATCTTTAAAGGAATTTAACCTTCAATTACATGATTTTTCCATTAGGAGAACTTGTACAGCGAAGGAAGAATCTCTATTTTACTTAGTCAAAAGCAACTGGAAATGAAAACCTTTATGTCCAGTTGATCACGTTGCCTGTAATATCTCATCTAGGCCAAGATTTCCCAAAGTGCCCCTTCGTCTATGATAAAAATATGAAGAACTTCTTGCTTCTGTAATGAATGAACGAAATGCAGATAGAATTTGAGTTGAAATTTGAAAAAAATTCCGCGCTCAAATACGGCATAGTTATTGCACGTCAGCTACAAATAAGCTTAGTCATCACTTCAGCTGCCTTATGGCCATCATCGTTGCCCTGTCTTTCTGTAATTTTTTTTGAAATATCACGAATTCCACTGGACGGAATTTCATGTAATTTTATTTTAGTGAATAATTTGATTATCTGTCGACAGAATTCAAATTTCATTAAATTGGGACACAGAATAATGAGTGCTGTACTTGGAGACCGATATATTGATTTTGGTCAATTTTCGATAAAAAATTCTTAGAACAAAAATTAATGAACCGTGTGGTACAGAAAACTGGACACATTTATTCCGTTTAATAAATTTTTTACGAAATTGTGCGATTTATATGATATTGTGGAAAATAATGTTGAACCAGACAGTCCACAGTGCGCTTTGCGTGTTGGATAATATAGGTGACTCACGCAATCAGATTATGTAATATTTATATCTTCTCCAACTCAACACTAACTACGCGAACCTACCACCATATTAAGTTACACGTACTGTGCTTCTTAATTTCAATGTTACTTTCCATTGCTCACAATTTCCATTTATCTTTCGAATGCTGTGCACATCCGCAATGTGTTCTGTGTACCGTGCACCGTCTGTGAAAACGTGCAGCACTTCGCTGATTCTGCCATCCCTAGCAGTAACTGCAGTGCGGTTTGAGATACGCTATCATTTCAGTACACGTGCACTGAGGGCTCAGTATCAGTACACGTGCACCAACAGGTGTCGCACACACGTGTGTACGTGGACGTAACATGCGCATGTGTTGCACACGTGTATCCAATCTGTTTGACCTTATAGCGAGACACATTAAGGATATGATCGGTTACAAATTATTGGGACAGACGTACATTGGAACCCTCCCAAAGTCCCTCCTCCCTTGAAATGGGGGCAGATATTTTTAGGTTAAAGAGCTTAGTGCCTAAGGGTGGCTGAGCACAAGCGATTTTAATCGCGCAACAAAAGTTGCACTGATTAAAATGGCTGGCGATTTATAATGCGTTGACGCGCAATAGAGTGACAGTCTCCACGCACTAATTCAGTTACGTCATATTCTGCAAGGATGTAGTAATGTAGTGCTGTACGAAAGGTTGTTCGTCCTACATGTGTCACTGCTTCTAGTGTCGTAGGTTGAAAAAGCTAGATGTAACTAACATCTTTCTAAATAGCACTAGGATTTAGGTAGCGAGCGTTAAAATTTTAAACATGTCGATTGAATCTGGCACCTGTCTGAATGTTTCTGATATTCACAAAGTTTTGTAGTTATTACGGAGGGACCAATAAAACAATCAATTAATACGTTCCACACAAATTCACCCACAAATAAGAAAATAAACGTGCATTCTACTCTAACTAATATATACACTTAAAAATTTTAAATAATCATCGGCTGCTTTCATATTTTAAGATAGAGAATTTTAATTTTGGATGTTTGCTAATGTTATCAAATCTGTTCCAATGTCTCACTGTACTCGGATAAACTGAATTCTTTTTACATTAAACTCAGTACAGCATTTCAAAAGCATTATAGTCAATTTTAACAATACAATTTTTTTCCACAAAATATGATTCTAGTTACCTAGGAGCCGGTGAAGCTTCAAGAATCGGTTGTCAAATGAACCATCTGTAATCTCTGGGTTTTATAGATGCATGTTGCAAAGTAAACATTCTTTCAAGCATAGTGATCTATGACGTCATCTCCTGGGTTCGATACACTCAACGTTTAATGAAGTAACATGTAGGTTGTGAAGATTAGCTGATCTTGCTGCAACTCAGTATATTTTTCACAGTAATTAAACAACTTGATGCATAAAACTTTGTTTTACAATATTTATATTTCATACCTCTACATGTTTCGATCAGACGTGCTCGAAACATGTAAAGGCATGAAATAAACTTATTGTATAACAAAACTTTTGTGCATCAAGTTGGTTAATTACTGAGATAAATAATAGGTAAGTGCTGAACTGACGACAGTGAGTGACCGTTCGTTTCTTGTACGTGAAAGTTACATACAAATTTGAACATTACATATTGCAATATGAAACTAAAATTTTTACATTCATTACGATAGCTCTAACGTGGCTTTTGTTGCTTCGAAAGCGAAATAAAAAAAAAGAAATTTTTGCCTCATAAGTAAACAGTTAGAAGTTACTTCATGGAAAATGTTCCGCCCTGCATGGAGACCTGAATTCACACCCACAAAATTTGTTTAGTTTCTTACTTACTCCATGGTGTAGAGTCTTTATTCAGAAGCTAACTGGTTTGCAGGTAGTCAAGAAATTCCCCGCATTTCCCGGAACCCGAAGGTTCATTACCGCACTCACAGGTGCCCGCCGCCTATATCTATCCTGGGCCAGCTCAATCCTGTTCATATATCCACATCCCACCTCCTGGAGATCTATCCTAATATTATCCACCCATCTACGCCTAGATCTCCGCAGTGCATTCCTTACCTCCTGCTTCCCCACCAAGACCCTATACACCTCCTCTCCTCAAACATACGCGCCACATGACCAGCCCATTTCAATCTTCTCGATTTTATCACCCGCACAATATTGGGTGAGGAATAAATATCATTTAGTCCTCGTAAGGCAATACCCTCCATTCCCTGGTTACCTCGTCTCTCGTAGATCTAATTATTCTCCTCAACATTAGGCGTAATAAGAATACTAAAAAAACAAATTATGTTGCTAAAATCATTTTCAGGTCTAGTAACGAGTAACAGCTTGAGCAAAGGGAAATGGGGTAAAGGGAATTGGAAGGCATTATATAAAGAGAAGCTTAATGTTCTGTATTGCTCAACCAAAATTTCCTGTTAATAAAATCTAGAAGAATGAAATTGGTGGGGAGTGTTGGACGTATGGGGAAGGGAAGGTCGTGTGCTGGGTTTTGGTGGGGAATACTGGGGTAAAGACATCACTGTGGAGACGTAGGCGTAAATGGGATGATAATATTGAAATGGATCTTCAGGAATTGGTATGTGGTGGTATGGACTGGATCAAGCTGGCTCAGGATACGGAAAATTGGAGGGCACTTTTGAATGCGGTAATAAGCCTTCGTGTTCCATAAAATGGGGGGAATTTCTTGACTAGTTCAAACCGGTTAGTTTCTGAAGAAGGAAACAGTTCCATGGAGCGCAGTCCGTCTACTGAAGGGGCTGTGAGCTGGAAGACACAAGATTTGGAATTCCAGTAAGGGCTAATATTTTCTGTCTACTTAAGAACTTGCAGATTTGTTCTGACAGCCAAACAGCCTACTGGCTATTATGTATTAAACTTCTTCCACAAGGATAAAGCGGTCGAGACGTGAGCCTAACAGCTTAACTCTATCGAGTGCCCAGGTGATAATACAAAATAAAAACATTCCTTTGGCGATAATTTTGCAGTTAAAGGAGCAGCAGTAGCTGAAGGCTGTGTGAGTGTCTGGAACTGACATGTATATTAAAGAATGGGCTGGCTGCAATGCAGATTGGTACAGCGGTGTTGGTGAAGTTTAGCGCCTTTCGGCTTTTTGTGTTTATTGCTAGAGCTTGACGTGTTTGTCTGCCTTAACTTTGAAGGTGGAGGCAGTACTCTGCTGCGAAAATTATAATTATATTGGGGTCATCATGGAATGATGTGTGGAGAGATTTTAATGATAAGCTTATTTGTTGAGAGAACAGAGAATTTTACCTAAATATGTTACTGTTGGTAATATTAAAAGGAATTTTCTACCCATTCTGTTTACCGGCTTTGATATAGGTAATAATGTGCCAAACAACGTCACATACTTACATGAATACTTTCCCTCAAATTGCCAGTTACATTCTAATATCTTCTAGCAACTCCCTTTCACTTTTCGCTACTAACATTTGATATCAATTTCACAAATCTTGCAAGTCAACATTCACAACTGCGTTCTCACCCCGCATTCATTCTAAAGTTTTCGACCTGGATTTTCACATTGCAGCTGAGTTTCAAAAAATCGCTTTTGATTTTTGTCTCTCGTGACACGTATTAATAATTAAACAGTTACCAAATTAAAAACATTAAAATATTGCCTATTCCAGAAACACTCTCACAGTGGTCACTTGAAGTGCCAGCACGCCATGTGTACCCAAAACCCAAAAACGAATTGGGGTAGAACTAATGTCCAGTTGGCTGCATATAATTCAGTATAATATCGCAAATCGTTAAAGAATTTGAACCCCTTATGACATGAATTTTCCATTAGAGGAACTTGTATAGCGAAGGAAGAATGTCTATTTTAGTTTGTCGAAAGCAACTGGAATTGCAATCTTTATGTCCAGTTCATCATGTTGCCTGTAACAAATCATCTAAGTCTCGATCTCCCAAAGTTCATCTTCTTCTATAATAAGGAATTGAAGACATTCGTTCTTCTGTAATGAATGAACGAAATGCACATATAATTTGAGTTGGAAATTGAACAATAACCAGTCGTGCTCAGATACAGCATATTTATTGCACGGCAGCTACAGTAAGCTTAATCATCAATTCAGCTGCATTATGGCGCTCATCGTTGCCCTGCCTTTCTGTCACTTGTTTTGGAATAACACGAATCCCACTGGACGGGAATTCATGTAATTTTATTTTGGAGATTACTTTGAAAATCTGCCGAGAATTTTCAAAGTTCATTAAATTGTGACGAAAATAATGAATACTGTACTTGAAGAACCGATAAACAGTTTTTGATCAAGTCTCGATAAAACTTCTTAGAAAGAAAATTTCTCGAACAGTGTTGTACAGAAACTAAACAAATTTATTCCTCTAATAAATTTTTTACGAAATGGTTCGATTTAAATGATACTGTGGAAAATAATGTTGAACCAGACAGGACACAGCGCGCTTTGCATTTTGGATAATTTAGGTCACTCACGCAATCCGATAATGTAATATTTATAACTTCTCCAAGGCAACACTGATTACGCGAACGCACCACCACATTACGTTATACGTACGGTGCCTCTTCATTTCCATCTTACGTTCAATTGCTCTTAATTTCCATTTTTCTTTCGATTGCTGTGCACATCCTCTATGTCTTCTGTGTACCGTGCAACTTGTGTGAAATTGTGGAGCAGTGCGCTGATACTGTAATACTTAGCGGTAACTGCAGTGTGGTTTGAGATGCGGTATCACTTCAGTACACGTGCACTGAGGGCACAGTATCAGTACACGTGCACCAACAGGTGTCGCACACACGTGTGTATGTGGACGTACCGTGCGCATGTGTTGCACACGTGTATCCATTCTGTTTGTCCTTACAGCGAGACACATTGAGGAAGTGAACGGCGGCGAATT
>Ga0131853_10023856_pt1 | contig 11043 bp, 4 predicted proteins | sample TergutLab28metaG_FD_92764 | JGI IMG/M metagenome (GOLD analysis project Ga0131853, IMG submission 92764) | Labiotermes labralis P1 segment gut microbial communities from Petit-Saut dam, French Guiana - Lab288 P1 (version 2) (version 2) | ecosystem: Host-associated > Arthropoda: Insects >...
GAACCTTTGTGTGACGGTAGAGGGAAGTCCACGGGTCAATGCCCTACCCTCCTCTTCGTTATCGACGTGGCCGGAAATGAGTAATAAAAGCAATCCGGTTTCTTTATTGCCACACCTCGTACACGTATATTTTAAGAACACTATTCATATTTGGATGCGTTCATAAAATGTCAGTCAGGGAATGATTGGTATCAAAGGTGCACAACCTACTGTCTTGCAGTTTTGTATCCCCAAAAAATATAAACATTAAAATATATAGAACTGTAATGTGTTTTGTATGGATGTGAAACTTGGTCTCTCACATTCGGGGAGAAGCGTAGGCTGAGAGTGTTTGAGAACAGGGTGCTGAGAAGGACATTTTGGCCTATAAGGGAAGACGTAATGGGGGAGTGAAGAAGAATATATTAAGAAGGGAGTTACGTCTGTTCTCCTCACCAAATATTATTCGAGTGATCAAATCAAGTATGAGAAGGGCAAGGCATGTGGCACGTATGGGAGACAGGAGAGGTGCACACAGGGTTTTGGTGGGAGATGTGAGGGAAAGAAAGCACTTGGAAGACCTATGGTTAGAAGGAAGAATAAGGGAGGACAATGGACCTTCAAGAAGTGGAATGGGGACATGGACAGGATTGATCTGGTTCAGGAAAGGGAAAGGTGGCGGACTGTTGTAAGTGCGGCAATGAATATTAACACACAAAATTTCATGAAATTACGTCCAGTGGGAGCCGAGTTGTTCCACGCGGACGGACAGACAGATGGACACGACGAAGGTAATAGCCGCTTTTCGCAATTTTGCGAACGCGCCTAATATTGGAAGTGCAGTGGGCAGTACTGCGCCTATTTGTAATAATTGCAGAAAGCCCCCGACAACGGAACAGAATCTCAATGTATTTGCTATATGCCATAAAACCACGCTAATTGAAACGTTTTAAACGAAAACTGAAATAAAGACTCTCGGATAAAATTCTTGTACAAAACCGTCTGAAAAAGGGATACACCTTATCGCCTTGGTTTTCAGCTTTGCCCTAAATGTGTGTCAGGAAAGTTCAGTAAAATAACGAGCGAAAGGAACTGCTTGGACAACATCAGCTACTGGTCCATGGCGATAACTACTGGCCTGAACTACATCTACAGTCAGGAAAGCCACAGAATATATCAGACTTGTAAGTTGGTGGATTAAAGTGCAAGAGTGGCGAACAGCAAATGTCAATATCTCGTTACCCGACTCCATAGCAAAAGTCGCAAGGATGGTAATTTTCACAGACGACAGCTCCTTGTTTTGTCATTAATTATTATTAAAGGACAATTCAGTCAACACAACTAATTCTTTTATTACCGTAACGTCTGTTTTTACTATACCTCGTTACATTTTTTATCTTAAAAGGGTCACCATCAGCAAAATCTTCCTTACAATATATTCTGCTTTTGTAAAGATTGGTAAAGGCCGGTCCCAGTGGCCGCGCGATCTAAGGCGTAGGTCAGCGGCCGCTCGCCTGCTGAGATTGTGGGTTCGAATCCCACCGGGGGTATGGACATCTGTCTACTGTGAGTGTTGTGTGCTCTCAGGCAGAGAGGTCTCTGCGACGAGCTGATCACTCGTCCAGACGAGTCCTACCGACTGTGGTGCGTCGTTGTGTGTGATATAGAAACCTAGTGAATGAGGAGTCCCTGGTTCACTGGGGTCTGTCGCGCTAAAAACAAACAAAGATGGGTATAGGTCTTGAGCATGGCTTGAAGTTTGTATATTATAACCACCTGTTACTCTAACTGTTGTGTTAACGAAGGTAACTAATCAACAACACATTCACAAATAAAACGTAACATATAAGGAATGCTGAATAATATCCTTTTCAGATACTTCCATCTCTCCTTCTCGTACCCAAAGCAGTGACAGCAATGTACAGTACCACAGTTCTGCCTGTTTGGTCTCTCGTGCTAAGAGAAGAACACAGATCATCTGAATGAAATAATATAACCAACAAGGTGCACTTTTTCAAGATTATTTATAATACTTAAAGTGCACATTGTTGGTTAGTTCATTTACCTGACGTACATAGTAACTATTTATTAGGATATACGAGCAAATCAGATGTCTAGCAATGCTAGGCTTAGGATTACGTGGGTCTAACAGAGATGAACCAAGAGGGAAACAGAACTACCTTGTGAAAATATTCGTTATTTATACCATGGAAAGAAAATTTATAATCAAAACAGCATTACAGTCAAGACTCTGTTGTGTGCGAACTACTTCGTACTATGCACAGGTTAGACGAAAGGCGTATACAGCACTTTAGCAGCAAAATCTAAAGGAAACATGTCACTTAGGATAACCAAGTGTGGATGAAAGAATAATATTTGAGTGAATGTCAGAAATTACGACTTAACTAAATGCACTTGTTTTATTTGGCCCTGGATAGCACTCAGTAGTGGGGTCTTGTAAACTCGGTAATAAACCTTGAGCTTTCTTCAGGGACTGTGTTTACGATCGCAGGCTTCAAAATGTCAGAGTTGTAGATGCAAGAAAGTGGCTCAAAGCAGATCAGAAGAACTAATCTCTACACTCTAAGGCAGAAAGCTTTATAGTCACCGTCGCGAGAACCTCAAATCTCAGGTGTGATGCTAATTTTTATGTGAATTTTGCATTTCGAGACCGTTTGCACAGCGCCCACGATCTGCCGTCTCGACTACAATATTAGCAGCGCTGTAGGATAAGTTGCGGCATACGTAAGGCGCCCCGCTAACTCTGGGTTTTGGAGCGCTCTGAATTATTTCGATTTCAATAGGCTACCCGTATTGTACTAATGATAACTGATTCCGCAGTAAACTTATTAAACAATATTCTTATAATAAAACCAACTAGATGCACGAATATCTCAAATTTATTTTTGGAATAGGACTTTACATTTTTCGGAGAGTATCTCTGTCCATTATCAGGATTCTAGCACTGCTTGCTAGTAAGCAGTCAGCATGTCCTGTATGACATATACCTGATGCTGTGCATACAGTGCTAGAATCCTGATGATGGACAGAGAAACTGTCCGAAACATGTAGAGTCCTATTCCAAAAATAAATTGGAGATATTAGTGCATCTCGTTGGTTTTATTATAAGAATATATCACGATGCACGGTCCTCTGAATGTCAAATTATAAAACAACGGTCATCTGAATGTCAAATTATAAAACAACGGTCATCTGAATGTCAAATTATAAAACAACGGTCGTCTGAATGTCAAATTATAAAACAATGGTCCTCTGAATGTCAAATTATAAAACAACGGTCGTCTGAATGCCAAATTATAAAACAACGGTCCTCTGAATGTCAAATTGTAAAACAACGGTCATCTGAATGTCAAATTATAAAACAACGGTCGTCTGAATGTCAAATTATAAAACAATGGTCGTCTGAATGTCAAATTATAAAACAACGGTCGTCCGAATGTCAAATTATAAAACAATGGTCATCTGAATGTCAAATTATAAAACAACGGTCCTCTGAATGTCAAATTATAAAACAACGGTTCTCAATGCGCAATGCGCTTTCTATTCCTGCATTTAAAAACTTGCACAAATTTAAGGAAATATGAGCACAACGTGTTCGGAAGTCTGGTGAGTTCCATCAGGTTTTATTAAAGTGACAGCAGAGAGTGTCGTTAAAATAAATGAAAAATACACAATACGTTACTAATACATGATCATGTTTACTGAACTTAATTTCACAAAAACCACACCTAACTGTACATTAATAAAACTAAAAATGATCGTATTTAGATAATGGTGTGCAGTTTGAAGAAAAATGTTGTCTTTTGGAATCTCAGGCCGCGTAGCTCCGTAGAAAACAACACATTAGATCCGAAGGTTTGTAGGATGAAGCAAAACTAAAAATTTACATCTAGATAACCCGCTCACACACACACGCCACACACCCACCTCTTCTGTCGGCCAGAATTGTGGAAACACTTACAAATTACATCCATATCACCTTTACGTTTCAAGAAAGCCCCAGTGGCGCAAAGCGGCTTCGACTATACACGCCGTAAAACATGACAGGCAGAAAATATAATAACTGTCAGTATATTCTGATATCCCACTAAACTAATCACGTAATAAGAGGTTCTTACTACACGAATGAAGTATCTTTTCTTAGGTCCAGATATAAAAGAAGCCGTGATACGTGGAGATAATATACCACAGAACTAACATCGGCACATTAAACTACTAATAACAGAAAGTGGAAACAAAATGAAAGAGGATTTAAAAAATAAGTAGGCTAACCAACCACCACGAATATTCAATGAATAGAGAAGAGGCAAGGAAATTCAACTTTATTAGAAAACAAAAAATTCAGAAGAGTATAAACAGTACTCAGCAATTAAAGTTAATGACCCAAAGAAACTGAAGCGATACAATTTATTAGCACGTGTAATCAAAGACAGTTAATCGCATCACTGCACGACACGTAAAAACAATTTAATGCCACATCTGAGTCAGTATCGTTGCCAGACTTCTTCCTCCCGAAGGGGACTAAACGTAAAACGATCCACACACCTTTAGTATGACGTTTTGCTGAACGTGCATCTCAGTAAATTTATCTCAGAAATTAACCAACGTGATGCACAAAATTTTTGTTTTACAATAAGTTTTATTTCATGCCTCTACATGTTTCGAGCACATGTGCTCGAAACATGTAGAGGCATGAAATAAAACTTATTGTGAAACAAATTTTGTGCATAAAGTTGGTTAAATGCTGAGATAAACACCTTTATTAGTTGCGAGATACGCTGTCCGGAACCCACTTGATTTCACTTCATTACGTAGCTCTGTCGCGTGAATTTCACTTTGTAATAAAAAGTTTTTTCGTCTCAAGCTGTCCTCTATTTTCAGCGACAGCCACATAAAAAAGTTAAATGCAGCTTCCCGCTTTTAACAGGCTCTCATAATCTCAACTGTCCACCGCAGAATTCTATTATCCCCTCAGCCATCACCGGCTAAGCGGACGAACTTCGTTTAGTGGAATCGTTGTTTATACGCTGATATAAGATATGGCATTACAGAATAGTCCAGCTGGTTCGTGAACTGGGCTTTACGGGCATGTGGTGATTATAAAAGCAACGCGGTACAGTAAATTCTTTTTCGAGATTATTATCACTACACTGGTCAAGAGATTCTTTGTCTTTCGATAAAATTCGAGTGTTCATAATGCTGTTTATAAAGGGAAGGGCAATGATCCGATCCTGTAGGACAACTCGGCAGATGTCCTGTTGCAGTCCTGCCCGGACACTGACTGTCCTGGTGCTTTTATGGATATCCTCACTGCCTCTCCAACAGGCCCGCTCACTCAACCTTCTATGTGGTGCAGGCAACTTTGGCACAATTCAGTCTTCATGCGGGCAACATGAAATTCAATAAACAGAATACGGGACGAATACGCTTACGTGTATTTACATGCATGTTATGACCGGTGTGTTTTTCTGTACATCATGTGCAAGAAAATATACTGATAATAACAGGAAATGTTTATAAACTAGATCAAATTCGATCTGGGATAGGGCGTAGCTATTTTTATCATATTTTTCGAAATTGATTAATAACGTAAGGTATGTTTCCAGAAATAAAAAGCTCATGAGTTTTCACGACTGCTTCCATATTCCATCTCCGCTTTACCAGGTAAAGGGTTGAAGGACGCTTTCTCACGATAAATGTCTCCGCGAGCAACATGCTGCCTGCGAGCTGTGGCTTGGGCGTGGACTGGTACCGGATGATACCTACAGTTGTCTGCTACAACTTCCTTGTACGTCTTTCACAACTCAATATTCACCGCTATCTCGTCATTCGACGATATCCAGTCTCCGGTACACGAGTGGGAAAGACAGAAAGATGTAGGATAGCATGGTTATTGGCAACAGTGTGGAAATTGAAAGGAATTAGAAAGAAAACAGATACACGAAAATGCTCGTAATGTTTAGGAGAAGAGGGCACCAAACATACTGCTGAGCTGTCCAGAAGCTAGAAGATGTAGAACGGATAGTTGAATAAAGAGAGACCAACTTGATGTCACTGGCTTTTTTATTTCATTATTTAATGCTCAACATGTTTCGGATGTTAATACATTCATCCTCAGGAGCTTGCGATTTATTTGTTGAGTTATTTCATGGGTTGTATTGCTCTGGTTCGATGCGTGTTGGTGTTACGTTGCGGTTTGGCTGGGGTGGTGTGGTATCCGGATGCAGGCTACAGTGCTTCAGCCTGCATCCGGATACCGCATCACCCCAGCCAAACCACAACGTAACACCAACACGCATCGAACCAGAGCAATACAACCCATGAAATAACTCAACAAATAAGTCGCAAGCTCCTGAGAATGAATGTATTAACATCCGAAACATGTTGAGCAATAAATAATGAAATAAAAAAGCAAGTGACATCAAGTTGGTCTCTCTTTATTCAACTATCAAGATGATGCATGGTCCAATAAACATAAGATGTACAACGGAGTTTTTAAAATTAAAATTGGATGAAGGTGACTTAAAATAACGTCTTAACATGTGCTAAAAGGAGATAACATAATGAAGTGTCTATTTAGAAGAAGTTAAATATAAGTGGCTCAATAAGATTAAATATTTGTAAATATTGCATACATGTAATAGTGAAGGAGCTACCACAATGATAACTCGAGGTTAACTGCAAGGTAGTCCTAAGTTAAAAAGGTTGAAATGAACTCTGCCAATATTATTACTGTACGACTAATGGGACTTTAGACTCGATGACAGAATAGTGAAAAACTCTGACAGATTTAAACAAGTAACCCAAGTTTAGGTCCTTACTGCTAGGATAAGGTGTGAGAAATGTAGAAGGTGCACAATGAAAGAGAATGTAATGAACGGGGTGAGAATGAAAGGGTGACATATAGCAACAGAAGGACTAATAATAAAAGAGTCTGGCTTTCGTCTTACTGCAGACTGTTAGCTGGGAAATTTGCAGGGTTCCAGCCTAACAACGTGGGGCGAAAAGCTACCTATTAACTTCAAGAACTCCAGCGACAATACGACAGCTGCAGACAAGCCTTCGTGAAGACCGAGAACAAGCAGTGAGATCGCAGACTAAGAGCCGGGTGCTAAGAAGTAGGAATAGACTATAAAATGCGAATATTAAAAAAAAATGGGCTGGAATGGACGTCCACTAATTCGAACAAAGCTGTACGTCTGCAGAGTTGAAGAGGAGCCATACGAGGAGCAGTTCGGCTCTTACAAATCTGTTACCAAATGCACCTTACAGATTAAATAAGTCCGAAGAATTTAAGTTTTTTAATATTTTGTCACGCACACGTTAGAGCTGCACATAAAATGTGCCCAAAAATATACCGTCTGCGTGGCCATGAATGTTTGCCGAGTTGCCATCTTGTAAAACAACTGACTGCCTCCATGGAACCTTGATAATCTCGAGGAACCGGTAATCAGTCACTGGAGAGATTAGTCACTTTTCGGTTCGGTACTGCATTCACCAGATCCCTATCCTCGGCCAGAGAAATCCAGGTCGCACTCCGAAACCCATTTATTTAAGCGTCATTTTAATATTATCGTCCAAGATAGGCCACATTCCAAAGTTCCAAGTGTATACAAAACCCTAAGTGGAAGTATAAAACTACAATTTACATGTTCTGATACACTGCAATCCGTAGGCAGAGGCAACCGTAATGAAAGGTAAAGAAATAGAAACAGAAGGTTTACAGTGACCGACCAATGTGCACCTTTAGATGGTAACATACGACAGTAGATATATTAGCTTCTTATATGCGTCCTTTTCCTCCGCCATTGAAATAAGAAATAAAGGCGAAGTTTTCGCTAAATAATATAAACAGCCAACTAGATGCAACAATAATAATTTTATTAATAGTTTCAATCAACTCAACATGTTTCGGGCGATAATTACGCCCATCCTCAGGAGCACTGGACTGTGTTTACAGCTTGTGGTATAAAGCATCGTCGGTGCTTTATACCACAAGCTGTAAACACAGTCCAGTGCTCCTGAGGATGGGCGTAATTATCGCCCGAAACATGTTGAGTTGATTGAAACTATTAATAAAACTATTATTGTTGCATCTAGTTGGCTGTTTATATTATTATATCAATGATGCACGGTCACACAAACATCAAATCTTCGCTAAATATCCGATGGCAGATGAAGATCAAGCATCAACGCAGTCTAAAGACAGCACCTATTGAAATAGTGTCGAAGGTATTGTCCTGACAATTCAAAGCACCACACTTGCTGTAATAAGTGACAACTGCAACTATTGGGCATTTAATGACAGTAACAGACCGAAGTTTCGTTTAAATATGCATTCGTTATTGCGTACATACAGAATTGGAGTGTGTGTCTGTGAGGGGCCCACAGAACGATGTGTTTCGCCGTCACACTTTATGACAGGTTGTGCGCAGTGCTGTATATACATACAAAATTATCCCTAACAGGGCCATTTATTACTGTAGCAGTCATGCGGACATTGACGACGTGTTTCGGCCGAAAACATACAGGCCGTCACCACGTCGATCGTTCGTATAAAAATAAGAATTTATAAGTTCATTTTTGCAAGGAGTGAGAACTCACGTCTTTCAAAATGTCCGTGTTCAGTAATGTTTTTAATGAAAAATACCTTCTGTAGATTACTGTAAGTCAAATTCCTCCATACTCCATACTTACTCCATGGCGCAGAGTCCTTCTTGAGAAGCTAACTGGTTTGCAGCTAGTCAAGAAATTCCCCGCATTTCACGGAACCCGAAGGTTCATTACCGCACTCACAAGCGTCCGCCAACCGTCCTTATCCTGGGCCAGCCGAATTCAGTTCATATACCCAGATCCCACCTCCTGTAGATCCATCCTAATGTTATCCACCCATCTACGCCTAGGTCTCCCCAGTGGCCAAATCCCTCCATAAGAAGTAATTTAAAATTAAGGTAATTAATGTATCGGTTGTGTACACACATATATCATGCTTATTATACTGCAATATGATTGGATTAAAATAAGCCTAAAATGTCACTTTTCTCTAGCAGAATGCGATATAGTAGGACGTTAATGGACGCAGAGTACTGTTAGATTTATTCGTTTCTTGTCTACTCTAAGTCTGTGAGCTCTACTTATCAGGTTGCTTTCTGTTCGTCGTGAGCACTTAAGTAAAATGTCTGATGTTCCTCCCAGCAGTCTACGTTCCAATGAAACTTATCAAGACACACTAAAGAAGGGAGGCAGCTGCTTTCCTTCGTCTGTGAGTTCCCACTAATGAATATTACAGATATTACAGTAACACTGCAGTTCGTTTCTGTGAAATATTCAATATTTCTTGCTAGGTTTAGACCTATCTGTCGATTTAGATTATGCAGAACTTCTAGAGAGTGTCTACAGTCCGTTCAAATTCCCTTCATTATTACTAACAGTTCAAGACTAAGGCATACTACAAGGTAAAGCTTTCCCGTAACAAGTCAAGGAGATTCAGATCGGCGGGGGGCGGGGGGGGGGGGTTTGGAGTGTTGGGCTTCCTTCCTTACTGTGACATTCGGCACAACCAGGCGGCAGAGTTGTCAGCTCTATGCGCCGGCCGCACCTTACCCCCAAGGAAATTCCTTGGTCCTCGCTTCTCTTACAGAATGAGTAGACCCCACCGGGGATCGAATATGGGACCTCCCGTCTCGTGTCGCAGTGTCTCAGCCAACAGCGGCACCACTCGCCCCACTAAGGACTACTAGTCCCCACAAATACGCCTTCACGGTGTATGGAGGAACAGTTTCACATTATTACATTGTACTAAAGCTATACAATACATAACAATCACATTCCCACCTGGCACACAGCACGCTGAGTTTCCATTACAAAGCAAACCACATCAGTCTCTCTAGACGCCACGGAGGCATGCGACGAAGTGAACGTAGAGCTCCACTCACCCCTAATCTCGATGTTAGATGCGAATTAGTGGTCAGATTCATGCTCCGGTCTCTTTACCCCCCAAGAAAGATCCCTAGGTACCCAAAGAACAGTAAGATCTTGTCCGGTTGCTGAGGAGAAGAGAAAAATCTTCCCCCAGCCTGGAATCGAACTACGACTCCTCAGTTGCTCAGTCCGTAGCTTACTGACCATAGCAACTGAGCAATCCCGGCAGGCCTCCAACATAAAGACCACCCGGGATACGTTGTTTAGGGTTGTAACGTGTACTGACCGCGATGATCACATGCAGCAAACGAACATACTGTGTGGGTAAAGTAAGACATTGGTGATGCTGAAACACACGGCACGTAGAGCAACCACTAAAGTGTAAAGAGTCTCTGCTAGTGTGATTATGTCCTTAATTACGAGGCGGTCCTTTCGTCCGGCGTGGACAGTTTGAGGCGCAAAACAGAACAGACTTATACAGTACACATGCTTGTTACATTTACGGAAACTGTGGCTAAATTCCAACCGTTCGCAGCCGCAATCAATTGTGTGTCTCCGAACGGTAAGCCTTCAATTCGTGGGTAGATATGTTACGAGTCTGTGCGAGAATAACGAAAAGTCGGATTAAAGTATTTTGCGGTTTGCCTTAGACCCTGCAGCCAAAATCAGAGATAGTAATAGCATGAGGAAGGTAATAAAATTTATTACGTAAGCCAGATGTTGGTACAGTGGTCAGCTCACGACAGTTGAAATGGGGCAGACAAGTAGCACGCACATGAACATATAAAATATATACAAAACCTTAATTCGGAAACCTAAGGCCAAGAGATCACGTACAAGATGTATTAGGGAAAATGCTATTGTAAAATAATATTAAAAAGATATTTAGGATATAGGAATGTTTGTGGACAGGACTCAGGCGGCTCAGGTAGGGTTCTGTAAATGTGGGTCCACACTTGTAACGTTACCGCGTAACGTAACGCCGTATCGTGACAGTGCGAACGGGGCTCGTGACCGCGTAACGTATCAAAAGTTGGTTACGCGGTCACGTTACGGGCTTGTTCGGTGCGCTGTCGGTATTTGGCTGTCACATCAAAGGGATGATACGGTTACGGCCGGAGC
>Ga0131853_10023858_pt1 | contig 11041 bp, 5 predicted proteins | sample TergutLab28metaG_FD_92764 | JGI IMG/M metagenome (GOLD analysis project Ga0131853, IMG submission 92764) | Labiotermes labralis P1 segment gut microbial communities from Petit-Saut dam, French Guiana - Lab288 P1 (version 2) (version 2) | ecosystem: Host-associated > Arthropoda: Insects >...
GGTCGGTGTGCTCGAGCACCGCGTGCACCAGGGAGCCGAAGGTCGCGCCTGCCGGCAGGTCGGCCATGGGCGACAGGAGCGACTCGGCCACCGTCTCGGGCGGCTCGGCGGGGAGATCGGAGGCCTCGAGCGGCTCGTCGTCCTTCGCGGACTCCTCCGGCTCGCTGGCGACGTGGTCCTGCTGCTCGTCGACCCGGATCAGGCCGGAGTAGGACGTGCGGCGCCAGTCGGCGTCGACCTCGCGGTCGAAGCGCCGCGCCGAGAGCGCGCCGGCCGGCTCCGCGGTCAAGGGCGGCACCGCGTCGGCGATCACCGACACCTCGGCGACGGGGCCGCCGAGCTCCTCGATCAGGCCGAGCACCCGCGCGACGTAGTCGTCGTCCTTCACGTCCATCCGGGTGGGGACGACGGCGTCGTCGGGGCGACGGCCGAAGAGCATCCGGTGCAGGCCGCCGGTCGGGGTGTTGTGCGTCGGCGCCCACCAGGTGACGACCTGGGACTGGGCCCGGGTGAGGGCGACGTACAGCGCGCGCAGCTGCTCGCCGAGCTCCTCGTCGGTGTGCGCCGCGACGTGCCGCTCCCAGCCGCGGCCGGAGCCGGCGACGTCGAGCGAGCGCCGGCCGGTCTCGTCATGGAAGCGCGCGACGTCGGGGGTGAAGGGGAAGTACTGGTAGGCGAAGGGCAGGTAGGTGATCGGATACTGCAGGCCCTTGCTGCCGTGGACGGTCACGATCTGCACCGCGGCGCCGTCGGAGTCGAGCCGGCGCAGCCGCTCGTTGCCACCGGTGCGGCGGCGCTCCTCACGGAACCAGCCGAGCAGCGCGGTCAGGCCCATGCCCTCCCGCAGCGCGACCTGGTGGAGCACCTGCCCGAGATGGCGTACGTCGGTGAGCAGCCGCTCGCCCTCGACGTGGCCGAGCACGCGGCCGGTGAGCCCGCGCTCCTCGGCGGCCTCGAGCAGCGCGGCGACCCCGCGGCCGCGGAGCAGCAGCGCCCAGCCGCGCAGGGTGTCGGCCAGCTCGGCGGTGAGGTCGTCGCCGCCGGCGTCGAGCTCGGCGCCGGTGCGGCCGAGGAAGCAGGTCAGCGCCGCCGCCCGCACCAGCCCGGAGCGATGGGGCGACTCGAGCGCCTCGAGCAGCGTCTGCCAGTCGTCGGCGGCCGGCGTCACGAACACGTCGCCGCCGCCGGCCATCACCGCCGGGACGCCGCGCTCCTGCAGGCGCTGCTGGACCTGGTGGCCCTGGTCGCGGGTCGCGACCAGCACGGCGACGTCGCCGGCGACGACCGGCCGGTCGCACCAGGTCGCGCCGGAGGCGAGCAGCTCGGCGATGTCACCGGCGCAGTCGCCGGCGATGTGGGCGCGGGCGTCGCCGGCGGCGATCTGCCCCTTCCGCAGGCCGAAGCCGTCGCGGCGCACCTGACGGATCCGGAACGGAGCAGGGTGGGGCGCGCCGGCGAGCCGCGAGCCCTCGTGGTGGGCCTCGACCGGCCGCACGACGATGTCGTCGTGGCCCAGCGCGGCCCCGCGGAGCGCCACCTGGAGCCGTTCGACGAGCGCGGCGTCGCTGCGCCAGTTGGTGCCGAGGGTGGCCTGGGTCGTCGCGGTCCGGGCGGCCTCGAGGTAGGTGATGACGTCGCCGCCGCGGAAGCCGTAGATGGCCTGCTTCGGGTCGCCGATCAGCACCATCGTGGCGTGGCCGGTGAAGGCCCGGTCGAGGACCTGCCACTGCACCGGGTCGGTGTCCTGGAACTCGTCGACGAGCACGATCCGCCAGCGCTGCCGCATCCGCGCTCGGGCCGGGGCGTCCTCGTCGGCGAGCGCGTCGGCCAGCCGGGAGAGCAGGTCGTCGTAGGACAGCACGCCGAGGCGGCGCTTGCGGCGCTCGACCTCGGAGCGTACGTCGGCGGCGAACGCCACCCGGGCCGAGCCGGCCGGATCCTCGGGGTCGGCGGGGCAGAGCTCTGCCTGCGGGTCCTCGATCGCGGCGCGGGCCAGCCTCAGCGCGGCGTCGCGGCCGAAGGGCGGCCGCTCCCTGACTCGGCCGAACCGGCCGAGATAGAGGTCGTCGACGACCTCCACGACCAGCTCGTCGAGCGACTCGACCAGGGTGGCACCGGCGTCGGTGTCGCCCGCGACGCCCAGCGAGCGCAGCACGAGCTGGCAGAACTGGTGGGTGGTGGCGATGGTCGCGGCGTCGAAGGAGGCGAGCGCGTCGCGCAGCCGACCGTGCCGGGCCGCGCGCTCGTCCTCGTCGGCGTCGAGCAGCAGCGCGATGACGTCGTCCGGCGGCGGGGCGGAGGGGTCGGCGAAGGCGCGCTCGGCGGCCACCAGCTGGGCCCGCACCCGCTCGCGCAGCTCCTGGCTGGCGGCGCGGCCGAAGGTGATCACGAGCAGCTGGTCGAGGGTGGCGACGCCCTCGGCGACGTACCTCGTCACCAGGGCGCCCACCGTGAACGTCTTGCCGGTGCCGGCGCTCGCCTCGAGCAGGGTGGTGCCGGTCGGCAGCGGCCCGCAGGCGTCGAAGGGGGTCATCTCGGTGCTCACGCGGGTCACCAGCTCCCCTGCTCGGCCTGGAGCAACGGACTCCAGAGCCGCAGCGCGAGCGCGCCGAATCGAGTGGTCTCGCCGGCGAACTCCTCCCCCGGGAGCGGCGCGCCGGCCAGCCCGGGCAGCGATGACTTCGGGCCCCAGGCGCGCACCTGCTCGGCGTCGGAGCACTCGCCGGGGAAGCGACCGTCGTTCCAGTCCCAGCCGGCCTTGTAGAGCGCGTCGGCGGGGTCGGCCTGGGTGCGCCGCTGGCGGGCGTAGGTGAGCGAGGCCTTGACGGGGAGCGGCAGCGGCTCGGTGAGGCCGCGGTCGCGCAGCGCGACCAGGTCGCGGAGCACCTCGACCGCGGTGTGGTCGAGCGGTCCGAGCTGCGAGAGCGCCCAGGCGTTGCGGGCGCGCGAGGAGGTCGGGCGGCCGAGCGTGAGCGCCGACCAGGCGCGGTCGTCGTCGGTGGCGGCCAGCGCGAGCAGCCGCAGCCACGACTGGAGCCGGTGGGTCGCGCCGAGGCGGCTGTAGTGGACGGGCACCAGCCGGTCGCCGTACACCTCCGGGACGGTGCCGCGCAGCCGCCGTCCGTCGCCGAGGTCGACGTCGACGTCGACCGCGCGGGCGGGCTGGGTGCGCAGCCGCAGGCCCTCGGCCGCCAGCGGCTCGGCCCGGCCGGCGACCTCGGTGAGGATCCGCCAGCCCAGCCAGCCGGGCGGCAGCTCGCCGCGGCGCCACTCCTGCTGGCGGGCGCGGTCGGGCTCGACGCCGGCGAGCAGGTCGCGCAGCACCCGGTCGCCCACCGCCCACTGGGCGAGGGAGTCGATCTCGACCGGCAGGGCGTCGGTCAACGGCTCCTCGTCGCGCGGCAGCGCCAGGTTGAGGCGGTCGCGGAAGAACCCGCGGACGGGCGAGCGGTAGAAGGCGAGCAGCTCCTCCAGCTGTACGTCGCCAGACCCTCGCGCCGGCAGCGGGCCGTCGAGCAGGGCGGGTGCCGGAGCGCGCTCGGCGACCGCGGCACGGGCGCCCGCCAGCGCGGCGCCGTCGAACGTGAACGGCACGCCGGGCACAAGGGCGCCGGGCGTGACGTTGCGCCGGTCGAAGGGCTGCAGCGGGTGGCGGATCGTGACGGCGGCCGAGACCGACGCGTCCGGAGCGGTGGCCGTGACGTCGAGCGCGTCGAGGAGCTCGCCGAGCGGCACCGCCGGCGGCCGCGGCTGACCGGAGGCGGCGTCGGCGCCGGTGTAGGTGACCACCAGGGTCTCGGTGGCGGCGGCGATCGCGTCGAGGAGGAGCTGGCGGTCCTCGGTGCGGGCGTCGCGCTCGCCGGTGACCGGGCGCCGGGCCAGCGCGTCGTCGCCGTCGAGGGCGCCCACCCGGGGGAAGACGCCGTCGTCGAGACCCAGCAGGCAGATGACCCGGTGGGGCACCGAGCGCATCGGCACCAGGGTGGCGACGGTCAGGGTGCCGGTGCGGAAGTTGGCACGGGTGGGGCGGCCGCCGAGCCGGTCGGCGAGGAGCGCCCGGACGTCGGGGAGCCGCAGCGGCGCGTCGGCGGCGACGTCTCGCAGCACCCGCTGCACCTGTCCGGCCTGCCAGGCGTCGTCGGCCGGGACGCTGGTCAGCAGCCCGATGCCGTCGGCGAGCGTGGCGAGCCACTCGGCGGCCGGGCGGGTGCCGACCAGCCGGTCGGTGACGTCGCGCAGCCGGTGGACGAGCTCCGTCAACCGGCCGACCAGCTCGACCTCGCCGCTGCCGACGTCGTCGAGGGGCAGCGTCTTGTCGAGCCAGGTGCCGGTGTCGGCCGACATCGCGACCCCGGCCAGCAGTCGGTCGAGGCCGAACTGCCAGGTGTTGGCGACGTAGTCCTGCAGGCCGAAGTCGGCCCGGTGCTCGGCGTCGAAGCCCCACCGCACCCCGGTCGCGCGGGCCCACTCGGTGAGCTGGTCGAGGTCGTCCTCACGGAGCCCGAACCGGCGCCGGACCGGCTCGGCGTGGGCCAGGTCGAGCACCTCGCTGACCCCGGCGCGACCACCGGCCAGGTCGAGCAGGACCGTGGCGACGCCGAGGAGCGGGTTGGTGCGGTCGAGGGCGCGGTCGGCGAGCCGGACGCGCAGCCGGTGGGCCGGATGGCCGTCGTCGCCGACCACGTCGGCGAGGCCGAAGCCGGCCTCGATGAGCGGCGCGTAGGTCTCGACGTCGGGGCACATCACCAGCACGTCGCGCGGCTCGAGGGTCGGGTCGTCGGCGAGCAGGCCGAGGAGCACCTCGCGGAGCACCTCGACCTGGCGGGCGGGGCCGTGGCAGGCGTGCACCTGGACCGACCGGTCCCCGGGGGCGAGGGGACGCGTCGCGGCCGGGCCGACCGCGTTGGCGCGCAGGTCGTGCTGGAGCCAGCCGAGCAGGGTCGCCGGCGGCTCGGCACCGGCGACGGCGGAGTCGGTGGCGACCAGCCCCGACAGGGAGCGCTGGAGCTCGCGGGTGTCGCGGCCGAGCGTCGCCAGCAGCGGGTGGCCGACCAGGTCGTGGGAGCGGTCGTCGGCGCGCACGACGGGGCCGCCGAGCCCGGTCAGCGCGTCCCAGAGCGTGGCGGAGGGGTGCGGCAGCCAGAGGTGGACGTCGCGGCGCTCGGCGAGCACGCCCAGCAGCTCCACCTCGGCGGCGGCGAGCCGGGTGTGGCCGAAGAGCGAGAGCCGCTCGGGCAGGTCGAACGCATCGGGGTCCGCGCGCAGCCCGGCGATCGTCGCCTCCTGCCGCTCGGGCGGCGTCGGGCCGCCGACCAGCGTCGCGAGCCGGCGCCACAGCGGCGGCTGCCAGGCCAGGTCGTCGTCGAGCGTGCCGCCGAGGCCGTCGCCCGAGCCGCCGCCGGCCCAGTCGGCGATCAGCGCGGGGCGCTGCACGGCATAGCCCGCGAACAGGCGCGCTAGCCGCTGCGCCACCGCGAACCTCCGGCCGCGCCGCAGGTCGCCCTCCTCGCCGGCGAGGCCGTGACCGACGTGGCGGGCCAGCGCCGCGGCCCACGGCTCGTCGAGGGACTCGTCGATCGCGGTCAGCAGCGGCCAGGTGAGCGCGTCTGGCGCCCACGGGTCCTCGTCGCGGGTGCCGCGGAGGGCGGCGAACAGCGACCACGGGGTGCGGAACTCGACGCCCGCGCAGATGCCGTCGCCACGCCCCGGCGTCGTACCCAATCGGTGCGAGAGCCGCTGGGACAGCCACCGCTCCACGCCCTTGGCCGGGACCACGACGACCTCGCCGGCGAACGCGTCCGCCAGCGGCGCGGCGAGCAGCTCGCCGAGGCCGTCGGCGAGCCGGTCGGTCCGCGGGGCGCGGTGGAGGTGGAGCGGCACGCAGGCGACCCTAGGACACGGGGCCGACAGATGCCGTCACTGCTGGTTGAGGTGGGAGTAGAGCGAGAACATCGGCAGGTAGAGCGCGATCACCATTCCGCCGATCACCACGCCGAGGAAGAGGATCATCAGCGGCTCGATGCTCGCGGAGAGCTGCTCTGCGGCGGTCTCGACCTCGGCGTCGTAGAAGTCGCCGATCGCGTCCAGCATCGACGCCAGCGAGCCGGACTCCTCGCCGACGGCCGCCATCTGCGCGACCATCCCGGGGAAGATCGGGTGGTTGGCCAGGGGCGCCGCGAACGACTGCCCGCGCCGCATCGACTCGCGGATGTCCTCGACCGCGGCCTCGACGACGGTGTTGTTGGCCGCCTGGCCGACGACCGCGAGCGCCTGCAGCATCGGTACGCCGGCCGAGAGCATCATCGACAGGTTGCGGGCGAAGCGGGAGATCGCGATCTTCTGGGTGAGCGGCCCGAAGACCGGCAGCTTCAGCTTGAGCGGGTCGACCCGCCGGCGTACGCCCTCGTCGAAGCGGTGCCGGGCCCACCAGATCCCCCCGCCCAGGCACAGCACGATCAGCAGCGGCAGCAGCCACACCATGCTGTGCGAGACCGCGACCAGGATCCGGGTCGGCAGCGGCAGCGCGGCGTTCATCTGGGAGAACATGTTCTCGAAGACGGGTACGACGAAGGTCATCATCACGATGACCGCGATGCCGGCGACGCAGGCCACGACGACCGGGTAGGTCATCGCCGAGCGCACCTTCTGCCGCAGCTCCACCTCGGCGGCGAACGTGTCGGCCACGGTCTTCATCGACCGGCCGAGGAAGCCGCCCATCTCGCTGACCCGCACCATGTTGATCATCAGGGGCGGGAAGGTCCGCGTGTGCTTGGCCAGCGCGCCGGAGAACGACAGGCCGCCTTCCACGTCGGCGTGCACCGTCGTGAGCACCTGCTTGAGCTTCTCGTCCTCGGTCTGCTCGGTGACCACCGCGAGCGCGCGCAGCAGCGGCAGGCCCGCGTCGAGCAGCGTCGAGAGCTGCCGGGCGAAGACGGCCAGCGACTTCGGCTTGACGCCGCGCTCGAGACCCGGGATCCGGATCTCCATGTTGAGGCCGGTCTTGGCGACCGGGGCGACGGTGAGCGGCACCAGGCCCTGGTTGCGCAGCTTGTGGGCGACCGCGGTGGTCGTCTGGGCCTCCATCGTGCCCTTGATCGCCGCGCCGCCGCTGAGGCTGACGGCCTCGTAGTGGAACTGCTGGGCCGTCATCGCCACTGCCCGCCGCCGGAGAGCGGGTCGCCCCAGTCGTCGTACGACGCGCTCGGCCGTGCCGAGGTGCCGACCAGGGTCGCCGGGTCGACCATCACCGCGGCGGCCTCCATCCGGTCGAGGTCGCCCTGCTCGACGAGGCGGCGCAGGTCCTGGTCCAGCGTGTGCATCTGGTACGCCGATCCCGTCTGGATGACCGAGTAGAGCTGGGCCACGTCGCCCTCGCGGATCAGGTTGGCGACCGCGGAGGTCCGCACCATCACCTCGCTCGCGAGGACCCGGCCCTGGCCGCCGGCCCGGCGCAGCAGCGTCTGGCTGATGACGCCCTGGAGGGTGTCGGCGAGCTGCACCCGGATCTGCGCCTGGTGCTCGCCGGGGAAGACGTCGATGATGCGGTTGATCGTCGACGCGGCGCCCTGGGTGTGCAGCGTCCCGAAGACCAGGTGGCCGGTCTCGGCCGCGGTCAGGGCGATCTCGATGGTCTCGCGGTCGCGCAGCTCGCCGATGAGGATGACGTCCGGGTCCTGCCGCAGCACCCGGCGCAGCGCCTCCGCGAAGGACCGGGTGTCGCTGCCGACCTCGCGCTGGGTGACCAGGGCCTGCTTGCTGGAGTGGAGGTACTCGATCGGGTCCTCGATCGTGACGATGTGCACCGGCCGCTCGCGGTTGACGATGTCGACCATCGCGGCGAGCGTCGTCGACTTGCCCGAGCCGGTCGGGCCGGTGACGAGGACCAGCCCGCGCGGGTGCAGGGCGAGCTCGCGGGCGACCGACGGCACGCCCAGTTGCGAGAGCTCGGGCAGGCTGGTCGGCACCAGCCGGAAGGCCGCGGCGACGGTGCCCCGCTGACGGTGCACGTTGACGCGGAAGCGGCCGACCCCGGACAGCGAGTAGGGCAGGTCGAGCTCGCCGGTGTCGACGTACTCCCGGCGCTGGTGCTCGGTCATCACCCCGATCAGCTGCTCCTCCAGCCACGCCGGGGTCAGCGGCGTCTCCCAGCCCGGCACCGGCGTGAGCCGGCTGTGCAGTCGCTCCAGCGGCGGGGTGCCGGCGACGAAGTGGACGTCCGAGGCGCCCTGTCGGGCCGCCTCGGAGAGGACCAGGTCCAGATCAGACTGCGACACGCAGCACCTCCTCGAGTGTGGTCACGCCCTGGCGCACCTTTTCGAAGCCGTCCTCGCGCAGCGGCACCATGCCCTGCTCGAGCGCCATCTTGCGCAGCTCGTTGGCCGGGGCCCGCATCACGGCGAGGCGCTCGATCTCGGGGGTGGCCATCATGATCTCCTGCAGCGCGACCCGGCCGCGGTAGCCGGTGCCGGAGCAGAACGTGCAGCCGACGGCGCGCCACAGGAGCGTCTCCTCCGAGTCCGGCGTACCGAACCCGACCGCCTCCAGTACGCCGGGCTCGGGGCTGTAGCGCTCGCGGCAGCGCAGGCACAGCCGGCGCGCGAGCCGCTGCGCGACGACCGCGTTGAGCGCGGTGCCGACCAGGTAGGGCTCGACGCCGATCTCGGTCAGCCGGGTGACGGCGCTGGGGGCGTCGTTGGTGTGCAGGGTGGAGAGCACGATGTGGCCGGTCAGCGACGCCTCCACCGAGATCGTCGCGGTCTCGCGGTCACGGATCTCGCCGACCAGCAGGATGTCGGGGTCCGAGCGCAGGATCGCGCGCAGCGCGTTCTCGAAGGTCAGCCCGGCCCGCGGGTTGACCTGGACCTGGTTGACGCCGCTGATGCGGAACTCCACCGGGTCCTCGACGGTGATGGCGTTGAGCTCGGGCTTCGCGATCTCGGCCAGCGTCGTGTAGAGCGTCGTCGACTTCCCCGAGCCGGTCGGCCCGGTCACCAGGATCATCCCGAACGGCCGCGTGATCGCCTCGGTGTAGCGCGCGAGATTGCCCGGCGAGAGCTGCAGGTCGCGCAGCTGTCGGGTGTCGGCGGTGTGGTCGAGGATCCGCATGACGACCTTCTCGCCCCACACCGTCGGCAGGGTCGCGACGCGCAGGTCGACCATCCGGCCCTCGTGCTTGACCGAGATCCGGCCGTCCTGCGGCTTGCGTCGCTCGGCGATGTCGAGGTCGCTCATGATCTTCAGGCGGCTGATGACGCCGTCCATGATGCTGCGGTCGGCGCTCTGCATCTCATGGAGTACGCCGTCGATGCGGACCCTCACTTTGAGCTCGGAGCCGGTCGGCTCGACGTGGATGTCGGAGGCCCGGTCGGAGATGGCCTGGTCGATGAGCAGGCTGACGAAGCGGACCACGGGCGCGTCCGGCTCCTCGCCGGCGTCGTCGCTCTCCCGCGGCGCCGCCGACTGCTGGAGCGCGGCGGAGATCTGGGACAGCTCGGTGTCGGAGCGCAGGTAGCGGCTGACCGCCTGGGTCATCGCGCCCTCGGTGACGACCACGGGCCGGACGATCAGCCCGGTCACGCTGGCGACGTCGTCGATCGCCAGGATGTCGCTCGGGTCGACCATGGCCAGCGTGACCCGGTCGCCGGTGCTGGCGACCGGCATCACCCGCCGCCGCCGGCACAGGGCGGCCGGGATCAGCGCGACCACCTCCGGGTCGAGGGTCATCGCGGCGAGGTCGACGAAGGTCAGGCCGTGCTGGTCGGCGAGCGCCTGGGCGAGCTGGGGCTCGGTGATCCGGCCGTGGCCGATCACGTAGTCGCGCAGCCGGTCGCCCTCGCCGTACTGCCCGACGAGCTCGGCCAGCTCCGACGGGTCGATCGCGCCCGCACGGAGCAGGGTCTCGGCGACGCCCCTCATGACGCCGCCTCCGGGTCCAGGAAGACCCGGCCGGTGACGGTGAGCGTCGCCGCGGAGGCGCCTCCGGATCCGCCGGTGGTGCCGCCTGCGGCGACGGTCGCCTCGTCGATCGCGAGCAGCCGCGGGCCGCCACGCAGCCGGTCGAGCACCGCGGCGGCGTCGGACGCCTGCCGCAGGCCGATGGTCAGGGTGACCGGGAGCTGCTGGAAGCCGCCGCTCGTGGGGGTGGGCGTCGTCGTGGTGGCGGAGCCGGACGTCGACGTACCGCCCGGGGTGAAGGTCTGGAGCGACGCGCCGTCGGGCAGGCCGGTGGTGAGGTCGATCAGCTGGTCGAGCCGCGGCGACGACGGGATCTGCTGCTCGAGCGCATTGACCTGGGTCTGCAGCTGTGGCAGCTGCTGGCGCTCCTGGGCGAGCGCGGCGATGACCGTCTCCTGCTCCTGGTTCGCCAGCGCGACGGTCTGCTTGTCGCTGACCGCGCTCCGGGCCTCCTGCCAGCGGGGCAGGACCCCGACGACGATGCCGAGGAGCACGAGTACGACGACGACGAGGCCGCCGAGGAGGTTGATGGCCTGCCGGTTCATCGGGTCGCTCCCGCGTTCGCGTAGCGGCCGGAGTAGACGCTGTCGTCGAAGTAGACGACGGTCGTGCCGGTGTAGCCGGCCGTGCTGTCCGAGGCGAGGCTGTTCAGGTCGACCCGCAGGACCCCGGGGATCCGCTGGAAGCCCAGCAGCATCGCCTTCTGGTCGAGCGAGCGGGGGCTGCTCAGCGTCAGGGTCACGGTCACCGCGGTGCCCTGGGGTGCGGTCGCGGCGGTCGAGGAGGTGCCGGACTGGTCGGTCGGCGCCACCGTCGGGCTGGTGACGGCGTCGAAGCCGGTGATCGCGGCGCTGGCGGGCATCTTGGCGCGCAGCCGCTTGAACAGCCCGGTCCACGAGATGTCGGCGGACATCGCCTGGGTGCGGTAGGCCTCGTAGCTGCTCCGGATCCTGGTCGCGGTCGAGACGTCTCGGTAGGACGCCAGCTGGTCCGCGAGGGCCGTCGTACGGTCGCGCTCCTGGGCCAGGGCCGAGTGGGCGGAGTGCTCGTAGAGCGCCATCGCGCCCGAGAGGATCACCATCAGGAC
>Ga0131853_10023860_pt1:0-10000 | contig 11041 bp, 4 predicted proteins | sample TergutLab28metaG_FD_92764 | JGI IMG/M metagenome (GOLD analysis project Ga0131853, IMG submission 92764) | Labiotermes labralis P1 segment gut microbial communities from Petit-Saut dam, French Guiana - Lab288 P1 (version 2) (version 2) | ecosystem: Host-associated > Arthropoda: Insects >...
ACCAGCAGGCAGCATCGTCGGTGCATTATACCACAAGCTGTAAACACAGTCTAGTGCTCCTGAGGATGGGCGAAATTATCGCCCGAAACATGTTGAGCTGATTGAAAGTATTAATAAGAGTATTATTTTTGCATCTAGTTGGCTGTTTATATTATTGTATTTTATTATTATTCTTCGATTTACACCTAAGTTTTTCCAAATGGTTTCTTGCCTTGAGGCTTACTTACGACAATTTTATGTGTATGCATCTCTCTTTAGGCGCATTTGTAAAACAAAAAAGCGACTAGTAGTTTCACCACGTCCTTCTGTCCGTCCTTAAGGAATAATTCGTCACGAACTGAAAGGATTTCCTTGAAATTTCGTATTTCAGTACTTCCCGAAAGTCTGCCGAAAAAGTTTAAGTTTCTTTAAAGTCTGGCAAGAACGACGGGTGATATACATGCGGAACTGTTCAAATTTATAGTAATATCTCGATGGATTCTCCTTAGAATGAGAAATATTTGAGACAAAATTGTAGAGAAAATCAAAACACACAGCTTATGTTCAGTAACGTTTTCCCCAAAAACCCTACCGTTTATGAGATAATGTGGAAAAATATGGCACAGTCAGACAGGTCACAGATGTCAATATAATACAGCGCATGCGCACTGCATGATAGATAAACAAGACTACAAACACACATTCATAATATGTAACAGTTATTACTTTTCCACGGTGACAAAGGCTGCACGCAAGTGCCTCACTGTTACGTTCTAGGTTAATCGCCTCTTATATTTAGTGCATGCTACATGTCCCATCAATTTAATTACGCCTTATTCAATTCACCTTGCAGTATCTGGTGAAGAAACAGTGGCCATTGACTGTCCACTGTTTAATGTTTTCCACCCTTTTCTTATTCTATAAGAAAATAGGGGCCCACAAGGAATCCGCATTTCTGATATTTCGCATTGAACCCCAACGAATATGAACCGCAAATTTTCGTGAACTATTGTTTAGTGACTATTTTTAAAAGTGATTCTAGAGTGTAACTCATTATCATAAAAACAGTTCTGCCACCCTTCGTGATTAACGACGCGCTGTGATATCCAGTCTCATTAAATGTGGAGCTAAACTATGGAATTTAGACACAGGCTATGCATAAAAGTGTACTTACGAAACAGAAACAGCGCTCGGGTGGTGGATCCGCCCGTCAGCTGGATCACTGCACACTGCAATAGCAGGTGTGAGAACGGACAGCTCGACACAGCTCGCGCCGGAAGCGCGTCATATCACCACACCACTATTCACACGCAGTCATGTCCTTCATTCGTGTGATCGAACTCGCACCGTGAATTCGGATACGGTACGACCAGGTGAATGACTAAACACTTTCTGTTCGTCGTAGACCGTTAGAACGTCTAATTCTCTGGGAACAGGATTAAGACAATATCGCTAATATCAAAGCCTGTCTTTTTTAAAACTATCGGACTCCTGGATAGACATCTCACGCGAATAGCTGCCTGGCCTTAGTATGCACCGGTGGTTGTAGTTATGTTTTACAGTTGTACTTGTAAAGTAATGGGAGCTCGCGGTGGCGCACTTGGTTGAGGCACTGCGCTACAAGCTGGAAGGTCGCGGGTTCGATTCCCTATGGTGTCATTGGAATTTTTCGTTGACATAATCCTTCCGGCCGCACTATGGCCCTGGGGTTGACTCAGCCTTTAACATAAATGAGTACCAAGAATATATCCTTGGGGGTAAAGGCGGCCGTTGCGTAGGGCTGACAACCTTACCGCCTTCATGTGCCGATTGTCTTGAAATCTGGGAGCCTGAACCTCTTGGAACCCCCAGGGCCAATCCAGGCTTTTTTTACATTTAACTAGTAAAATAATTGTATCTGTGATGTCTATAACTGAGTGATGGTCTCGAATTTACAACTTCTGTCATGCGCAGACGTATGCTGCTGTCGGTTCTGGAACAAGGCAGGCAATGTACATAAAACTTAACGTTGAGGCATCTTCACTTAACGTTTGTTGCCGTGGACAAGCAATAAATATCACATATTCTGAGTGTGTGTCTTTAGCCTTAGTTATCCAGCACGCAAAGGGCATGCACCGTACTATGTCATTTGTGGTCTCTCTGGCTGCACCATATTTTTCCATATTATCTCATAAAGGCACGATTTTTTTTAAAAAAAAAAGGTGATTGAACGTAAAATGTGTGTTTTGATTTCCTCTTCAACTTTGTCTGAAAAGTTCTCATCCGAAGAAGAATTCGGCGACATATTATCACAAATGTATATAGGTCTACGTGTGAAGTACCCGTTATTCTTGTCAGATTTTAATGAAATTTTAGTTTTATAGACAGACTTTCGAAAAATATTGATATATGAAATTTCACGAAAATCCAGTGGAAGTGACAGTTCAGTGGGAGCCGAGAAGTTTCATGCGGACAGAGAAACAGACAGACAGACAGATAGACAGACAGCCAAGACAAACAGATAGAAGAAAAGGAGAATTTTCCCAATATGAACGCTAATAGTCGCTTTTCGCAAATGCGAGAAGCGCCTAAAAAGTAGTTGTGGAAGCATCCGCGCGCGTAACAATTTTGGTGCGTTTATTGTGTCACGGCTTATACTGTTCAGATTTGTTATGCTAACTTTGTGTGATTGCAAGCTAAACATCGTAAAGTGTAGCATCTGACACATGTCCTTGGCACTTTACACAGCGTACACTGTAAATCTTCCACGTTTGTTATTAACAAATTTACAACGAATCACTCTCAATTGTATATTTGATGCCAAAAAAAAGGAAAAATATAATCTTTATGGAAGCCAACACTTTGCGTTTATTACTAAATAAACTACACTTATTTAGTCGAAAACAATATATGTTTATTTTTATTCAGATCGTTGTCCTTATATCTGTGCTACATGTTTCGGCCTGTAAAAAATCTTACAAAGGATTTGTAAGATAAATACTTTGTAAGATTTTTGTATTGACATGCCTAAGGATGGCCTGAGTACAGGCCGAAACATGTAGCTCATATGAATTAAACATATCTTGTGTTTGCCTGAAGAAGTGTAGTTTAATTAACGGAAAAAAGATTTGCAGTGTATGTAATAGTAGTGAATACTGAAGTTTCAAGTTCGTATTTTAAAAGAGCAGTGCGCTGGTTGGATGAAATAACCGCATTTTAATGCAGGTTCGAGTAAGTTAAAGACTTACTGTCTTTTGCTTTGGTTAATTGTTAGGTTTTTATATGTTAGAGATGGGCAAAAAAGTGCAATGTAGGTATCTGTCTAAAGGCTATGTAGTGTATGTCGGATTTTAACAAAATGCGAAATGGCCGGACGCTTTTAAAAAAATTTCAATGACAAATTTTATTAAAGATTCTTTCAGCGATTTTCGAGTTATGTATGTGTAGACGGACAGGCGAACGGGCGGACGGACGGACGGACGGACGGACGGATGGACGGGCGGGGGGGGGGGCGGGCGGACGGACGGCCGGACGGGCGGGGGAACCAAACAGAAGAAAATCAGATAGAAGAACAGAATTATTTTCCTAATTCGAACGCTCCTAAAAACAAATTCCCTAGCAGTCAATAAGTAGGCCTTTTGAAGTTTGAAAGAAATTCCCTTTGTTACGGCGCTAGAGTCTATGACGCAATATTCAAGTCTTACAGGTCTAAGGAAAGAACTCAGTGGTCTGTGGGTCTAAAGCGTCCACAGGCCCAAAGTGTTTTTTTATCGACGCTTTTTTCCCCAGTCAGTCCATGTCCCACAAGATAGGTCCATTGACTTTCCTCTTGTTGCTAAACCCACGTCTCAGGATAGCGGGTGATTATGTCTCCTGAGGGTTTTCAACCAAATTTTTCATGGGTGCTTGCCCCACCTACGTTTCGAGAGCCCATTTGTTCTGGTTTAATTAACGCTACTCTGTTACGTGGGTTGTATGGCGTCCTAATTAGTCAATTACCTGGAAGCAACTGTTATTGCCATGTAACAGGCAGATTCTCCTATCTGGCAGTTCCTTGGAGAGTCTTAGAAGACCCATGAAGAACTTCAGGATGAGCCGTATGCCTGCTGATAACTGAACCCTCCCCCCCCCCGCCCCCAGTTTAAAGCAAGAATTCTAACCGTCCGACCGATACATCAGTATGTTAGGCGCCAGCGTATAAAGTTTTGTCTCCCAGTTTACCTGGTGCCTGGGTTTGGTGCACCAGAATTAGTAATTATGAATCCGTAAAATCACTCTTGTAAATATGCGTTTCATCCCCATTGAGGGCCAGTAAGCGCTAATTTTTTTATTTATGTAAATAATTTGGAAGATTCCAGAAGGATTCCGCTTGTTCCGATAAAATTTTGCAGGGTGTTCTGTGCTTTTTGTTGTTGTTGTTGTTGTTGTTGTCTTGCGTGTCGAGTGAATACAGCGCGTACGGTTGTGTCTGTCTGTCTGTCTGGCGACGAATATGTCTCATTTCCGAAGCGAAAGAATTAAAAAAATACTTATTTCGAAATGTACTTTGTCAATCGACTTACGTTCTTATGGACTGGGTTAGCGCACTTGGTATAACGACCCGCTACGTGCTGAACGGTCCTGGGATCGAATCCCGGTGAGTACAAGGTTTTCCGCACACGTCCAGAAAGGCCCTAGTATCCCACCCAGCCTGTGGGAAAATGAGTGCCGGGTCTCTTTCCCGGCGATAAAACGACCGGGATGAGGCGTTAACCACAACCTACTTTAGGGACGAGGTTAAAGAAAGAGTAGAGCTATGCCTCGACTTTCCCTCTGAGCGTTCATGGCCTGTTCTAGGGTGAACTGAATGAAGGAACTAAGATGAAATGTTGAACTGCATTTCTCCAGAAATGTACGAATATGCCGCATTAAGAAAAATATTAACAACTTCCGTAGAACAAACCGTGACTGTTCAGAAAATATCAAGAACGTCCTGACCCAATTCACGAATCTACCGTTAATAAAAATCCAACTAGATGCAACAGTATGCAGATATTTATTTACTGCAAAGCCACTCTACATGTTTCGGGTGTCACAGCACCCGTCATCAGGAGTACTAAAAACTGTAACAGCAGCCTCCGGTACAGCTACTTCCCTTCAGTCCCGTTCAGGCCACGTTGGAGGGAAGTAGCTGTACCAGTATTATGACCTGTACCGGAGGCTGCGGTTACAGTTTTTAGTACTCCTGATGATGGGCGTTGTGACACCCGAAACATGTAGAGTGACTTTGCAGTAAATAGATATCTGCATACTGTTGCATCTGGTTGAATTTTTACTAACATTGAATTACGGTGCACGGAACCATGAGTTAAAAATTCACGAATCTACCTTTCCTATTGCAGAGACTTTTAGCAACCCAGATCCTGTGTTGCTAAGATTATGCTATAATTATCAGGTAATGTAAACTTACAATCCACAGCAATATATGGCACTTAGTTTATAAATATATCTGATGGTATTGCTAAATACATAACTGACAGCTTAAGTAGTTTAAGTAACCAAGTACTTAACTAACTAACTCAATTTCGTACTCCATGGTGCACAGTCATTCTTCGTTAGCTGGTCTAGAAATTCCTCGCGTGTTGTGGAATCCGAAGGTTCATCACCGTGTTCACAAGAGCCCGCCACTTTTTCCTATCCAAAGCAGAGGCACCGGTACGTATTTGCTCAAGTTGTTGCCTCCCCCTGTACGTAAAGTGCCCACATATTTCAATATTTAGTGATGGAAAAGTTAGTAAAATGACTGTCGTTTAGTTAAAATAAAGATTTTCTTTTTGTGGAAAATTTATTGTTTTATTTAATGAATTAAAAATATAAAGAAGTAAATTATGTCAAAATCCCAAGATGGCGCCAGTGTTCCACCTTGCAGCTCGCCGTTAGCCTACCTGACGCTGATCCACATGAATTTACTTCACACCCGCCCGTCCTATTTCTTGAATATCCCTTGTAATGTGATCAATACATACACTCCCAGGTTTTTACTTTGAGGCGAGGATACGTTTTAGTTTGCTCGATCCAGCAGTCTAAAAACAATGGCCTGCAAGTTCATCAACAAGGCGGCAGAATGCTTTCTCAAAATGTCGATAAATATATACCAGTCAACACTGCTCAACGTCACAGAAGATTTAATCTTCATCAGTATCGCTGTGAGAGCCTCAGATATTGAATAATGTAATGAGCATTAAATAGTTACTTTGGAATGATGTACAGTGAGGGGGTCGAGGCCTGTTCAGAGGCAGTGTCCCTTCATGTGCAGGTAAGGTAAAGGTAAAGCAGTCCCGTTACAGGCCTGGAGTGGCCCAGAGGGTTCCAGGAAATTAAGGTTCTCAGATTTCATGACAACGGCACAGGATGGTGGTAAGGTTGTCAGCCTTACCCACCGGCCGCCTTTACCCCCAGGAAATGCTCCTGGTACTCATTTCTGTTAGAGGCTGAGTCGACCCCAAGGCCGTAGTGCGATCGGAAGGATTATGTCAATGAAAAATAACAATGACACCATCTGGAATCGAACCAGCGACATTCCGATTTGTAGGACAGCACCTTAACCACTGTGCCACTGCGCCCCCCTTCCTGTGCAGGTAGGACTGACAAAAAACCACGAGGAAACCAAGGCCACCCGGTCTCCAGTCAAGATTGAAGCCGGGACCTCCTAAATATAGAGCAGAGTTCTACATACTCAATCATTACGTTTAGTCGGTCATGGATATGCTCTCAGAATTTTCGAGACAAATTTTCAGTGAAGGGCCAAGAAAGTAACAAGAGTATAATTGTGGGAACTGGACTGACCCAGGAGCGTGTCCAATGTTGAGCTGTGAAATTTGAGGTGCCGAACATTGAATAGTTCTTTTAACAGTGTTATGATTAGTCGCCAGATTCTAACAGAAAACACGTGTGCCAGAACAACTATATTTAAAATCCTGATAGCTTAATCTGACTGTCAACAGAATCCCATGATGGTTTACATTTGGTGTTTATATCCATTACGTCGGAATATGCATAGCGTGAGTGCTTACGTACGAACATGGCTTCGTTTGTGTAGCAAACAAACGTCTCCTTTCCCAATATTTACTGCATAGACACGAAGTTATTTATACCGAGTTCGTATCATCATGTGGGCCAGGTAGCTCAGTCGTTATAGCGACTGACTAAGGGCTGGACGGTCCGGGATCGAATCCCGGTGGGGACGAGATTTTCCGCCCGTCCAGACTGGCGCTGGGGCCCACCCAGTCACCTGTCAAGTTCTTTCCCGGGGGTAAAGTGCGGTCGGGGCTTGTTGCTGACAACTCACCTTCTTCTAGGTCCGCGGTCATGGAAGAGTAGTGCTATACTTTACCCTACCTCGGGGCCACACCGGGCCTGTAACGGGATAACTTTACCTTTACCATAACATCATAGTCAAGGAAAAGTACTGTTCTAGGTTAGTAATTGTCCAGCGAGATGCAACACAAAGCAGTCCATTTATTACTCAGCAAGTTCAATCTATATGTTTCGGGTGTCAACAACACCCATTATCAGAAGTACACAAAACTGTAACTACAGCCTCCGGTACTGACCATGCTGTGCTGCGCAGCTACCTCCCTCCAACGTGACCAAGTTGGCCACGTTGGAGGGAGGTAGCTGCGCAGCACAGCATGGTCAGTACCGGAGGCTGTAGCTACAGTTTTGTGTACTTCTGATGATGGGTGTGGTTGACACCCGAAACATTTAGAGTGAGCTTGCAGAATAATAAATAGACGGCTTTGTGTTGCATCTCGTTGGACAGCTATTAATATAGATCAGCGTTGCACGGGAACATAAACATAAGCATAAAGTACTCTTCTAGGCTCCACTTTGACCTCGACTTTGACTAAAGTGTTGACTGTACCATTATGTGAGTGACGCCAGATTTTTAACGTATTCGTAGAATATCGCGATACGCTTATTTGAAGAAATGTTCCTACCTACTAAAGACTATAATTCAAATTGGAGTATCAATTGAACGCGATAAGACAGAACAGAATAAAATATGGCTTACGAATGGGAGTGATTTTTGTTTATTATCTAATCATTGGCCATTGATATGGCTTGTAGTTATATGACATGGGATGATCGCTTGATGCATTAAAGATATGTAATAGAGGCTTGTCATCCGCTACACTCATTGAGGGTAAAAAGGTAAAGCAATCCCGTTACAGGCCAGGAGTGGCCCAGAGGGTTCCAGAAAGTTAATGTTCCCACATTTCATGACAACGGCACAGGATGGTGGTAAGGTTGTCAGCCTTACGCACCGGCCGCCTTTACCCCCAGTAAATGATCCTGGTACTCGTTTCTGTTAGAGGCTGAGTCGACCCCAGGACCGTAGTGCAATCGGAAGGATTTTATGTGAATGAAAAATTCCAATGACACCAACTGGGATCGAACCAACGACCTTCCGATTTGTAGGACAGCACCTCAACCATTGTGCTACCGCGGTACTCATTGAGGGTATTCTTATTTATTATTAGCGATTGTCAAATCCGGTGACTTTCCAGTCTTTACCTCTTCACCATTTGCGATTATCTTCTTCGCTGGATAAACTTAACAGCTGAGACGACGACTACGAATTTTAGTACTTTTTGTCTCTTAATTTTATGCGACGCGCGATTTGAGGTTTCCCATTTGTGTGGATGAAGCCTCAAGCTTGACCCTGAAAACGAAGGAAATTCGATCCTCCGAAAGTTTGGGACACGGTGTAATATTCTAAAAGACTTGAATCTGCAAGGATCGAAATATTCTTAGTTGATATTTGTGACGTTTGTAATGTGTTTATACCGTTGTGGTTCCTTATGTACGTATATCAGTGTACCAGGAAAAACCATGCCCTTGCGAACATGTATTCGCTAAATATGTACCCACTCTAACTATTTACGTTGGTCTACTCCCTCCTTTTCTGCTATAACCTACAGTACTGTTGTTATACCGTCTCCATTTAACTTTCGTAAGTGATACTGTTGTTAAATAAAATGAACGCTGTTATTACCTTATTACAACCTTCCCACTTTTGCCCACATATGTTCCTAGTTTCTCAGTCTGCTCTCCTGCAGCCTCAAATAAAAATCTGTGTCTTTCTGAATTTATTTCTCCATGCTCAAATTCAGCCTATCCCCGTTATGACGCCGCCGTCTGTTCACCCCTGTTTGTGGCGGTATATGGAGGGTAAAAAATGTAAAATGAACCCTTGTACAGGCACTGAGGCTCTGTACAGGCCGTACGGCCCGTAGGGGGAGCAGAGGTATAGCTCTACTCTTTCATGACCACGGCACTGGAAGGGGGTGAGGGGTCAGCGTCACGCCCTGGCCGCTCTTTACTCCCGGAAAAGACCCGGTACCCATTGTACAGGAGGCTGGGTGGACCCCAGGGCTGGTCTGGACAGGTGCGAAAAATCTCGCCCCCACCGGGATTCGATCTCCGCACAGTCCAACCCGTAGCCAGTCGCTATACCGACTGAGCTACCCTGCCCACATATTGAGGGTGGCAATGAATAAAAATATTTTATATTAGGGAATTTCTTTTGTCACAAGATTTCATGGGCGCTAAGTGAGGGTGGCGTTATATCGGGGTTTGACTCTATTTTAAATAGGCGTTTTCCAAAATTTTTATTTCTGCTATATTGTGCTGCACGTGACCGAACTCATGTTCCGTCCTTAAACCACTAAGTATGCGACAACGAAATTTTTCTGCCAGGTGCAACTACTGTCCTGGGTCGGCGTACTGAACGGCTGACACAGTTACCTGCAAGCTTACTGGCGTCTTTCCAATGTAAACTAAACACGTTTAGAAAGAGGGTTAAGAATGTTGTTACAAGCAGGGGAATTGAAGTGGGGATTGAGCGTAAATGAGTGAAGTGGTGTGAACTGTAGTGATGTGGAGCGAACTGACGTGATTTATGTGAAATGACTGTATTTTTAAGTGAAGTGAAGTGAGTTACGGTGAAGTTCTTGGAAATGAAAAGTGCCATGTACATTAGGGCGACTTTATACTGAGG
>Ga0131853_10023861_pt1 | contig 11041 bp, 11 predicted proteins | sample TergutLab28metaG_FD_92764 | JGI IMG/M metagenome (GOLD analysis project Ga0131853, IMG submission 92764) | Labiotermes labralis P1 segment gut microbial communities from Petit-Saut dam, French Guiana - Lab288 P1 (version 2) (version 2) | ecosystem: Host-associated > Arthropoda: Insects >...
AGCGCAAAAGCGAGATTATTCGTGAAAAGCAAAATCTAATCCGCTGGATGGATCGCAGATGCGAGATTATCCGTACAAAGCAAAATCTATTCCACTGGGTTCAATTGTTGGTTGGATGAATTCAACCAATGGTTTAGATGGCTCTATTGGAAACCAGCAAAAGCCCAATTACAATAATGGCGTAGGTTTCACACAGTTAGAGGAGGACTGCAACATGAACATCATGATGGGTGAAGTGATTCAAAGCTTACGCAAAGAAAAACGCATGACGCAAGCAGAGCTTGCAGAAAAAGTCTCGGTAACTGGTCAAGCGGTGAGCAAGTGGGAGACGGGCGAGGCAAATCCGGACATCTCTCTCGTACCTGAACTCGCAAAAGTCTTAGGCGTATCCGTTGGGGCACTGTTTGGCGAGCAAGCTGCAAGCGCCACGCATGCGCCAAAGTACTCGCAACTCTTTGCTTCATCGATTATCTCATTTGCCTTTGCTTTTATTGCACTGATCTCTTTGAGTACTGCCTTTTTGATGAACTGGGATAAGCTGCTCTATTCCCAGCCCTGGATTGCAATCTCATTAGGGGTGCTTTTTATAGCGTTGATCCTGGGAGTTTGTCTTGGCGTTGCTTGTTTTAGAAATGTGCCAAGGGAAGCATCTCCGTGATGCATGTCCGTAAGACAGGTAAGTGATTGCTCTCACAAGATTTTGATGCCGAGTTTTGCTACGAATTTCCACTTGTGCGCGGTGTTTTTTGGTTTTAAGGTGGTAAATAGCCTCAAAAGGGGGTTTTACTGCAATTTTTTGCCTTTTTCAGTTACACAAAGGGTCAAATATCGCGCACAAGTGGAAATTCTTAGCAAAAGTCGGCATCAAAATCTCGAATTCCCCTTTTTTGGGCAAGGCTACCTCGACCTGGCAAGGAAACGCAACCTGCGGAACCTGTCCCCACGAGTCGTGGGTGTACCGAAAAAGATTTTGAAGGCAGTTTCTGCATCAAATCCGGCTTCGTGTATGATTTTGACCCCTTTACTGACCAGGATAAGGTCCTTTCAGGTAGAATCGAGCCCAAATCGGGCTCCGGAGGGGCAAAACGGCCAAAATCCACCCCACAAATCATACACGAAGCCAGTTTTGATGCAGAAACTGCCTTCAAAATCTTTGAGAGGTAAATCAAGGGGGCAGTGAGTCTGAATGTTAATCTTTGAAGTAAGGAACGTACTCTATAGAGGTCTCTCTGGGGAAGAGTTGGGCGTGTAGGTCTACGAAGTAGTCATCGGTCATGCTGGCGATGTAGTCTACTACAATCTGATCCGCAGGCTCGTCTCGGTAGTTTCGGGGGTCCTTGTAACGGAGGCGCCAGGTGTCGACAAAGCGGATGTGGTGCCTGAAGATGTAGGATGCTTGGTCTTCGCTCAGCAGCTCACTTCTCAGTTTTCTGTAGAGGCGGCCAAACATCTCCTTCAGCAGCTCAACACTGGTGAGGTTGACCTGTTCGTTTTCATAGATGAGCTGGTAGTTCTCTCTTTTGATGTTGCGCATGGCGGCAAAGGTCTCGGCGCTGAGGAGCAGGTGGTCCTTGCCGTAGCTGTTTTCGATGAGGTCAACGGTGAGGTTGTTGATGATTTCGGCGTTGTGGGCGCCCGCGCCAAGCTCCCCGTAGTTGGGGATGCTGCTCTCCTCAACCGCACGCTCGGCGTCTTGGCGGTCTTTGCCAACGTAGGCAATCATGTCGCTGATGCGCACCACGCAGCCCTCAAGCGTTGTGGGCGCGAGGCTTTGCAGCGCAATCTCATGCGTGCGGCACTTTTCAAGCAGCGTATCAAAGGCGGCGAAATCCTCAAGCGGCGCGGGACGATACTCCTGCTGCTCAAACTCGCCGTTGTGGCTGAGAATGCCGCTGAGGGTCTGGAGAGTGAGATTGTGCCTGAACAGGCCGTCCAAAACGCGGACGCTGTGTACGTTGTGATCAAAGTAGAGACCGGTGTGCTCATGGAAGAGCTCGCTCAGGCAGTGCTCCCCGGCGTGGCCAAAGGGGGTGTGCCCAATGTCGTGACCTAGGGCGATTGCCTCGATGAGATCAGTGTTGAGGCCAAGCACGGCACCGATGCTTCGCGCAACCCGCGAGACAATCTGCACATGCAGAGCCCTACGGGTGAGATCATCGTTGACGTAGAGGGAGAAAACCTGGGTTTTATCGGAGAGCCGGTTAAAGTAAGGCGAGTGCAGTATCTTCTCCGAGTCGCGCACATAGGCGGGGCGCATAATCGTTGCCTGGTCACGGGCCGGGTTGCGGCGTATGGGCGGTGGCTGGAAGCCACCGGGCGATGCCGGGGGTTGGTGCAGCGCCTCCTGGGCTCGCCAAGGATTCACCCAGCCTGACGCACGATCCCGGAGGATCCGCTGCTCAATTTCTCTTGAAAGCTCTCGATAGGCCATGAAGTTACTCTTCCCGTGGAACAGAGGGACGGGGTTGGAACAGAGGGACGGGGTTAGTGTACCACTTTGGCTCAAGAGCCAAAGTGGTACACTAACCCCGTCCCTCTGTTCCAACCCCGTCCCTCTGTTCCACACGATGGCCTGTTTTTGCGCCATCGTCTTTGTTAGAATCAATCATGTGCCTTGCGCGCGGGAGCTTAGGTGTCCTCCGTATTATTGGGTTCCATGCAACCTCAGCCCCTTGCGCGCATAGGCAGCCGCTATTCCTTCCTGTGTTTCGCTGGACGACACTAGAAATCAAGCGGGGTGAAGCTACTATGGAGACATACAAAAACCTTGGAGGAAACTCTGGCGTTGTTGCATATCTTATTGGTGATGACTCCATAGTTGTGCGCTTTGCGAGTGGGCAGCACACCTTCTACCGCTATACCTACGCGAGTGCGGGCTCGGAGGCTGTGGAGAGAATGAAAAGCCTTGCGGCTGCCGGGCGTGGGCTCAACGGTTTCATTTCAACAAGGGCAACTCAGCCGCCGTACTTCCGTAAGGGTAACTCTCTTTTGGAAGTCAATCGGTTGGGCGCCGGCAGCAATTACACCCCACGACCCAAACCCGCTTCAAGGAAGGTTGCAAAAAGAGGCTCCAAGGCTGAGGCACTGGCAGCCGTTGATGACTTCGTTACCTATAGTTCTTATTTCCAGGTACAGGAGTTTCTCAGGGGTGTCCTTTGGGGCACCGAAGCGGCCACGCCGGCGCAAATTGAGCGCTTTATTGCCTTGATGGATGCCGGAAGGATTCCTGCGTTTAAAAAGAGACGGCTGCAGCAGCTTGTAGACAAGGCTGCCGAGGCAGAAGCGCCAAACTCACCGCTCGCCCAACGCGCCTTGGCAGCCAAAATCAATCGCGGCGCAACAACTGAAGCAGAGTTCCGCCGTCACCTCGATGATACGATGGGAAGGCATGTAGACCCAAACAGCTTCCGCAAAGGCAAGCGGTTGTTGTAAGTGGATCAGGGGGACGGGGTTAGTGTGGAACAGGGGGACGGGGTTAGTGTACCACTTTGGCTCTTGAGCCAAAGTGGTACACTAACCCCGTCCCCCTGTTCCATACTAACCCCGTCCCCCTAGCACATGCGTTCCTAGCTACCTAAAGGTTCTTCTTAACGGCCTCCCAGACTTGTTCCTCGGTGAGGGGGACAAACTCTGGTTTGGCAAACTCCTGTTGGCAGAGTTGGTAGACCGTTTTGTTGTAGGGAGCAGGCACCTTGTACTCTTCGGCAAGCCTGACGAATTCTCCTACGAGGGACTCAAGCTCGCTTACGCCTGTTTTGCGCTGCAGAATATCTTGAGCCATGCTCGAGAGCACCATCTTGGCAAGGTTCTTTTTGAAGATGCCCATAGTAATGAAGTCGGGCATGGTAGCCGAGGCTTTGATCTTGGACCAGGTGGGCATGTCTCCCGCGCTGTATTCTTTGATGCCCATAGCTTTGAGCACTTGAATGCCCTCGTACATTGAGTTGGAGAGCACCTTCTTAAAGAGTGGCAGCGAGCTTATCTCGCGATACTTAAAGCCCACCAAGGTGGTATAGGAATTGGTGAGGTTGATGACCATCTTGCAGTAGGCTGCGTCGCGGATGCGGTCAGTTGCCTCGGTCTCGGCAGCTGCATTCATGTAGGCCTGCAGAGCCGCAAGTTCCTCCTCCAAGCCACCGCCAATACAGCCAAGGACAAAGGGGCCTTTGTTCTGATAGCCAATAACGCCGGGCTCGTCAAACCACGCGTTGAACTCTACCACACCATAAACGACCTTCTTGAAGTACTTGGGCAAAACGGTCTGATTGAGCACGCCATTTTGAAAGCCTACAATGATGGGGTCTCCTTGTATCTGAGCAGCCACGGACTGCGCTACTTCTTCAAGGTTGTAGTTCTTAACCGCAATCATGATGACGTCAGGGTTGTCTACCTCACCAAGGCTGTCGACCACCTTCACCGAGATGTTCTTCTTGGCGTCTTCTTCAAACTGCTTGTAGAGGGTCAGGCCGTTTTCTTTGAGGTGCTTGGCCACTTCTCCCTGGTCAATCAAGTAGACCTCATCGTACTTCTCGGTAAGCCACGCTCCTACACAGCCGCCCACTGCTCCTGCTCCGATTATTACTGTTTTCATGGCTCTCTCCTTTACACCAGTTCGTAGGATTCATCGTAGTAGTCAAAACACGCCGTCATGTGCTCCACGTAGCGCGTTTGCAACGGCCGGGGGCTCATCTTAAGATCCTTGAGAACCTGTCCACAACGCGTGTTGCCAAGGGTGAAGAAAGGCTGGGGAGGCACCTTGCCCGGGCTCAACAGCACGCCCATATTCTTGTCGATCAAAAAGTTGCCCTTAAAGTTGGTTTCGGCCTTATGCACAACTCCGTTGAGTTTAGGATAGAGGTAGGTAGTCTCGTCCATGAGAGTGGGCTTTCCTTGCTTGGGTATCCTCAGGCTAAAGTATTCCACTCCGTCTTCATAGGCTTTCACCAGCGCTTCAGCGCCTGAGTCGTCAATGTCTATTTCTTGGGTTACCTTTGGCAGGCCCCAGATGACGTTACCGCGCAGGCAGTTCTCGCGAGAGGTCACGGGCATGGAGAAGACAAAGTAGCCGCTGAAGCTGTTTTTAATAAGCGGCAGCAATACGGGGCTCTTCTCCTTTTCTACCTCAACGGCCAGGGTAAAGGCAATCTCGTTGTAGGGCGGTATGCCCAAAACGTTTTTGTATTCGTAGCACGACACCGCCAACACCGCAAGATTCTTGCGCGCTCGCACCGGCTGCACCTTGGGGTGGGGCATCAGCGCAAGAGCCGCATCATAGGAGCAGAGAAAAATAGCCTGGCAACAGGTGACATCGCCATACAAGGTGGGGAAACTATATTCCTTTTCTATCTCCTCAGTAAGAGCAATTTGTCTTTTTTTGAGTGGGAATCTTTGAAAGAATTCGTCTTGAAACTTGTCCTCGTTTGCTAATAAGCTTTGATCAAAATTCTCCAGTATTTTCATGCAAGCAGCCTCCTTAGATAAATAATTACTCCAATCTGGCGTTGGGGTCAATAGTATCACACCAACTGCCTCCAATACTCTTATTCAGAAGTACTATTTTTCTACTTTCTGACACTATTTTTCTGATACACTGGTGCCGTTATCCTGATTGCTTTGAGAGTGAACGGTGTTCTTGAACGGTGTTCTTGCCAGCTGGTTCTAGGAGAATAGAGGGTGCCCACCATGACACAGCAAAACTACCGATACCATTGGCTCATAGTTGCAGCGTGTTTTCTCTTAATGGCGGTTTCCATTGGAATCCTTGCAAACTGCTTTGTGGTTATGGTTCCCAAGATAACGGAGACCTTTACCAATGCCGACGGAACAGCAAGCGGCAGCATTCAACTCATCTTTACCATTGCGATTTTGGCAAACCTCGTGGGAGGGGCAATTGCCGGCAAGGTGTACTCCAAGCTCTCAATGCGCAAGATTATGCCCATCTATGCCCTGGTTATGTGTGCAGGTATTTTTGGATGGTCGCAAAGTGTTGAGCTCTGGCAGCTGTATACCTTCTCCATATTAGTAGGCTTGGGAGCCAGCGGTGTTTCTCTTGTGCCTTGCGGCATCATCATCAACAACTGGTTCCATGAAAAGAAGGGCCTGGCAACCGGCATTGCCTTTACCGGAAGTGTTGCCGGCGGCTTGGTGTTTGTTCAGGCCACCCGGTTTGTGCTCGACACCTATTCTGCGCTTGGCGCAACGGGGTGGAAAGAAGCCTACCTCATGCAGGGCATCTGCGCAGCCGTCATAGCTATTCCGGTAACCGTTTTGATTATCCGCAGCAAACCCCAAGAAAAAGGCCTGCTGCCCTATGGAGTGCGAGCAGAGGAGGAGGCTGTTGTCTCGGAAATAGGCGCGGGCATCAAGCTGGGCAAGTTCATCAAGACGAGTTCTTTTTGGCTCCTGGCACTGAGCGGCTTTATCATTGGGTTTGCCAACATTGGCATGCAAAACAATATCCAGGTGTACCTGGAGCAAATGGGCTACCTGGAGGTACAGGCAACTATGGCCTTTTCCATTGGCCTGTTTGTGCAGATATTTGGCAAGCTCATCCTGGGCTGGTTTTACGATAAGCGAGGAGTTGCCTTTAGCCAGATCTACTGCCTCATTTGCTTTATTGGATGCGCCACGCTTCTCATCTTTGCCCAAGACGGCAACATCGTTACGGCCTATGCCTTTGGCGCTGTCTTTGGCCTGGTAGCCTCCATGTCCACCGTAACGCCGCCCTACTTAACGGCAAAAATCGTCGGCGTGAGAGACTACGCCACCATCTTTGGCATCATGAGCCTGTTCTACGGCATGGGCATTGCATCGGGCCCTATGGTTGTAGAAGCACTCTCAAGCGGGGGCAGCTGGACCCCCATCTGGATTGGCCTCATGGGTATGTCAGCAATCATGGCCTGCACCACCATCCTCGCCCACCGCAAGGGCAAGGGTTATGCTCAGTTGACTGATTAAGGTGGGACAGGCGTGCAGAGGAGTGCTATAAATCCGATAGATTTCATGGACCAGAGGGACGGGGTTAGTGTACCACTTTGGCTCTTGAGCCAAAGTGGTACACTAACCCCGTCCCTCTGTTCCAACCCCGTCCCTCTGTTCCACAATTCATTTCGAGCAGTTTGTTGAGGTAGTGAATGACATTTCAATCTAATGACCAATTAGACTTCATACTTGAAAACGGCGAGGCCTGGTTGCAGTATGCTGCGAGAAAGCACATCCTCGAGGAAGATGAAGCGAGTCTGACAGCCCTGCGCCAGCAAGCTCTGGCTGACCCCAAGATTAAGGCATGCCTGGCAGATATCACCAATTACCACAGCATCCGAGTAACCAATCATAAGAACCCCGATCTGCCGATCCACAAGCTTCTGTTTCTCCTGGATATCGGGCTTGATGACGCTCCGGAGATAGGCATGGCCACAGCGCAGATTCTGGAACACAAGGACACCAACGGGGTTTATCAGTCGCTCACTAATATCCCCAAGCACTACGGAGGAACCGGCGAGGACGTATTTGGTTGGTGCCTTTGTGATGCGCCGCTGCTGTTGCTGGCGCTGCTCAAGGCAGGAGTTGACTATGAGCAGCATATCAGGCACGGCGTGGAGTATCTGGCGGCGTTTCATAAAGAGGGCGGTTTTCCCTGCATCGCCTCGCAGGAGTTTGGTAAATTCAGAGGGCCGGGGCGCAAAGATGACTGTTGCCCCAATGCCTGCTTAACCATGTTGAAGCTGCTGGCGGCCATTCCCGAGTATCGGGGGTCAGCGGTTGCAGAGAATACGGCAATGGGCCTGCTGTCTTTGTGGGAAAACAGCAGGGAGCGTCACCCCTATATGTTTTACATGGGAACCGATTTCAGAAAGCTCAAGGCGCCAACCATGTGGTACGACATAGTGAGTGTGGTGGAGACACTCAGCCGTTTTGAAGCGGTTGTCTCAGATGCACGCTTTGTTGAAATGCTTAGCCTGATCAAAAGTAAGCAGGATGCAAACGGCCTCTTCACACCAGAATCCGTCTATCTAAAGTGCAAGGACTGGGATTTTGGCCAGAAAAAGAGTCCTTCTCCCTACTTGACCTATGTGTGTTATCGCACATTTGCCCGGGCAGAAGCCTTGCAAGTGGGATAATGGCTGGTGGCGGCAAGGAATACCTAAACGGGGAGGTATCAGGAGATGGACTTGCCAATTAAGACGCAAAGGCTGTACATCACTGAATTCGACAAGAGCATGGCTGAAAGTGTGCACCTGAATTCACTTGATGAAGATAATCGAAGATTTATCCCTGATGAGGTTTTTGAGACCGTTGATGCAGCTCGGCAAGCATTGGATGCGCTTATTTCATTTTATTCAATGAGCAATTCTCCGCTCGTTTATCCCGTTTTTCTTAACGAAGGCCAGCAGATAGGCCATGTGCAGGTGTTTCCGGAAAATAACAATTGGGAGCTTGGATACCAAGTGGCAAAGCAATTCACAAACAACGGCTACGCAACAGAGGCTGTAAGCGCCTTTCTCCCTTTGGTTATGAATAAACTTGGTATAACAGAGATTCTTGCAGTATGTCGTGCTGACAATGAAGCCTCGCGCAGAGTTCTGGAAAAATGTGGTTTCGCCCTTAAAGCTATGGAGCACGCACTACATCACGGGGAACAGCACCTTATTTGCAGATACAGGCGCTTGGCTCAGTGAGGCTGAGGGACGGTTCTCTGGGTCGTTGACATAAAAACTGTGAAATTGTGCCCAAATGCTTCGAAAATGGCACTTTTTCAGCTGCTTCGGTTCTGTGCTCCTCTCTCTCATTTTGCTAAAGCGCTGGTAGATGGCTTGTTTGAAAAATGCTGCTTTTTTAGCTCACGGAAAAAGTGCCATTTTGGATGCATTTGGGCACCAAACTGCCAAAATCGTGGGGTTTGCGGACCACAACGCCGTGTTGCTGGAAAATTCGCAAACGGTTAAGCAAAATCATCGCAAATGGTTAGGTGATATAGTCGCAATTGGTTAAGAGAAGGCGTGAGTGACATTAACAGAACCTGGATACCAAAGACGTCTCGTGGAAGAGACTATCAATCGCTACAGCACTCTTTTTGGCGCCCTGTCAGTTGAGGGGCTAAAATGGTGTGGTAAAACATGGACGGCTCTCAATCACGCCAATAGTGTTGTCTACATACTCGACCCCGAGAATAATTACGCAAACAGAGAGGCTGCACGTTTAAACCCGGCATCAATTCTGGATGGTCCACATCCACGTTTAATTGACGAGTGGCAAGAGGTTCCAGCAATTTGGGATGCTGTGAGATTCCAATGCGATAGAACCACAGACAAGGGCATTTTTCTTCTCACTGGCTCTGCAAAACCAAAGGAGAAAAGCTATTCTCATCGCGGGGCAGACCGGATTGCCAAGATTCGAATGAGAACCATGTCCTTATATGAAAGCGGAGAATCTTCGGGGAAAGCTTCTCTTAAAGCTCTATTTGCAGGAGGCTCTCTCCCCTGGGATATCAAAGAGTCACGGGGACGGGGAAACTGACTCATATGGCATTTTGTCAGTTACGTGCCCAGCAAGGCAAGAGGCACAACCAGCACGTTGTCCTTGCGTTTATAGGCGTGAGATCCTGTGTTGACGATTATTTTGGTAAAGGGTCTTGAGGCATCAAGTTGGCTTTCCAGCCAGTTGAGCTCGTCGCAGTCTTTATTGTCAATATGGGGGCTCAGCTTCACCTCAACCCCTATTACCCTACTGCCCTGCTCAATTATAAAATCTACCTCATGACGAGAATCTGAGGTTCTAAAGTGATAGAGTTCGGCATCGGCATTTTGCGCATACACCTTGAGGGATATTGCCACTAGATTCTCAAACAGTCTGCCAAAGGCCGAGTTGTCTCGACTCTTCCCAACCTGTAACTCCTGGATACCGATGAATAGTTCTTGTTTTGGGATTCTTAGTAAGCTAAGTGCTAGTGCTGGGTCAACCAAAAAATGCTTTTGGCTGCGTCCAAGAGCTGTGATTGGATTAGGAGTAGGCAACCATGGGTCTACCCGCTCGGTGAGATAGAGACGATCGAGGGTATCTCTATAAACTAGAGTGGCATCCTTGCCGGGGGCCTTCTCCTCGCCTGACGTAGAAGCTCTCATAATCTTGGTGTATGAAGTAGTAGTTGCGGTAGCAGCGGCATAAGCAGTGAGCCAGGCTCTCAGGACATGAGGCTTGCGGACCACTACGCCCAATTCCTCAAAGTCCCTTTCTACGATTGCATCAACATACCCTTTTAAGAGCGCCTTAATCCCTCGCTCTGAGTGGCTCCTGATGCCCGGGAAGCCTGAGGCAAAAACTTCCTGAGCATATTCCTCCAGACCAATGGGTGATTGCTCATAAATCCCTTCGTATGCACTGCCCTCAAGTAGTGCCGAGAGAGACACCGCTTTCTCAGCAAGATTCCTCTCCTCAATGGACAGCGGTCGCATGTGAAGCTGGACTATTCGACCTGCACCACTGTGGAGGCCCAAGCCTGTTGTGGATGTGCTGCCGGTGAGGATAAAACGATTGGGGCTTGGGTCTTCATCTACGATATGCCTGACATTATTCCAGCTCATTGCCGCCTTAGGCCATTCGTCGATAAGCACGGGACGTTCCTTGATCTTAGCTAAATCCTCCAAGCTCTCCGCCAGCACCCTGGCAGGAGTGCTGACATCCACACGCAGCACACTTGCCGCCAGTTGTTTTGCGCTCTCAGTTTTGCCGACACCCTTAGCGCCCACTATCGAAACAGCCGAAACCTCTTGTAAAAGTTCAGCTAATTCCTTGTCGATTATCCTCTGAATATACTGCATTACCCAATTATCGCATCTACCAGCGATAATGTCAATTTTCCGTCCATTTATGCATGGTTTAACCGTCTATTTATGCACGCTTTCTCCGTCTATTTATGCACGCTTTGAGTGACGGGGTTAGTGTGCCAATTTCCACAGAAATTGGCACACTAACCCCGTCCCCCTGTACCACACTAACCCCGTCCCCCTGTACCACACTAACCCCGTCCCCCTGTACCAGCTCG
>Ga0131853_10023864_pt1 | contig 11040 bp, 7 predicted proteins | sample TergutLab28metaG_FD_92764 | JGI IMG/M metagenome (GOLD analysis project Ga0131853, IMG submission 92764) | Labiotermes labralis P1 segment gut microbial communities from Petit-Saut dam, French Guiana - Lab288 P1 (version 2) (version 2) | ecosystem: Host-associated > Arthropoda: Insects >...
CTATGTTGCGGAAGGGGTGGTTTTTGCGGGATTGATTAGTCTGACATCCTCTCCTTAATCTTCGGAACTTCGTTTTCGCGGCGGGGAGTTTATCTGACTACATGGTTTTGTTATGTGTGCTTAGGCTAATAGACACCATCATTTAGCCATATATTCATAGTTGTGTTTTTGACTGAATTTACCTCATCTTATAGTTTAAACACACAACGGGGATGGCACACCTCAAAACTCCACATGGAAACTGCATGACAAAGACGTGTTCCCTTTACAGATGATCCAACAAGGATGCAGATCCACTACATGCTTCTTTCCGTTTTGAAAACTGACGTTAACGGAAATTATTATAATTAAAAGTTTATTTCCTACCCCACAGAGAAGACACGCCTTATCCACTCTAACGGCCAGTCTTTCAGTGCTGTTTAGGGAATTATTCTCTAATACTTTTGAGAATCAGTTGGACCATATATACATACATTTTGTAAGCAAATTTCAGAGTGTTTAAACGTTACACCATGTGGTACATATAGTTACCACATGTATTTAAACAGTTAATAGACCCGCCGTATTGTACTTTCAGTCACATGATATAAATATAGAACTTTTTGAAAATCGGGAATTTGCCTGCAAGTCAGAAATGAAAGACATGTTCACTGGTGTTATTCTTTGAACTAAACCTAGTACAAAGATGTACTAGTATAGTTCAGATAGGTAAGCACGTTCCCAAACGCGTTCGTTGCGAATTTGCTTACTGCATCGGTCTTCGTCTCCACACTCTTATGTTCTGACTGCTGCGAAGTAACTGCATTGCAAAAAAACACTGCATACTTACTCCATGGTGCAAAGTCCTTCTTGAGAAGCTAACTGGTTTGCAACTAGTCAAGAATTTCCCAGCATTTCACGGAACCCGAAGGTTCATTACCGCACTCACAAGCGTCCGCCACCTCTTTCTATCCTGGGCCAGCCCAATCCAGTCCATATACCCACATCCCACCTCCTGGAGATCCGTCCTAATATTATTCACCCATCTACACCTAGGTCTCCCCAGTGGTCTCCTTCCCTCCGGCTTCCCCACTAAGACCCTATACACCCCCCTCTCCTCACCCATATGCGCTACATGCCCATACCATCTCATTCTTCTCGATTTTATCACCCGCACAATATTGGGTGAGGAGTACAAATCATTTAGCTCCTCGTTGTGCTATCTCCTCCATTCCCCCGTTACCTCGTCCCTCCTCGGTCCAAATATTCTCCTCAACACCATGTTCTCAAACACCCTCAGCTTCAAAACAACACTGCATAGTGTCATAAACTGTTTGTGTTTCTTTATACCTATCTGCAGAATATAGAAATGTTTTGAACGTGTTGCATACTAGGATTCTTGTATGACGAGTCGTTGTTGGGAGAAGCCATGTTTTTCTGTTGCAGCTTTGTGTAGGTCTGATGTGTATCCGAGCGAAAGGAATACAGATTTCCGTGGACAAATTTTTGCAGGTTCCGAATACCATATTTACTTGTCTCTAAAAGAAATACGGGTTGAATTGTTCAGAGGATTTCCGTACTTTTCACATTCTCATTATTTTCGTTACGATTCAATACACATAAAAATGTTTCATATGAATGACATATAATCTTCGTACGCAATTTCAGGTATCATAAATTTACTGAACTGTAAGACACATAAAATGATACAAAAGGCCTTACTAGAAGTTGCATATGAGATTTATTAGGCGATATCTGCGCTGTTTTGGAATGTTATGCATTGTCTTGTGGTAGTACCGCACCGACGTTTCGGTACAACCTATAGGTCCCATCTTCAAGGGTTAGGCAGTCCAAGAACACTTCTTCGACAGCTTGACCCTTGAAACATAGAACCGATAGGTTGTCCCGAAACGTCGGTGCTGAACTACCGCACTACGCTGTGTAAAATCCCAAGAATGCAGCAGTCACATCGCGCCGGAAGTCTGAAATAACGCAAGCGCTATTAGATCGAATTGTAAGGATTTTATGTTGAGTGCAAATTCAATACTACTATTTCGCATTGACACAGAGTTTACATCATTGAAGTTCAGAGTAGTGCCTGCCAAATGCAGCATCTTTTTAGAGTTTTGTTTTAAAAAATAAAGTCTGACATGTACGCACATACGTGCATACAGCATATATAAGCAGCACTCCGATAGGTACTTTTTCTAACGGAAGCCAACGGAACGGGAGTAATAACATTTCGAAGGGTCTGCTTTTAATTAGTAACAATTTTTTCGTTTTTTTTTTTTAATAACGCGAGTGGAATTTCTGCTGTCGTACCGTGGATAATTCCGGCCTTACGTCAAATGTATATTTCCCTTTTGTATTGTCGATGCATAAGGGGTGGCAACATTGTCGGTAAAATGCTGTTTCATGTTAGATTTTTAGGGAATTCATGGACAAGAATCAGTATGTGTATGTGTCATAATCCGGTAACGTATGACGTTGAATGCCAAAGTTTCCGCTGAATCACTGGTCAAATTTGAAACAAAATTTTCACGAAGTATGTTACTTCGGAACGGCTAATGGCAACGAAGGGGGATACCGATATTACATTTCAGTTATGCTGAACATATCCATTATGTCGGCTGTGTTTAATGCAGAGGTGTACAGATCTCAAGCCACTACATTTTGTACTATGGGATCTAATATTTGCGGATCCTCAGCGTGGAACTTGTTTCATTCAGATCACCATTCTGGCGTCTGGAATTTTGAGGTGGCTCCTAGATCTTTTTAAAACTTGTGCACCCCTGATTTATTAGCTGTAAACGGTGTTGAGGGCGTTTGTTCTGTTCCAGTCTGACAGAGATTCTGGTTAGGGCGTAAAATAAAATCTTTAAGGGTTCTGGATTCATTCGAAACCACTGCGGCTAACAGACCATTGATATTAACACTGTAGTGTGTTACTTCAATAGCTAGTGACATGAGAACAGAAATGGGGGGAACAGTCGGAATCCCTGCATACAGCTCAGACACCATGCAGTGCAATTTCTTTGACATAACTGCTATGTAACAAATCAACGTGGGCCGGGGTAGCTCAGTCGGTATAGCGACTCGCTACGGGCTGGGGATCGAATCCCGATGTGGGCGAAATTTTTTGCACCCTTGCAGACTGGCCCTGGGGCCCACCCAGTCTCCTGTACAATGGGTGTGGGGTCATTCCCGGGTGTAAAGCGGCCGAGATGTGGCGTTGAACGCCCATCTCCATCTTGCGCCGAGTTTAAATAAATAGTAAAATTATATGCCCATTCCACCTCTGGACCTTCATGGTGTGTTAGAGGGTGAAATGTACCTTTACCTTCTGACTGAATCAACAGTCAGTATTGATTGAGAGTCTTGTAAGAAAACTCATCTCTGGTGTCGCTGAGGGGTGTATGTGATGAATACGTTTTTCTATGGCCTTTTTAAAATACAAACGGACGAATCAATGAAGATGTATTGCAGTTCATTCTAAAGTAATCTAATAGCATACCGATCCCAGTGGCCGCGCGGTCTAAGTCGTGGGTCTGCGGACACTCGCTTGCTGGGATTGCAGTTTCGAATCCCGCCCGGGGTTATGGATGATTGTCTCTTGAGAGTGCTGTGTGTTTTCAGGTAGAGGTCTTTTCGACGGGCCGATCACTCGTGCAGAGGGGTCCTCCCGAATGTGGTGTGACTGAGCGTGATAATGAAGGTTCGATACTAAGGAGGCCGTGACCCACTGGGGGCTGTCGAGCCATGAAAAAAATATCTACTGACATTCTTTCGAGGAATTTGGTATACCAAAGGTCTGAGTGAGGGACTTTCGTGACGCTGATGTTGAATCGCACAATGTGACATTTATTGACGGTCTTTCGATATATCGATTCTCTTGTCATTTATCAGAATACCCTTTTAGATACAGATGTTTAATCAGTGTGATAAGAGGTTGACAGCTGATAGCAAAAGTCGAAAGAAGCGGCCTTCTCTTTTTAGGGTGCTCTCCTGGCATATGGATGTAGACAAGTGTTACGAAATGTCTGCAGAGCTTAGCATTTCTGGCGCCTGCGCTCTGTTTTCGTCCCTAAATTTTTTAACTCGTGACTTACTTTGAACGCAGAAAACGATAATGCGAATTTTTTAATTGTGTCCGTCCACGTCGTATAATCTGTTTGCCTTAGCAACTGTCTAATAAGTGATTACAGTTGATGTATCATATAAGCAATAAATGGTATATTAAAGGGACAAAATATAATTGGGTTTATTAAAAAAAAACAAAGATTAAACTGGTTAGGCCATGTTGAACGCATGGCTCAGGATAATATTGTGCAGAAGATTAAGAGATGGAAACCCATGTCTAAAAGACCAATTGGAAGACCTAAAACACGTTGGGAAGATGACTTTTGGAAGATATAAAGAGCATAAACATAGGCAATTAGAAGAAAGTAGTACAGAATAGAGATAGTTGAAAGAAAGTAGTTGAGGAAGCCAGAACCTTATGTAGGATGTAGCGCTTTATAAGAAGAAGAAGAGGAGGAGGAAGAAGAAGTAGGAGAAGTATCATTAGAGCGTTAATTTTTCCGATGTCCATACCTCATAGAGAACAGTCCTAATCATAAAACCCTTTTTTCCGCCTCACATTTATAAAGACCAATCATGGTGAGAAATTTCACGTATATTCATCCTGTGGGACTCGCTCTGTTGCTTGCGGACAGACGGACGAACGGAATGACACTTAAAAACTATGAGATATCTGAGGATTACCAGGCGAAAGAAGTGTATTTTTTCCGAATGCAAGTCAAAGGCATTAGCGCTGCGTCAGAAGTGTTACGTGTAAACACACAAAGAAAGAACACGTGCTATACGTGGCGTGGAATTGTAACAGATCGATGTAACGTTTCTGGTTGGGAAACTCGCTCTCTTTGTAGTGTGAGGGCGTGCTTGAGACTAGACCTATTCAATTATCGAATGAACTGTCGATACCAACTGTTCATGCACTTGTCTGTCACAGTTTCAATTCGATTCCTAAATCTATAGCGATTTATGTAGGTGTAAAATCAATTATAGGGATCTCAAAAAGAGAACACCGAACAAAGCCGAACGTACATAACTCACGAGAGATTATCAAATTTTGTTGCTCAACATCCGTTGTTCCTTAGAAGGTTTGTAGAGGTTCCCCAGGCGTCGTTACGATCGACAGCCAAGAGAAATTAATTTACAATCAAACCGTACATCCGAGAACTATTCTGCACGCAAACATGTGTAGCTCATGCATAGGATATAATTAAAGATATTACTACAAAGGTTGCTACCATTCCTACTTAGTACTTTAAGTCAGAGAGGAAATATGTGCACATAGGATATACGTTATCATATTTGCTTGTTTTTCATACCTCATTCGCTTTTGTGTTCATTTATAATAGACTCGGATTTATTTTTGCACAGTAAACCTCACTAGGCCGGTCCAAGTGGCCGCGCGGTCAAAGGCATAGTTCTGCGGCCGCTCGCCTGCTGAGATTGTGGGTTCGAATCCCACCGGAGGCATGGAAGTCTGTTTGTTGTGAGTGTTGTGTGTTGTCTGGTAGAGGTCTCTGCGACGAGCTGATCACTCGTCCAGAGGAGTCCTACCAACTGTGGTGCGTCATTGTGTGTGATCTAGAAACCTCGTGAATGAGGAGGCCCTGGCCCACTGGGGGTTATTGCGCCAAAAGAAAAAAGAAGAAAAACCTCATTCGACATGGGCTATTGCCGAGAGTAAATTATTGTTGCTGTTTGTGACTACATCGATAATGTGTCGCTTAAAGGTTGTAGGTCTCAATGACCTCTACATATTGGCTATACAAAAACTTTAATTGGATGTACTGTGTACAGAATGACTTAGACCCACCCTTCTTGTAAATTAAATGTTATGTTAGTGCAACTCGAACGAAATGGGGTGCATTTTTGGTGGGCTTTTAATATCAAGTTTCGTCGAAATCAGCAAAAGACGTACAGGCCTACATTTGTGTAGGATGAGCTTGTGTGTGTGTGTGTGTGTGTGTGTGTGTTTTAAGCTGTTGAAGGAATACGTTCATAACATTCATATATGCTCGTATTTATGTATGCATACAATCTATTTTGTCGGTTGTTTTACGAATTCAGTGCTAAATTAAATTCACTATAAAATCTGAAATGATGTGTTATGACTGCTACATTCAGGCGTCGCTGTTCACGAATCTAATTCTTTAATACGGCAGTGTACGGCCCATATGCACGACACCAGTGTGTGAACATTGGTGAAACAGGCATTGCTTGTGTTGCAGTGATAATAAATGATTTAATTTCGCTCCTACATTTTAAATTTTACGTGCGTCATTAACTTGCCCCCTACAATGAGAGATCATAATTAATTTCGAAACACTGAGAAACCACCATTCGTATTATTGGAAACTGTAAAGGTAAAGAGATCCCGTTACAGGCCCGGTGTGGCCTAGAGGGTGGGTAGAGGTATAGCTCTACTGTTACATGACCGCGGCACTATAAGGGGGTGAGTGTTCAACATTACGCCCCGGCCGCACTTTGCCCCCGGGAAAGACCCGGTACCCATTTTGCAGGAGGCTGGGTGAGCCGGTCTGGACGGGCGGAAAATTTCGTCCCCACCGGGATTCGATTCCGGGCCGTCCAGCCCGTAGTCAGTCGCTATACTGACTGAACTACCCTGCCCACATTATTGGAAACTGTAGTAAGCGTAAATGTATGAAGCAAGAAGCCATCCAATATCCAGTACCTTTAACCCCCGTGTGCTCGGTCAGATTTGAAAGATTTCCAGTGTTGGGTCATCAAGTAACTAAACGTTCGTATAAAACTGACTGGTATCATTTATCCTGTACGTAACGTTTCACATCAGTGTTCATATGTTGGTACGACTGCTTTTAGATTTATCTGTCTGTGTTAGTAGTTTTGCTTTTAAGAATATTATTAAACAAAGTTGAATGTGTCTAATTTAGTGACTGAAATTGAGCTATTTCATTTATTGACATTAATCACGCGTGAAACATACCTTTGGCATTTATGTGTAAGCATAGCAATTTCACGTGTTCAAATATAGCAATAATATTCACAAAACACTTCGTATTTCGTGAATATTATTGCGCCTTCAGTTCTAAATAAAAACGGTGATAATTGCCAAGTTAATACGGTTAATACGAACAAATGTTGCAATACGATTTCCTGGTGCTGCAGTGCAGATGGGACAGTGGCTGGTGGACACAGTGGATCTGACTGGAGTTGTGTCGCAGCGGCATGTGAGTTGGGTAGAGGGGGATCCTGTTGATTGATAAACTGGCTCGTAAAACCAGTCTGTTCAGTCCACAAAAATGTATAGCCCAATCGTGCATTGCATTTGTAAATGAGGAAACTAGTAATCTCGCGTACCCTTGTACAGTTTGTTGCATGTGTATTACACCAGTGTTGTTTTTCAATAGTACAATTCGTTCCAAATTTTATTTTTTCTCACCAAATTGTATGTGTAAAATGGTTTTTTTTGCCTACGCTTGTTTTCTGACTGACCTATTGACGATGGAGTTAATTAACTGCGGCATATTCTACTAACTCCGAACTATTATTCGACCCTTGAAGATGAATCTATTCGGTCTTGTCATGATGCTTGAAATTCTATCAGTACCGTCGTAAAATCATGCCACTGAATCACTCTGAACACCGGTTTTGTGTAGTTCATTTTCAAACAGTTTCCCTAAGATACATTTTAAAGCTTTATATTTTATGGACGAGGTGTTTCTGTATAGCTTGTACAGTATAAACGTCAGTCTTTCTTCTGTGTTTGTCGGTTATGGCCGTATAAGAGCGGAGAGACTTGCTACAGATATTCTGAGTTCACTTGAGAATGTAAAGAAGAGAAACGGGTTTCTGTTAAAAATGTCAGCTTTGGAAGAGTTAGTGTACAGCAATCAAGGTCTTGAACTTTGCGTGAGATTTTTCTGTAGAAATATCAGTTTTTCCTTAGAGCATCTCAGTTTAGTGAGACCGAAACGGTGTACATCTAAGCATGCCACGAGGAAGGTTTGTAAGGTTTTAGTAATGTAAAATGTTTGTCACTGCTTAATTCAGTTACTGTTTTTCTGTGTGCATGCAACGTTCATTCTGCAATTATTTGACAAGGCAATATATAATTTTTTTTTGTACATCCATCTGTTTTTGGAGAATTAAATTGCGCGGATTGTTCCACATCGATCTGCGCTGGATGTTTATGATAATTACACACCTGGAAGTCGTATGACATAGATGTCGATCAGCTTATTTCTGGTTTGTCAGAAAGAAAGAAGTGGTATGCAAATTAAGGTAAATAAAATCATAACTATACTACTGAATGCTAACCCAAAAGTATATTTGCCCGTTAGTGTTACTGTTTTCTGTTCTGTTTGTGCAGGTAGGTAACATGAGTGAACAACACATCTTAATGCGACTAGGGGTTAGTCGGTATGTAGATGGCGAATAGCTGAGTTATGGTGAGTCATGCTGTTTGTTTACAACTTTTTGTGTTGGATTAAAATGTACTTTTTGCTCCTTATGAGGTTTTTGCGTTTAAAAATATCAGTGTGAAATGAAAACTCACATTAATATTTTAACTAACCATCGAGATACTCTTATGGGTATAAGCGGTAACCTTTTCATTAGTATCCCGACATGCTTCGGTCAGTGTAAGGCTACCAGCAGGAAGGTAATTGTAAAAGGTATGACAGAACTAATAAAAGCTTTTATCAATTTTTATTCTATATTGAAAATATTTTATATTACAACGTTCTGAAAAAAAGGTACCCTACATTGGCGTACGCATTGTTTTCACTTTATTACATCCCTTTTTTCCCCTACAGATCTACTATTTAAACTTAAAATACCCCTTGTGTTAAAAGAAACTGCTTTGGTTAAAGTATTTAGTCAAAATGCACAAAACCGTCGAATATTTACATGGAGTAAACTCCGAGTGTATGTTGAATTTTATGTGCAAGACATGTCTCTGAAACATGGCACCTTAGGTACACGGAGGATCGTAAACCAGTTGCAGGGTGCGAATTTGTGTTTATGAAAATGTAATACTCAAACACATTTAATTCATTTCCCTTTTGTGTAGTTCTCGCCATTAACTCTTTTTGGTGAGTGGAACCGTTGTAGTCAATAACAGACACGTACAGATCGAATGTTAGAAGATTTCATTTCTGAGTTAGCGAAAAATATTGCTCGTATTCACTTTTACGGTGGAGAGAGTGATTACTTGTATGTGCAAACTGCTTTGGCATAAAACTGTACTTTATCCGTAGGCTGTATTTGTGTTTTCTGTATGGTTCTCAGCATAAACAGGGATTAGTTCCGTACACTGCTTCAACTGATTGGACTATAAAATGAAAGCGCATTGTTTTTTATTGAGGCAAGAACTGAAGTTTTAAATATCACAGATTAAATTTGTGCTCCAAGTGGCTATACGGATTAAATTAAAAATCTGAACTTAAATTAACTTGAATTTGATGTATGTTTGTCCATGCGTCGTTGTGTAAGCGTTGAGAAGAAAACCAACTAGATGCTACTGAATGCTTTATTGCACTTATAATCTGCTGAACATATTTCGGGCACTTATATGCCCATCATCAGAAGCTCGAGACTATAATTGTGTTATTGCCGCATATGGTGTGTAATGCCTAGTTTGCTGGTGGTCGGATGTTAGGAGCAGAGCAACAGGCTATGCGTCCTGGATGAAGGAAATTTCCCTCATCCTCCAGAACACTGAAATGTGTGTTCGTTTCTGCGCCCTGACTTGCATCTGTGGTGTGGGCTGACTCTGCCGATATCCATATCCACACTGCATTCTACTACGGCCTACACTTCAGCACATTCGTTTAAAGATCCCTTCAGATGATGAACTGTCTTCAGTTAGTTCCCATAAGGGAGTAGTGGAATTTGCTGTTCTAACCAACCAGTCTTAACCAAACAAAACGTTGTGTAAGGGCAGAGACTTGCCCTTTGCACAACTGCACTTTCCGTGATCCGTTTAGCCATTCCTGCGTATAATACCCGTGCTGGGTTGTAGCACGGTTACCTTATTACTACAATAGGGGTTGTGCATACACTAACAGATTTACCTTCTTGGCTAAGGGCCTTGACGTGGTCATACTACGAACTTCTGCTTCAAATGGCTTTGTGTCCTTTGCGAAGGAAAGACTGTGGTTTCATGAATGTTGGGCGTTCGAAAGCAGAATGGCCCGTTTGCGTAGGCTGATGGCCTCTTCAGCATGGGGGAAATCAGTTTGGTCGAACGCCTGCGTGATTGAGGGGGGAGGGATGCTGGTACTTTTCTACCTTTTAATTAGAGCCTGGAATTTGCCGTACACCTGCGGAAAATCACGAAACCCTCAGTTAGGTTAGCCGAAAACCCCCAGGTATATTTCGTTCTGCCGACTGAGCAGCCTTGTTACGGGCAGCCTCAACTGGCCTGCCTATTTTCAGCCGCTCTTGGTTACGGACTTACACGACTTTGTTCAGCCCTCAGTCGGAACATGTGACTTCCAAGTTGCCGAACTGAGGGTTCCTCACATCAACTAATATCGTGTCGTAGCCCTCGGTGTGATGTGGTCGACGAAAAACGGAACTTCCACATTTTCGTGAATTTGCGTAATGCTCACATACCGAAGTTTGTTTGCCGCCATTTTAACTCTGTCAGTTTGGCGACGTGAATGCGGGCAACGGACCCCCAGGTGGGGCACGCGTATTCCATCAGAGGACAGACAAGCTGTTTACAATGTTTGAAAGCCGCTTCTGATGACAGGACCCTTCTCCTGCAGGTCACTGGTACAGTAAATTTCCTCATCTGTAGCAAAAAAAAAAAAAAAAAAGACCCCCCCCGGGGTCTAGTGGGGGGGGGTGGGGGGGGCAGGTAGAGGGGGCCCGGGAACCGACCCGGCGCCCTGTTTTCAGTGGGGCGTAATCCGGCCCACAGAGCGCAGGAGGCGGGCTTTTTTTTTTTTTTTTTGCTACAGATGAGGAAATTTACTGTACCAGTGACCTGCAGGAGAA
>Ga0131853_10023866_pt1 | contig 11040 bp, 9 predicted proteins | sample TergutLab28metaG_FD_92764 | JGI IMG/M metagenome (GOLD analysis project Ga0131853, IMG submission 92764) | Labiotermes labralis P1 segment gut microbial communities from Petit-Saut dam, French Guiana - Lab288 P1 (version 2) (version 2) | ecosystem: Host-associated > Arthropoda: Insects >...
CAACTCGACCATCAGCATCCGCATTTGCTTTTGTAAAGATTATCTTTAGATTTTTCTGTTTCTTCAAAGCATTTAGTAGCTCTAAGAATTGTTTTCTAGCAGTGTTAAACTCCAATGTCACTGGATGAAAAGTACATAGCGCAAAAGGTTTATTCAATTTAAATTGGATACTACATTCTAGTTCTTCCTTCCGCATAAGTGGCAACTCATAAATGTTTTCAATCCCAATAGCTCCAACGTTAAACACTCTTTTTGGATCTTCCCCTAATTGAATAACTCTTTTTCTATATTCTTCTGTACTAGTGAAATGTAAGTACGCTTGCTTTGTAATACTATGACGAATGGATTCATCAATAGCTCCCTCTGTTGTTTCACCACCGTGCAAATGAATAATCGGCACTTTTGTCATCATCGCAGCAATAGAAGCTGATAACATCTCATAACGATCACCTAAAATAACAACAAAATCTGGAGTGAGCCTCTCAAACACTTCACTAAAACTTATCAAAGCTAATCCCATAGATTTAGTGATTCCAATTGAGGTGTCTGAGCTTAATAAAATCTCCACTTTCTCATCTACATGATATCCATCTTTTTCTATAAATTGATAGGTTAATCCAAACTCTGGAGATAAATGCGATCCAGTTACTGCTAATTGAAGCACTAATTCTTTTTCTTCTTGTATTCTATCGATTAATGGTTTCAAAAGACCATATTCTGCTCGTGTCCCAGTTACAATGCATATTTTTTTCATAATGTAATCAACTCATCCTCATCAAAATCTTTACTTGCTTCATTTCCAACAATACTATACCAATTCATAGGTGATATCCCGTTGCCAGGTCTTTTTACAGTTAAGTTATCTGTTGTAAATATTTCGCCTTTTTTAATATTTGTTTTAGCAACAATACTTTTTCTTGCGATAGACTTGTTTTTCAATTCAGAGGGGGTAGGTGCTTTTACTCCGCTTCCTAAAGCTCTTTCAATATTACGGATAGCTTGCACCATTATTTTTAGTTCAATTGGATCTAAGCTTGCTTTATGGTCTGGTCCTTCCATTTTTTTATCTAGAGTGAAATGTTTTTCAATTACCGTGGCGCCTAACGCAACAGCAGCAATTGGAATCTCTATTCCTAAAGTATGGTCTGAATAACCTATATCAACATTGAATTCGTTTTTTAACATGTTCATCGCAGTTAAGTTAACATCTTCAATCGGAGTTGGATATTCTGTATTACAGTGTAGAATAGTGATTTTCTTAACCTTATCCAGGACACGAAGAGCATCTTTAATTTCTATCATAGTTGCCATTCCAGTTGATATAATTATCTCCTTGTCTGTTTTAGCGAATTTTTCTAGATAGGGAAGATTAGTAATCTCGCCTGAGGGTATTTTCCATAATGACATATTAAGAGTTCTTAAAAAGTCAATACTATCTATATCAAATGGTGTAGATAGAAAAAGAATTCCTTTTTCTATACAATAATCATTTAATTGCTTAAAATCTTGATAGGACAACTCTAGTTTTTTAATCATTTCTAGCTGACTTTCAGTCTTGCCAGTATTCTCCTTTTGATAAGATGCCATCTCCGCATTTCTAGAAACTAATTTCTCGGCTTTAAATGTTTGAAACTTAATTGCATCTACACCAGATTCTATTGCAGCATCTATCAACTTGTACGCTAAATCAATATTACCGTTATGATTGACTCCTGCTTCTGCTATAATAAATGTTTTATTTTCCATCTTGTTATTTCTCCTTAGCAGGTTCACAAATGACTGTCACATTATCTGGAATATCTTTTACCACAAAAGAGCCTAAACCGATTTGAACATTCTCTCCCACTGATACTCCTTGTAAAATTGCAGCATGCCCCCCAACAAGAGTTCCTTGTTTAATTTGCACATTTCCTGAAATCGCAACAAGAGGATTAATTACAACAAAGTCATTTAGCACTGTATCATGACCTATATTGCAATTATTATTTACTAAACAGAAATTTTCAATGATTACATTAGGAGATATTGTTACACCTGCTGCAATGATATTTCCAACTCCCATTGTTACATCTGTATTTATAACAGCAGACGGATGAACTATATTGGGATAAACAATGTTATTATATTGCGTTAATTGCTGATATACTTTCATTTTCAAATTCGGGAGACCAAACGGGATAATAACACCAACTACAGGAAATTTAGCTAATTTACAAATAAATGTTTCTTGGTCTATCACTGTTGTTCCATTAAGGTTCTCTTTTGTATCTATATCTACAAAACTTACAACATTATATACATTTACAGGATTTAATTTATTAATATCCTCAATTATACTATTTGTTTCCTTCGAAGTTCCTGAAGCTCCCATAATAAATACAGGCAATCCATTCCATTTTCTCACAGTTTGATCCTCCTACATTACTCCCAATTGATTTAACATATTTTCCATTTCTTCAATCTGTCCCATATCTAACCACGATTTTTGACCTACAGGATAAACTCCAACTTTTTCACCGATCTCTATACACTTTTCAGCTAAGTTTGGCAGATCATAAAAAGTATCCTTAGGAATAATCTCTAGTAATCCTGGCTCAATTATATACATGCCTGTATTAATTAGATGGCTGTAAATAGGTTTTTCAACAGAATTTTTCATAGCTCCATTATCACCTAACTCAATAACACCATACGGTATCACTGTTTTTCGTAATGATGCGACTACAGTCATTTTGTTTTTTTGCTCGTTATGAAAATCTAAAATATCAGTATAATCTGCATAAATTAAAACATCACAATTAGATACAAAAAAAGTTTCGGAAATAGTTCCGCATAACAAAGAAAGGCTGCCACCGGTTCCTAAGGGTTTATCCTCTTCTATGTATTGGATACTGTAATCATGATTTAACTCATTAAAATAAGATTTAATCATACCCTTTTTGTGGTTTACTGTCAGAAAAAAATCGTTACATCCACATTCAGTGAAGTTATTAATAATTCTTTCAATGATAGGGATATCTCCAATAGGAATTAGTGGTTTAGGCAAAATCTTTGTATATGGATAGAGGCGTGTTCCTTTACCCCCAGCCATGATCACTACAGATGTATTCATTTTTTTCTTCTCTTCATCTTTTACAACATCATTCTTAAATATCACCGACTTGATTAGGTTGTATTTGTCTACAAGAGGAATAGCCTCTATACTTTTTTTCTTCATAATAATTTGGGCTTGATCATTTTGAGATTCATGGAGTGTAATCGGATTTGTTTTCATCACTTTTGTCACACTGTCATTTAGGTCGCCTTTTTTCAATATCCACCTTCTAATATCACCATCAGTGACTGTTCCTCGCAGCTTGCCTTCTCTTTCTACAAGTACGATTTTCTTTGCGGTTTTATCTAGCTTTTCCATTGCTTGAATAACAGTTGTATCCTCTGATATGAGCATATCTTTAACATCCACGTACACTACCTCCTGCTGTAATTTCAATCGCTTGAACTACTCTTTCCATATCTTCTTTTGTTAAATTAGAACTACAAGGTATATTAATAATTCTTTTCTGGTAATAAGGTGCTTTTTCTAACTTGTATGTTTCATACTGCGTGTATGGTTTTTGTTTATTAATTAACCCCCATATAGGTCGTGTTTGAATCCCAGATTCTGATAATTTTTGGATAAACACGTCTCTATCAAAATATTCTATGTCAAGTATTACTGGGTAAAACCAATAATTTGATCTAGCAGCTTGATTGAATATCAAAAGCTCCATTCCTGAAATTTTTTCTATTTTTTGTTTGTAGAATGTATAGTTGTCTGCCTTTGTTTTGATAAATCCTTCTAATTGCTCCAATTGTGCTAACCCTAAAGCTGCTTGGAGGTTGGTCATTCGATAATTATAGCCTATTTCATCGTGAAGATAGTAAAGTTCATCATCTTTTGCTTGTGTTGATAGATATTTTGCTTTTCGTAAGTAGTATTTGTTTTCAGTAACAATCATTCCACCACCACCAGTGGTGATGATTTTATTTCCATTAAATGAGTAAATACCAATATCTCCTATAACCCCAGCATGGCATCCTTTATAGACACCTCTAGTGTAATAACTACCTAGTGCTTCAGCTGCGTCTTCAATAACTTTCAAATTGTACTTTCTAGCTATATGCATGATTCGCTCCATATCAGCCATATTGCCAAAAATATGGACAACAATAATTGCTTTTATCTGAGCGTTAGTTCTTTTGTTTATAACCTTCCCATCATCATATCTGCACTGAGTTGATAAAAAGTCTTCTAATTTCTCACAATCAATGTTTAGTGTATCATCACAATCCATAAATACTGGATTAGCATGAATATATTTAACTGGATTTACTGTCGCAATAAAAGTTAGTGTGGGGACAATTATCTCATCTCCTCGATTTACTCCGCAGACTTTTAAAGCTAAGTGAATACCTGCTGTTCCACTTTGGCAAGCAACTGCACCTTTTGCGCGCACATATTCGCTTAGCTGATTCTCAAAATCACTAATAAATTTTCCACCTGTTGATACCCATTCAGTTTGAATCGCTTCTGTTACATACTGCAACTCATTACCTTTCAAATTCGGCACACTTAATGGAATGAATTTGCCTTTCATAAGATTATCACCCTCGCTATATTTACACGTTATAAATGTTGGTTTTGTATTTATCCAGATTGTCTTTAAGCCATTCGATTGTTTCACTCAATCCTTCTTCAAAAGTATATTGTGGAGTCCAGTCTGTTAAACTTTTGATTTTTTTATTAGAACCTAATAGGCGTTCCACTTCACTTTTTTCAGGTCGTAACCTCTCTTCTTCACAAATAATTTTTGCATTTGGATTTATCTGGTGAATTAATTCGCTTGCAAGCTTTTCAATAGAGATCTCTCGTTGGGTAGCGATATTAATTTCTTCTCCGATTGTTTTATCAGATTTAGCAATTGATAAAAATCCATTTACTGTATCTTTTACATAGTTAAAATCTCGCGTTGGAGTTAGCGAACCTAAAAGTATTTCTTCTTTTCCTGTTAACAACTGGGTTATTATCGTTGGAATTACTGCTCTAGCTGACTGTCTTGGTCCATACGTGTTAAATGGTCTCACGATTGTGATGGATTGTTCAAAACTTCTATAAAATGACTCTGCAATTCTATCTGCACCTATTTTAGTTGCCGAGTACGGTGATTGTCCTTGGAATGGGTGTTGTTCGTCAATCGGTACGAATTGAGCTGTTCCGTAAACTTCTGATGTTGAGGTTACTAAGATTCTATCTGTATTTAAATCTTTTGCAGCTTGTAGTACATTTAAAGTTCCTTTGATATTAGTATCAACATAAGAATCTGGTGAGTGATAGCTAAATGGGATGGCAATTAATGCAGCTAAGTGATAAACTTCATTTACTCCTTTCATAGCCACCCTCACACCGTTTGGGTCACGAATATCTCCTGTATAAACGTCTATTTGTGAAAGCTTTTCTTTTGGTAAAGTATCTAGCCACCCCCATGTATTAAAAGAATTGTAATATGTAAATGCCCTTACATCATATCCTTCATCTAGTAATCTTTCTACTAGGTGACTGCCGATAAAGCCATCTGCACCTGTTATTAGTACTTTTCCTTTCATTTGTCTTTCCTCCAAATCTTTGTGTTGTTATTGATTTTCTTAATTCTTAAGGATATAATTTTGCTAATTATTAGAATCTTTCCATTTTAGTTTAAGCAATATGCTTTCAAATAGATTTTTTTCACTTGCATTCATCCCAATTAACCACATACAAAGCCCATAAATGATAGTGTAGAAAAAAACCTTCAAAACTAGAATTATAATACTAATTTCAGAAACAAGAAGATTTCCAATCATTCCGATTAAAAGCGATATACCAATTGGTATTGTCATTTTTCCAATATTTTTCCAAAATTTTGGGATGTCTATGTGTATCTTCTTATAGTAGTAGGTATTAATAATAACAATATTTCCTATAAATAGTGATATTGCTGTGGAAATAGCAGGTCCAAAAGCTCCTAAAAATCTAGATAAACCCAAACTTATAATTATATTCAAGATTGCAATACAAAGATAAATGATAGAACGTACTTTATGTTTGTTCTTTGCTTGTAAAACCACAATTCCCATGTTTTGAATAAGTGGTATACTAAGAGGAATCATAATTATAATTGCTATATAATAAGCCATGATAAAACCATATCCTGCCCACAAGCTGATAAACCTTCTCCCATATAGCAAAAAACCACTCATTATTAGTCCTACAACAATGTACTGTATCCTGCCAACTTTAATGAACATGTCTGATACATCTTTATCAGACGCATCTCGTGCAACCATTTGTGTTATTTTTGGCAAAAACACACCATTTATTGCTGTAGAAAAATTCATAAAATATCTAGTAAATTGAATAGCAATAGCATAGATGGCTACAGCAATGGTTCCGGAAAAAACCCCAAGAATAAGTTGACCTGAACCCCAATATATCTGGTCTACAATTGTTCCTAGAAAAACAAAAAATGAGTACTTACTTATTTGTTTCAATAGCCCAGCATCAAACTTATGGAAAACAAATTTTATCCGTAAAGTGAAAAAGCAATACACAACATTTATTGTTATAGAAATAATGTTCAAAACCGTGGTAACAGTAACCATTGCTATAGCACCATGTCCTGCCAATAATAAAGGTATCATAATGCAAGGCATCAAGACAACTCGTATGATGTTTACAGTTTTAAGAAATACAAATCTCTCGTATGCAGTTATAATAGAGCGGAATATTCCTAACGAAAATGTAACTGCTATATTAAAAACAAGTAACAATGTCATTATCCTTGCTCTATATATCTCCTCAACTGAAAGAGTTGCTTGGAATAATCCTCCAATATTTGCAAATAGGAGGACTCCAGCACATACTACAATAGCCCCAAAAACTACATCCACCACAAGGAGCATTCCATTTAAGTTGTGTTCAGCTTCTTTACTATGCTTTGCCCGATATTTGGCAATATAGCGCACACTAGTAGTTCCAATTCCAAAATCCAATACTGTGAGGTATCCAACTGTAGATGCTATCATAGAGTATAGACCAAACTCAGCTTGTCCCATTGCTCTTATCATGAAAGGAGTATATATGATACCAACTATGTTAGATACAGCTAACAATATATATGAGAGGATTGCGCCTGTTTTTCTTTGATTAGTCATGACAAATTATCTCCTAATGTAGTATGAACAAAAGCGTTGTTTCAAACCAAAACACTTTTCCTTATCTATATATTTAATCTCGCACTTTTTTCAAACATTCCTCAATAAAATCTAGCCCTATTTTCCTCCATTCTTCAAGAATAAAATTCACTTTTGAAAAATTCATTGAATCTTTTATTATTTCCAAATCCATATTTTCATAGTATAAATTATCATCAAAACCAAAACGCTTTAGAAGTGTACGAATGCGCGAGACCATCCCTCCACCATCATTACGCTCGAATACTACAAATGGGGAGTGAAAAATTATTGAAAAAATTCCACAATGGAAAGAATCTGTAAAGACCATCTCTGCATTTAACACTGCTTCAAGAAATTCAATTGGATTCATTATAGTATGTCTTTCATCGAAGAAATCTCCCATGAGCTCAACAATGTTATAATTTCTCTTTGATGCAAACTCCTCAATACATTTTCTTTTTTCTTCAGAACAACCACGCAACAAATATAATAAAATATATGGCTTTTGATTCTTTGAAATTTCAGGGCTTATCAAGGCTTGAGATTCAATTAATTCCTCCCAATCTTCTTTTGTCAAAAGCATAGTAGGGTCGGGTACTAATATTGCTTTTTTATTTGTTAGAGTTTCGACAATTTCAACTCCTGCTTCCTCTCTTACTGAGATTGAATTCATTTTTGACAAATATTTTGAGTAATCATTATGGAATTCATTACTAATTTCAGAAACTCCAAAGCTAGCTGCGTAAGAAAAACGTTTTTCACTTTGGGCAAATTCTAAAAAAAAGTTAGAGTCATTTCTAATATAATTAGGATTCCATACTTGATCAGATCCAACGAAAAATAAGTCAAAACTATTTAAATCAACTTTTCTGTGATCAACAGTATTTAGATATTTTTCTGTGAAAGGACAAATTTTCTTTTCTTTATACTGTACCATCTTTAAATGTAATCTTCTTTTTTCATCTAATTTATTCAAGATTAATTTTTTAGCTATATTTTTAAATTTTTGAGTTAAAGACAAAGTCTTTGTGAATTTAATCGTTTGAATCTCAATTCCTTTTGATAATAATATTTGTTCAAGTGCATAGTTTTGTAAACGATTGCCGTAATTAAAATCTCCTACGATAGTAACTATACCAATTTTCATTGTATTTCTCCTTTTATTTGCCTCTTAGGCAAAATATCATGACAGATTTTTTCAATGTGTAGCGTAGGGGTCTGATTCCCTGAGGCTTGCCTCGTAAAATGTTTTTGTGGCATGGTTCTCAGTGCCACTTAAACGTGTCCAAGTGATTGGACACACAGATGCCCCGCCCCTACCGGCTAGGGAGGGGGAAAATTTCTTTGGGAGAAATTTTAGGGCTCTGCCCCGAGGTAGTTCATTATTTTGATTTTTTGGTATTTGGATCTTCATATAGAAAGATTATTCTTAAATATAATTAGCCTTATGTATGATTAAATCAATTTCTTTAATCTAAATACCCAAGTTAGCAATTTTGGATTAATATCATTCAATTTAGAAACTATTTTTTTTGATCTGCTTAAATTTTTGAAGTATTTATTTTTTCTATATTTTTTCATATTTTTTTTCATATATTCGCGAATGTTTTTTAATATAGTAATTTCTGGGTCATCAAAACAAGTTAAACACGTAGATATTGTATTCAAATAAAATAACTCTATGAAACGAAAATCAATTTCATTACGATATCTTGCATAAAAGCCTCTTGACTTGAATTCATCAACCAAAATCTTAGAAGTTTTCAAACGATCAAAATGATGATATGAGTTTCTAATCCTGACAGTAGATGACTCTCTCATGTAATAATAGTAAAGTGGTTTAGATACCTTCTCAAAATGGTTAGAATAAGCTAATAGCAATGGCACAATTGGGTTATCTTCATAGAAAAGGTGCTCTGGGAAATTAATATTGTTATCTGTAAATAGTTCCCTTTTATAAATTTTCGAGCAGATACTTCCTTCGCTTATAATAAGCTTTTTTCTCTTATACTCATTCAATTTCCCGAAATCGCACCCTTGATGTGTAATTAAACAATTTGTAACTTTATTTCCATCGGATACATAAATATCACACCCTACAATATCACAATTTGTTTCTTTAGCTTTCGTGTATAAAACTTCATACATACTTAAACCTACCCAGTCATCGCCATCTACAAATCCAATAAATTCTCCACTCGCAAATTCTATTCCCAAATTCCTCGCGCCTCCCTGCTTTAAGTTAACTGGTGAGTCAACAACTCGAATTTTGTTTGGATATTTTAGCTCATATTCTTTCATGATTTCAATGCCGTTGTCTGGTGATGCATCATTGATCAAAATGATTTCAATATTTTCTAAGGTTTGGTTAACTAATGAATCCACACATCTTGACAAGTAATCTTCGACATTAAAGCAAGGCACTACAATACTAACAGTTGTCATTTTTCACCTCTTAATTATTTTTTCAAACATGATTATCTATTTGACCAAAGTTTAAAATTGTATTCACAAAATCTCTGAGTCATAGGTCGCTCTGTTATGCAATCCCATATAAATTTTACTTGGCACAATATCCGCTTAACCAATGCTGAAACTCCTCAAAGCTCTCAGGCATAATAATTTTTGACTTTGTTATTTGTCTAAATTCCTTAATAAAAACTTCAAAATCCTCATTCTGTATTCCTACCATTTTATACAACAAGATAATTTTGTGAACATTATTAAACACAATATTTGGACTAAAGCTTGCTGATGACATAATTGATATTAAAATTGTTTCTTCCAAGTTTTCGTTCAGATAAACTAGCTCCCATGGATAATGACTATTAATAATACTCTCACTTTTTATATCCAAGTGAGCATATTTATTAGACTCGTCTCTTGGATGAAGTTTAATAAGATAATTACCTATTGATAATTCAGAAATAATTGCAGAAGTCAATGTATCTTCATCTACATTAATTTCCACGATCCCATCATTAACTATCGGTTGATCAAATAAAATGAAGTCTATATCGGAAAATTTTCTTTCTGATTTATACTCAAAGATTTCATTTAAAACATTTTTTAGTCTAGGATTACTTGAAATACTAGGAATTCTTAATTTGCAACTATTATCTATCCCAATAACCAACTCTGGTTGAAAATAATAGTGTTTACTAATATTACGATAGCCAGTACTACATATCATTCTATTAAACAGTTTACTTACCTTCTCTAGTAGAATATCAGATTTTTTTTCTGAAAACAAATTGCCATTATAAGAACCTAATCCCTCTTCTAAAATCACTATTTTCCCTCCTCTTTCGATCACCATTCCTCCTAGAACACGAGTGAGATGTGGGCTTAAGGAAAAGGTAGAAATTTGATCATAGAAAGCTGGGATTTTATCTATTCCAGCAAATTTTCTTCTTAAGAGATTATAAAGTTTCTTTAGTTTACGAATTACTCCAACCTTGGGCAGTTCCCCTTCAACATTATATACATCTTTAAAAATTCCTACTTCTTTTATCTTTGCGGACAAATTACTTGCATTATCAAAATAAGAAATAATATATATATCATTTTCATAATATTTGTACATAGTCTGTGACATATGAACACTAACCATTATGTGATAAGGTGTCCAACATATAAATGCATTCTTCATACTTTACCTTGTTAACCTTCTTCCTATTTTAATTTTACTCGCGAATTTCTATTAAACTTACTACTTTTATGTATTTTCAGAGGCTATTTTTTTACTAAAGATCATTAAGTAAAATAGTGGTTCAAAAATCGCATTTC
>Ga0131853_10023867_pt1 | contig 11040 bp, 6 predicted proteins | sample TergutLab28metaG_FD_92764 | JGI IMG/M metagenome (GOLD analysis project Ga0131853, IMG submission 92764) | Labiotermes labralis P1 segment gut microbial communities from Petit-Saut dam, French Guiana - Lab288 P1 (version 2) (version 2) | ecosystem: Host-associated > Arthropoda: Insects >...
ACCACCGCCGAGGCGAAGAACGCCTGCCCCAGCTCGCGGTCCGACTCCGTCCTGGCCAGCCGGCGGATCGCGCCGCCGTGGTGGATCCCGGTCAGGTACAGGGCGAGCAGGGCCACCAGGCCGAGCATCCCCATCTCCGCGAGCGTGAGCATGTACTGGTTGTCGGTGAAGAAGTACAGATCCGGCGTGAAGGTGCCGAACCCCTGCCCGAACAGCGGGTGTTCGCGCAGGTACGGCACGATCGCCGAGTACTTCACGGTGCGCGCCTGGGTGCTGCTGTCGGAGTTCGACAGGAACGTCGAGAACAGGTTGAGGATGGTGCCGATCAGACCGGGGATGATCACCTTCAACGCACCCACCGACACCAGCAGCACGCCGATCGCGCCCCAGCGCCGCTGCGGCTTCCACCGCGGCACCATCACCAGGACCACCAGGAGCGCGCCGATGATCGACGTGCGCGAGACGGTCAGCGGCAGCGCGCCGCCCATCGCCACCACGGGGCCCCAGCGCCGGACCACGCCCGCGTGCCGGCGCACCGGGTCGAACGCCTGCTGCACGGCGAACGGCACCAGGATCGCCAGCATCCCGGCGAACTCCAGGGACTGCGCGGTGGTCGACCGCGGCCTGACGAACGAGCCCCGGTCCAGGGTCCGTACGCCCGCGACGCTCGACTGCAGTCCGGGGACGTGGATCGAGTCGGCGATGTTGGTCGCGGTGAAGAAGTCCCAGTAGCCGATCGCGGCCACCACGCTGCCCATCACCACCAGGCGCCGCATCAGCGTGTCCAGCCGCTCGCGCTCGTGGATCCCGGCGGTGGTCAGCACCACCAGGGACACCCACACCAGCAGCCCGATCAGGCCGCGGTCGGCGGCCAGCACCTCCTCGTGCGAGGCGGAGCGGGCGCCGTCGGCGATGTAGGCCATCAGCACCGCCGCCGCCAGCAGGCACATCACCAGCCGCGGCCCGCGGGTGCCGGGCGCCGGCGTGACCCGGCCGGTCAGCCAGGACGCGACGTACCACAGCAGCCCGGTCAGGGCGAAGACGTTCGCCGGGGTGCCCACCCCGCCCAGCGCGGGAAGGTCGAGGTTGGAGGGGATGAAGAACGCCAGCGCCATGTACCCGGTCAGCCACGTGGTGGAGTCCAGCGGCCGCCGCAGCAGGCCGGGGCGCCGCGGCCCGCGGGTCCGCCGCGTCCGGCCGTGCCGCGTCCGGCCGTGCCGTGCCGGGGGGCCCTGCGGAAGGCCCTTATGGCGGCGCCGGGCCAGCGCGGCGCTCTCGGCCGCGAAGGACAGGAAGAAGCCGCCCGCGGTGCCGGCGATCACCACGGCCGCGACGAGCTGGTAGCGGCTCTTGAGTCTGGTGACCGGCTGCTGCGGCAGCACGATCGGTGTGGCGCTGACGTAGTACTGCGGAGCGATCTTGTCCGAGGCCTGGAGGGCCCGCAGTTGCTCGCCGGCGAAGGAGGTGAGCGTCGTCGTCTCCTTGAGCACCTTCGCGCGCTCGGTACCGGTGACGGCGAGCGACAGCAGCGGGCCCGAGGCGTTCGGCGCGAACCCGACGGTGTAGCGGTCGGTGACGCCCAGGTCGTGCAGGGCCTTCGCGGCGTCGCTGGACTGCAGCGTCCTGATCAGCACGTCGGCGGTGACGACCAGGGAACCGCCGGCGTTGGCGATGGGGTTGCCGTACGCCGGCGCGGGCTTGGCCGCGGCCCGCGAGTCCAGCAGCGACACCGAACTCTGGGACTGGTACGAGACCGGGACCGCCGCGTACAGGTACCCGCCCGCCAGCAGTCCGGCCAGCAGCAGCGGCAGCATCACGTACCAGCGGCGGCCCAGCACGCCGAGGATCTCAACCAGGGTCACGCGTCCCTCCGCGGGGGTGCGTTGCGGCGGTTTCCGGTGTTTCCGACCGGGGTGCCCGATCCGGTGGCGGGGCGCCGCGCGGGCTGCCAGTATCGGAGCCGGCAGGAGGAGGCGGAGTGTCCCCGGAAGAAGTGGTCCGCGCGCTGGTGCGCCGCTGGTACGTCCTGCTGCTGGCCCTCGCACTGACCGCTGTCGGCGCCTACCACGAGCTGAAACCCCCGCTGACGTACCGGAGTTCGGCGGTGGTCGTGCTCAAGCCGCCGGTCACCGACAACCAGCCCAACCAGTTCGCGAACCTGCAGCCGCCGCTCGCCGTCGTCTCGCACGCGGTCGTCGAGCAGCTGCAGTCGCCGTCCGGCGCCGCGCAGTTGCGGGCCGCGGGCGTGACCGGCGCCTACCGGCTGCTGCCCCGCAACAGCGGCACCAGCGTGACCCCGGCCTACCTGATCCCCTCGCTCCAGGTCCAGGCCGACGAGCCGGACCCCGCACGCGCCGACGCCACGGTGCGGACGATCATCGCCGCCTACACCCGGCAGGTGGACGTGCTGCAGGACGCCCAGCACATCGCCGCCGCCTCGCGGATGAGCGTCGACCTGCTGGTGCCGCCCAACGCCGTTCAGGTGACCGGCACCAAGAGCCGGGCGCTGGCGGGCGTGGCGCTGGCCGGGCTGGTCGGCGGCACGCTGTGCGCGCTGTGGACCGACCGCCTCCTCGGGCGCCGCACCGCGGGCCGCACCCGCCGGCTGCCCTGGCGCAGGACGCCCACCACCGCTCCCGCGCCCGCCCCTCCCGTCCCCGCGCCGCGCTGAGCCGGGGGACGGGCACCCACCGGACGCCTCACCCCCCGGACGTCCCGCCCCCGGGCTCCCGGCACCCCGGCTCCCGGCACCCCGACTGCCCGCTCCCGGACTCCCCGCAGTCCAACGCCGCGCCATCAGATGCCCCGGCGCTTCCACGACTGCCACCAGAGCCACTCCCGGCCCCGCTCGGCCACCGCCGACAGCACCAGCGGCTGCAGGTACGGCATGACCCGCGCCCCGACCCTGCGGCGCAAGCGCAGCCCCCGGTACTCCGGCAGCCGCTCGACCGCGGGCACGCAGTCCCGGGCGAACGCCACCAGCTCGTCCACCGGGACCACGGCGGTGCGCCCCCGGTCGTACGCGCGGCAGGCGCGGCGCAGCGCCGCCCGTGCCAGCCTGGTGTGCACCGTCGCCGACAGCCGCCCGGCGTCCGGGAGCCGGTCCCCGCACTTCTCCAGCACCGCCTCGTACGCGGCCCTGCGCTGCCGCAGGTCGTCGAGCTGGCCGCCGAAGTCGGTGGTCGACATGTTCGCGCCGTGCACCCGGTAGTACGCCTGGTCGGCGCCGCGGACGTAGCCGACGTCGGCGTGCGCCGCCAGCCGCATCCACATCTCGATGTCGCCGGCGTGCGGCAGCCGCGGATCGTAGCCGCCGACCGTGCGTTGCAACTCGGTGCGCACCACCACCTCGGGGGAGGTGATGCACCCCGTGCCCTCGCGGAACCTGCGCTCCAGCCACCACCGGCCCGGGTAGACGGCGGTGCCGCCGCCGGCGGTGCGGGCCGGCGGCAGCGGGCCGCCGTGCGTGAAGCGCAGCGGCCTGCCGTAGGCGAAGCCCACCTCGGGGTGGGCGTCCAGCAGCGCCGCCGCCCGCACCAGCGCGCCCGGCACCAGCCGGTCGTCGGCGGACAGCAGCACCGTGTAGTCGCCGTCGGCCCACTCCAGCAGGCCCTCGTTGTAGGTGGCGATGTGCCCCCTGTTCTTCTCGTGGACGCGCACCTCGATCCTCGGGTCGGAGGCCGCCAGGGCGCGGGCGGCCTCCGCCGAGTCGTCGGGTGACGCGTCGTCGATGATCAGCACCCGGACGTCGAGGCCCTCCTGTTCGTCCAGCACGCTGCGCACGCAGTCGGCCAGGAAGTGGCCGTACCGGTAGCAGGGGATCACGACGCTGACGCTGCCCATCGTTGGTGTGCCCGCCTCCTCGGTCTACCGGGACTCGGTGGTGGTGCCGTCGAGCGGTGCCGGCGGCAGGGTGGTGCTGAAGATCGGCGCCACCCAGTAGTTGGCCGACCCGTAACTGCTGTTCGGGAAGGCGGTGTCGGATCCGTAGCGGTACAGGCCGTTCTGGCTGCCCGCGGTGTCGGCGGTGGCCGTCAGCGGGTACGACTGGTGGGCGCTGGCGAAGTAGCCGCCGTCCACCGCGTAGTTGCCGTTCGGCGCGTGGTACGAGACGACGTACGACGTGCCCGCGGTGATCGGCACCGGGTTGGCGAAGGTGAGCAGTTGCCAGCCGGACGCGGTCTCGCTGGAGAACGTCCCGGTGGCCAGCTGCGTGCCGTCCGCGGACCAGACGCTGCCGGTGTGCGTGCCGGTGTTCCCCGCTCCCTTGTAGAACGTGACGCCGGTGATCCAGCCGGTCACCGCCGAGGTGAACCGGGCGCCCAGCTCGACGGAGTTGGTGTCGTCGGTGACGTCGGCGACGGCCGGCGTGGCCGACTGCGGCCACAGGGTGCACGGGCAGGTCACCGCCGGCGGGCTGGTGCTGGTGGTGAACGACCAGGTCGCCGGGTCCGCCATGTGGTTGCCCCACAGGTCGTCCGCCTGCACGGACGCGGTGTACGTGGTGGCGAGCGCCAGTTGGGTCGACGGGGTGAACGTCAGGCTGTTCGCCGCCGTGGAGGTCCTGGCCCCCGGCACGTTGTGGCCGGCCGCGTCCTTGAGACTGAACACCACCGAGCCCGCGTCCACCGGCTCGCTGAAGTTCACCGTCACCGGCGAGGTGATGGAGATGCCGACCGAACCGGACGTGGGCGAGGTGCTGGTCACCGCGGGCGGCACCGTGCTGGCCGACGAGGTGTCGAGCACCGCGTCCACCCAGTAGTTGGTGCCACTGGACTCCGAGGTGGGGAAGCCGCCCGACGCGCCGTAGAGGTACACGCCGTCGGCGCCGTCCGTGCCGGACTTCAGCGCGGTGAGCGGTGCCAGGCCGGCGTCGGAGCCGGTGAAGTAGCCGGCGTCGTAGGAGTATCCGCCGTTGGGCGCGAAGTAGGAGGCGATGTAGGTGGTGTTGGCCTTCACCGGCACCGGGGTGGCGAAGTTCATCTGCTGCCAGCCGGAGGCCGTCTCGTTGGTGAAGGTGCCGGTGGCCAGCCGCTGGCCGCTCGCGCTCCACAGGCTGCCGGTGTGCGTGCCGGTGTTGTAGGGCGCCTTGTAGAAGCGGATGCCGGTGATCGACCCCGGCACGCTGGTGCGGATCTTCACGCCGAGCTCGACCGCCCCGCCGTCACCGCTGTTGACCACGGCCGGGACCGTCGTCGAGGGCCACACCGAGCACGGGCACTGCTGCGGGCCGACGGTCAGCGGCACGGTGGCCGCCGTGCCGGTGTTCACGCTGTCGTCGACGGCGCGCACCTTGATCTGCGGGGTGCCGGTGGCGGTCGGCGTCCACGAGTAGCTCCACGAGGTGAGGCCGTTCGCGGCCTTCCAGGTGCTGCCGCCGTCGGTGGAGACCTCCACCCGGGCCACCACGCCGCCCGCGTCGGCGGCGGTGCCGGTGATGGTGACCGGCCGCAGCGCGGGGACGGTGCTGCCGACCGGCGGGCTGGTGACGGTCACCACGGGGCCCGCCGTGTCGGTGGAGGCGGTGGCCGCGACCAGCCCGCTCTGCAGCGTCTTGGGCTGGATGCCCATGTCCGCCAGCAGGTTGACGGTCGCCTGCTGCATCCGCTTGTCCTCGGTGACCACCGTGTCGTCCGGGTTGGCGGTCGGCACGTTCGTCAGGCCCCACGACCACTGCACGGTGCCGGCGCCGAACACCAGGGCGTGCGAGGTCGGATCGCGGAACTCCACCAGGTTGTGGGTCGCGGTGCCGTTGCCGTAGGTGTTGCCGTAGTCCAGCCGGTACTTGCCGTCGGTGATGTCCACGGTGGTGGACGACAGGTCGATCTGCCCGGCCGGCCGGGTCGGGCTGTCGGCGATGTCGCTGTCCCACTCGTAGCCGAGCGTGCCCACCGGGAACGTCGCCGTCTGCGCGGGGGTCAGGCTCGCCACCGTGGTGTTGCGCCACAGCCGCAGTTTGGCGTAGGCGCCGGGCACCGTGATCGCGTCGCTGCGGTAGCCGTTCACCGTGAACAGCGAGCCGGTCAGCACGTTCTGCGGCTGGTAGGTGTCGCCCTTCGCCGCGCCGCCCGGGTCGAGGAAGGCGCCGGTCCAGGTGCTGGTCGGATCGGGGATGCCGTCGGGCGAGGCGAGTTCGAGCTTGGTCTCCTTGTAGCAGATCAGGGTGCGGCCCGAGGTGCTCGTGCCGTCGATGCTCGGCGCGAACCGGGTCTTCCACGACACCTCGTTGCCGCTGAAGAACGTCTCGTTCACGCCCGCCTTGCGGGCGTTGAGCACGTTGGTGAACTGGTCCTGGGTCCAGTACTCGTCGTGCCCGGAGGACATGAACATCGTGTGGTTCGTCAGGTCCGCGGGCCGGGTGGACACGTCCAGCCCGGACAGGTAGCTCACGTCGTAGCCGTTGCGCTCCAGCCAGTACAGCATCTCGAACTCGGAGCCGTAGACGCCGTTGTCGCCGCCGATGTCCAGCGGGCGGTTGTAACTCACCTGGTAGGCACGGCCGTCGGGCGCGGGCCCGTCACCGTCGTACAGGTTGCGGCCGCCCCACTTGTTGTACGCCTGCCACGTCTCGTCGTCGGTCTGCACCACGATCGCGGAGTGGCTGGAGTCGTTCCGCACCACGAACGGGTACGGCATCACGCCGTTGCCGTCGACCTGGTCGAAGTTCGCGATGTACAGACCCGACACCGCGTCACCGGGGATCGTCCAGGACGCGGTGGCCGGCCAGTTGCCGCAGTCGATCAGCCCGGCGCTGTTGCCCGCGCACTGCAGCGGCTTGCCCTGCGGCTCGCCGTCGACCACGGTGTTGTCCGGCGGGCTGCCCGGCGTGCCGTCACGGGTGAAGTTCGCCGGGTAGGTGGCGGCCGCCTGCGCCGCCGTGGACAGCTGGCGTGCCCCGTCACCGCCGTAGTAGCCGAGGCGGAACACCTCGACATGGTAGGCGACGGGGGACTGCACCTTGAACTGCACGGTCTGGCCCGCCTGGTAGCTCACCTGGTCGGTGAACCCCTGGACGTTTCCGTAGGCGTTGGGCGCGAACCAGTCCTCCATCGGGGTGCCGGTCTTGGAGTTCTCGCACACGATCGGGTTGGAGCCGGTCCCGCAGGGGTCGGCGGCGTGCGCCCCCGGGGAGCCCGCCAGCGAGAGCGCGACCGCGATCACGGCCGCGACCACGCTGCTCAGCACTCCGCGGAAGAGTCTGCTCGTTCTGTCCATCGGTACCTCTCAGGCGGTGCAGGGCCCGGCTCGGTGAGCGGGGTGGGTGGTGCGTGAGCGGTGACTGGCCGCCCGTCCGCCGGCCGGCGCCGGCCGGACGGCGTCAGCCCAGGGCGCCGGCCAGCGTGTCCACGACGCGCTGCTGCTGGTCGGCGGTGATCTGCGGGTACAGCGGAAGCGACAGGATGCGGGCCGCGGCCCGCTCGGCATGCGGGAAGTCCCCTGCCTGGTGGCCGAGGTGCGAGAACGCCGGTGTCAGGTGCACCGGCAGCGGATAGTGCACGGCAGCCCCCACGCCCTCGGCGTTGAGCCGGGCCACCACGGTGTCCCGGTCGGCGCCGGCCACCTGGACCACGTACAGGTGCCACACGTGGGCGTTGCCGGGGACCGTCACCGGGAGCACGACGCGGCCGGTCGCGGCCAGCGGCGCGAGCAACTCGTCGTAGCGGGCCGCGGCGAGCCGCCGGGCCCGGTTGCCGTCGGCGAGCCGGGCCAGCTTGGCGCGCAGCACCACCGCCTGGAGGCCGTCCAGCCGGCTGTTGAACCCGGCCACGTCGTGCCGGTACTTCGCGGTGCCGCCGTGGTTGGCGATCGCCCGTACCAGCTGCGCCCGGTCGGCGTCGTCGGTGACCACCGCGCCGGCGTCGCCGTACGCGCCGAGGTTCTTGCCCGGGTAGAAGCTCGTCGCGGCGATCCCGCCGGAGCCGGGGGAGCGCCCGTCGCGCGTCGCCCCCTGGCACTGCGCCGCGTCCTCCACCACCGCCACCCGGTCCGGCAGCGCCGCCGCGAGCTTGGGCACGTCCGCGCACTGCCCGTACAGGTGGACCGGGACGACCGCCCGCGTCGCCGGGCCCACGGCGTCCAGCGCCGCCTGACCGTCCATCAGGTACGAGGCGGGGTCGCAGTCCACCAGCACCGGGCGGGCGCCGATCCTGGCGACGGCGCCGGCCGTGGCGATGAAGGTGTTCGCGGGCAGCACCACCTCGTCGCCCGGCCCGACGCCGCTTGCCCGCAGGGCCAGTTCGAGCGCGTCGGTGCCGTTGGCCACCCCCACGCAGTGCGCCGTGCCCGCGAAGGCCGCGTACTCCTCCTCGAAGGCCCTGACCTCCTCGCCGCCGACGAACGCCGTCGCGGCCAGCACCCGGTCGAACCCGGCGCGGACCTCGGCGGCGACCTCGCCGTGCGCCGCCTGCAGGTCCACCAGCGGTATGCGGTTCATGTCGCAGGACTCCCCATCCGTACCGCGGGCCCGCGGCCCGCGGCGGTCTCGTCGTGGTCACCCGGGCGGACCCGTCCCCCCTGCGCGGGACCGCCCCCTTCCCCCCGCCGTGCGCCGCGGGCGGCGGAAGCGGAAACCCCCGGCCCCCCGGCCCCGGCGTGCGGCCTCCCGGCCCCGGCGTGCGGGCCCGCCGGCCGGGCGCTCGGCCCCCCGGCCCCAGCCCCGGCCCCAGCCCCGGCCCGGGCCCCGGCTTGCGGCCCCCCGGCCCCGGCGCCCGGTCTCCCGGCCCGGGCCTCTGCCTCGGCGCTCGGCCCCCCGGCCTCGGCGTGCGGGCTCCGGGCCCCGGCCTCGGCGCTCGGCTTCCCAGCCCCGGCCTCGGCGTCCGGCCTCCCGGCCCGGGCCCCGGTGTGCGGCCTCCCGGTCCCGGCGGGCGGGCCCGCCGCCCCGGCGCTCGCGGCCGGTTCGGCCAACTCGGCCAGTTCGGGCGCGCCCGCCGCCCGCAGCCGGCGGGCCGGGGTGCCGGCCCACACCTCGCCCGGCGGCACGTCGCGCAGCACGACGCTCCCCATGCCCACCAGTGACCAGGCGCCCAGCGTGGTGAACTCCCGTACCAGCGCGCCCGATCCGACGTACGCGCCGCGCCCCACCCGGACCCCGCCGGCCAGGCACGCGCCCGCGGCGAGGGTGGCGAAGTCCGCCACCTCGTCGTCGTGGGTCAGCACGGTGTGCGGCATCATCGCCACATGGGCGCCGACCCGCACCGCGGCGGTCAGCACGACCTGCGCGAGCAGCACGCAGCCGGGTCCCAGCCGGCTGGTGCCGGACACCGACGCGGACGGGTGCACCACCGTCGCCCACCGGTCGGCGGGCAGGTCCAGCCGCCGCGCCAGCCGGGTCCTGCCGGTGTGGTCGCGCGTGCTGCCGACACACAACACCACCTGCGCGTCGGGCAGTTCGTGAACCAGGTCGCAGCCGCCGAGCACCGGCACCCCGTCCACCAGCCGGCCGTGCAGCGCCGGATCGTCGTCCAGGTGGCCGAGCAGCCGCCAGGACTGCGACCCGGCGGCGTTGGCGGCCGCGACCGCCTGCGCGGTCTCCCGGGCGAAGCCGCCGGCCCCGACGATCAGCAGGTCCCGCGGACCCGCCGGCCCGCTCACCGCGCCGCCTGCTCGCGCAGCACCGCCAGCACGCGGTCCTGCTGCTCCCCGGTCATGGTGTGGAACAGCGGCAGGATCAGCGAGCCGCCGCTGATCCGCTCGGTGACGGGCAGCGGCCCGTGCGGATGGTCCGCGTACGCCGGCTCCAGGTGCGCGGCCATGATGCCGCGCCGCGCGGAGATCCCGGCGTCGGCGAGCGCCGCGAGCAGCGCGTCCCGGTCCACCGGGAAAGCGGGGTCGAGCAGCACCCAGTACGACTGGAAGTTGCCCTGCCCGTACGCCGGATCGCGGACCGGACGCAGCCCCGGCACGTCGCGCAACGCGGCGTCGTACCGCGCGGCCAGCTCCCGGCGGCGCGCCACCATCGCGTCCAGCTTGCCGAGTTGGACCAGCCCGACGGCCGCCTGCACGTCCGTCATGCGGTAGTTGAAGCCGACCTCCAGGTAACGCTCCAGCACCGGCCGGCTGCTGGCGTGCCGTTCGGCCGCCGAGGCGTTCATGCCGTGCTCGCGCAGCCGCCGCAACCGCTGTGCCCACGCGGCGTCGTCGGTGGTGAGCATGCCGCCCTCACCGGTGGTGACGAGCTTGCGCGGATGGAACGACCAGGCCGCCAGCAGCGCTCCCGCGCCCACCGAACGCCCCTGGACCGTCGAGCCGATGGCGCACGCAGCGTCCTCCACCAGGGCCGCGCCCCACCGCGTGCAGGCCGCGCGCAGCGCCTCGACGTCCGCGGGCACCCCGCCCTGGTGGACGGCGATCACGGCCTTCGTCGCCGGCGTGCGCACCGCGTCGATCGTGGCGGCCGTGAGGTTGCCGGTGGCCTCCTCGACGTCCGCGAAGACCGGCCGGGCGCCCACGTAGCGCACCGCGTTGGCGGTCGCGATGAACGACAGCGACGGCACCACCACCTCGTCACCGGGCCCGACGCCCAGCGCCACCAGCGCCAGGTGCAGCGCCGTCGTGCACGAGCTGACGGCCACCGCGTGTGCGGCGCCCACCCGTTCGGCGAAAGCCCGCTCGAACGCGGCGACCCGCGGTCCCTGCGCGACCCAGCCCGACATCACCGCCGCCGCGGCCGCCTGTGCCTCCTCCTCGCCGAGCCACGGCACCATCACCGGCACCCGCGACGGCGCGGCGCCGGCCGCCGCTCCCGCGGGCGCCTCCGCCGGCGCGCTCACCGCCCGGCTCCACGGGCCGCGCCACCGGCGCCGGGGACCTCCACGGCCGGTCCGGCAACGGCGGCCTCAACACCCTTACGTCCGGCACCCGTTGCTTCGTCCCTCGGCCCGGCGAGGTCCGCTGCCGCGGCCCGCTCGGCGCGCCACCAGGCGACCAGGTCCCGCAGCCCTGCCCGGAGATCGATGCTCGCGGTGAACCCGAGCCGGCGCGCCGCCGCGGAGGTGTCCGCGAGGCGCCGCGTCACGCCGTTGACCGCGCGGGCCGGGCCGT
>Ga0131853_10023868_pt1 | contig 11039 bp, 7 predicted proteins | sample TergutLab28metaG_FD_92764 | JGI IMG/M metagenome (GOLD analysis project Ga0131853, IMG submission 92764) | Labiotermes labralis P1 segment gut microbial communities from Petit-Saut dam, French Guiana - Lab288 P1 (version 2) (version 2) | ecosystem: Host-associated > Arthropoda: Insects >...
AGACCTGGAGCCGCTACTTTTTTCATTCAAGTAGCTCCTCAATTGACCTCACGAGGCTGATTGGACCCCGTTCCAGACCCACTACTACTCAGAAAATCTGGTAGCGCCGGGGATCGAACCCGGTACCTCTGTATCTGTAGCCAGAAACTCTGACCACTAGACCACAGAGGCGGTCACTCACTTCCATGTACTGGCGAAAACAAGCACGTGTGCGATATACCTCCACCCCAGCCACACGACTTCCTACAGGGAACAACTTTACCTTTGGCATCACTTCATGACACGGTTACACAATGTTTCATTCAAAAACCAAACTTTAAACCACGTACATGTTAAAGTTTTGTTCTTCTTATTTATATGCCACGTGTAAGCAATTCGTAGTACACTGCATGGAATGAATCACCCTTCAAAGATTAAGAGTTAGTTATTTGTGGAATTCGTGACGGTGTACTGCGCCATTATAACCCACACAAATCTCGGTGTAAAAGAAAGTGTAAAAAATAACGTAACAAACAATTTGATGCCAAGAACTATATTCTGACTTCGAAATATAAATGGCACATGAGCAGCAGATGGTAGACATCAGACTTCCACCTTTTTTCCATTAACATTTAAGCAATTGTCCAATCGTGGCAGTAAGGCTTCTCTCCAGGCGTAGAAGAAGTTAGTGTCAAGTGCCTGTGGCTATGAAAAGACAGCTTGCTTCCTGTCGGCATCTGTTGCAAATCGCAAGTCACCCAGTTGCCTCTTAAAATGTACTGCCTACTCTACATGTGACAGGTCATGGTGTCATAGCTGGGAGGTTATGGACTGTCTTTCCCACAGTTCCGACCTCACACCCAATGATTACCATCTGTTTAGACCCCGTGAGAAGCACCTGGCTGTTAAAACCACTTGCAACAGACACCGACGTGAAGCAAGTTCTCACCTTCTGGATACAGTAGCTTGATCCAATTTCTTTTATTTCGGGAAGCAAACCTTCAAGCCACAGAGAAGCAAATGCTTAAGTGTGAACGGTGGCTATGTGGAGAACTGATATGTACTATCTGCTACCCAGTGCCTTCAAGCGATATGTCATATAATAATTTCGGCATGACGGTGCATGTTTTCTTATGTTTTGAGAACACTCACTATAGAAACAAATCAATGAGAACAGAGTGAAGAGTTAAGGGATGCTGTCATTATGTAACAAACCTACTACAGATACGATTATCCAATGAAAAAGAAGTCACAGATACTACGGAGATATTGGAGCAGAGAAACTTGCAATGGTAGTTGAACATAATTTTTTTGGAGGTTGTACACCACAACAATTGAAAGGAGTTAAGTTTGTTCGAACAGCAAATATCTGAATTATCCGTGATTTTGTTGTGCTGAGTACAGAAGCCACTGCCTAGATACAATTTTAAAATGTATCATGTCGGCTGCAAACTGCAGGATTATTCTTAGCTGTCCAACCGTCTCTCATGTAATATTTTGTGCGGTGCTCGTAAAACAGTGCGACAAACAGCACAGAGGTACACTTGCTAAATAAATTGTTCTTCACCAAAAGATACTATTAGAAGAAACGAAAAATGACATAAGATTTAAGGCGCTATTTCAAGATATGAAACGCAGAATTAAAGACTTTCATTTACCAACCGATGCACTTTGTATCAGCCTTACAAACCATTAAAATTTATATTAAAACTTAAATTAAAACCGCTCCTATATGTTTCCGTCTACGACCATTATCATGGAGCTTACATTTGAGCCTAGCTAAAGTCACATTTATAAAATAGTCATTAAAATTACGTCGTTATGGAGTATGCGGTGGTGTGGCAGCATGTTATATCAAGTCCATGAAGGTGTGTGTGCTGTGTGCAGTGCAGAGAGAGAGACTCTCTCTGCACTGCACACAGCACACACATTTCGCAACTATGACAGCGCGTCTAAAGCACACAAACTAGTTCAGAAACACCCAAGGACGCAAGGCTTACTTATCAAGCTTAGGTTCCCTACAAAAAAGGTAAAGCAATCCCTTTACAGGCCTGGACAGGCTCTGAGAGTTGCAGGAGTTTGAGGCTCCCAGATTTCAAGACATTCGGCACATGAAGGTGGTAAGATTGTCAGTCCTACGCACCGGCTGCCTTTACCCCCAGGAAATATTCGTGGTACTCATTTCTGTTTGAGGCTGAGTCAACCCCAGGGCCATAGTGCGGCCGGAAGAATTATTTCAAGGAAAAATTCCAAAGCCACTATCGGGTTTCCTACAAAATATATTCAAAATATACTGATAGGTTACTACAAAAGACCTGGTTCAGTCCAGTATTTAACCCTTAAAGCCCAATGATAACTATATGTACCACTTACAGCAAGATTTAGGAATTATCTATGTTCCTCACAAAATGTGTCTGTTTCCTGTGATACTCACAATAAATACGGATTTATTTCTCTAAACAACTTTAGCTGGTTAGCGTTTGTATTGGGGATGGAATTTTGTGTCTGCGTGGGAAGAAATGACTTCATTTTTACCTGATTCAATTGAATGTCGGTCTTCGGATGTTTTCGATAAGTTCCTAAACGTATATTTCGCAGATTTACATGCAAGAGTAAAGTACTCTCCAGGACAAATTCAAGTCTCTAAATAACGTGAACTGGTCTACTTGAATGTAGTTCAGTCACAACGACGAGAACTTTTACTTCGTACAAAAAATCGGACATTTTACTCACAAAACTACATAAAAAACGAGGCCACTATTTAGAATACAAAAAGTGTGCTTCACATCATGTGTGCAGCACAGTACACCTTGCATTCTGCGATCCGTGAATATCCTTATTCAATTTTATATGGAACATCCCCGTCGGTGTAACAAAATAATATTCATGTTGTTTTTCTGACCGTGCATCTCAGTATAATCTTAGTAATGAACCAAATTAATGCACAAAATCTTGTTTTGTAATAAGTTTATTTTATTCCTCTACATGTTTCGAGCACTGTGTGCTCATCATCAGGAGGTCAAAATTGTATTATACAGCATATGGTATCATCACACCTGCAGGTGGCCGTCCCGTGCACAGGTCCCTCTCTCAACCTGTGCACGGAACGGCCACCTACACAGTGTGATGATAACATATGCTGTATAATACAATTTTCACCTCCTGATGATGGGCACATATTGCTCAAAACATGTAGAGGCATAAAATAAACTTATTATAAAACAAGATTTTGTGCATTAATTTGGTTAATAACTAAAATAATATCCTTAGATTGATAATATGTGTTTATGAGTATTTGTAGATGCTAAATTCCCTTGCTGCAATAAAGAATCAAAGCAATTCTGTATTTTATTCTCTACACGTAACTAAACCAAGTGGAGGTACAGAATTTAAAATAATTTCTATCGCACTTTTTTATAATCCCCGTTCATCTGTTAACACTCTGAGAAGTACCCTAGAAGCGTAACGTAGAAAACTACTGTTAACCTGGAAGACAACTTCAGACCTGAAATCAATCTCGATATTACAGTACGTAATATAGGTAAAAGCACTCAAGAAGATAACAATAATCACGAGTCCTTTTCAATTCGTCACTTCAATATGACGTAACAACACACACGTCAGATACACGAGCACTCAGAATCTTCCCTAACACATCAAGGACCCACACTGCTTCGTGGAAAACTGTAGTGAATAGCGTAAATTACAAAACATTTCATCATCCCTTGCTTCCACGAGATGTCAAATACTAAGTAATATTGGCTGATCATGTCCATATAACCGAATAACCGCGTGTCATTTGCGAAATTGCTTAAGGAATTTTTATTAAATATTACAATGGGGGGAGAGGGGGGTATATAGGATCAGTTTAAGTCTATAGCAACCTATGAGATTGCATGGGGCCCCATGCTCTAGGTGGCTTCGAAAAGGCTGGCAGTATTTCAGATTTTTTTGCCAATTATTTTGTGCCCTTCCTGCATCATCAGCTCAGGACTACGCATAGGTAGGGCCACAGAATTATTTTTGCATAAATATCTTAAATTAACCCTGGACACGTATCAAATACTTTCGGCAATATCTGTCATTCGCAAGAGTTCAAAATACTTATAATTTTGAATGTTCCCCATACTGAACTTCACAGATTTTCGCAACGAGTATCTCAAAGTTCAACATAAGGTACTACAGAAATTCGGAATTTATTGAAGTCTACACTTTTCATTGAAAACATCCTGCGATACACCCAATGCAGAATATTTAACGACAAATGAGAAGAAGTGATTATTTATGACATTATTCATTGTGATATCTGTAGTGAGATAATATTGGCAACAGTGTATTAGTACTTGAAGAATGCACATCAAGACCACAGGGCAACAAAAACAGGAAGTAGAGCACTGGAGATGTAGGTTTCCATATTTCTACCTATCCCAATTTTGGGTTTCTGTCAATGACGCCACACACACACACGTAACGATCAATAAAAATGGAATTAAAAATAGGTCAAACAAAATAAAGGCGAGAGAAGAACAACAAAGCACAGAGTTGTACGATTCCTACACTTTCATGTACAAAAGAATATTAGAAACAAACTTTTCGGGAAATATTTTCTTCAGGTCCAGATACTCCGTTTATATCGCGATGTTTTATACGATGAATCTGTATAAAAGGAAAAAGTGAGAACAAGTTTAGTGCCGCAGCAAACAGCTTCTTTATGACTATTCTGCTTGAAACTGCAAATTTCGACGGTAAATAATTGCACATTAAAAAAAATATGGGATTTTAAAAAGATCTAGATTTTTAAACTCAAACTCCCGTTTTGCTTGCGTTCACCGAAGGTTCTAATCTGGCGCAACATCCCTATGACAGTATTTGCTTGTGTCATTGTTCCTTGCCTTGACACGTTAGTTACAGAACTTCTGATATTTCTCTTCAGTTACGTAAGGATATGCCTTGAATTAGGGGCACACCAAGGAAGGTAACCTGTTCTTTTTGTTTTCATCGAGAATAACGACCGTGATATTTTTTTTAACATAGTTCATCTTGTCTTTAATAACATCTAAATTCATACCAAAAATGAATACCCTTCTAATTAAGGATAAAATTAATTACATTATAATGAGATCCGCCAACATATAGTTTAAAGTTTAGAGAATTTGAAGGCGTGTAATACTCAATGAAATGTAGAATACTCCCACTACACCCTATGTCCAAACAGTGATGTGTGCTGAGTTACGGACGATGTTTGTATTATCCCTACAGAAGATGCTGTATGTGGTTCCCATGCATGTCAACACAACTTTCAGCTCTTCGTCTCATAGAAGTGTAAGCTATTCCAAATATCCCAAAGAACATCAGCTTCTGGTTAAGTCACTGATCGACTTTGAATACAGCCAAAAATCCACAGGACTGTTAGACGATAGTGCAGACCAGTCAACAGGGTTTGCAAGTCCACCGCAATTCTGGTTCAGGTGCTGTCTAACAGTGAACATAAAGTGGGGTGTTGTCCCATCATGCATGAACCACATATGTCGTCGCTGAAGGGGAGGCACGCTTTCGAAGGATAAAGGTATATCATTAAACAAACCGAAAGTACACTGCACCTGTCAGTCTTTTATGTTAGACAAATAGCCCTGCGAGCTTATCTCCTAAGACGCCCACCCAGATATTGATGGAAAACTGCCCATATCTTGGGAAGTACTGGTATTAGTACATAGGATACAAGGCCCCTTTCTACCCCCTTAAGTGAGTACTACACAACCTTAAGGTCTGTAACCCCTCTTATAGAAGCCCGAACTTTAGTAGGCTTCCTTCTGTCACACTGATTTTACAAACTTCCATTAACTACATGGCCTGTTTGATATTACTTTGATATTCTACATACCAACTTAGGTTAAGTGTAACGGAACACTCCATTTAAGCTCTTGTTTCCAGTTAAAAACAATTTTTTTTGTCTTTATATTCCGGGCTTGTCAGACGTCCTAATGCCAGTTTATAATACCTCGAACGTATTATCTCTCTGTGGTTGCCAGATCACGAGCACAATTTACGCCATCTGACTATAATAAAATCCTCTTGAGTTGACAGTCGCATCACGTGTTTCAAACAAACTAACGTTTCAGAGACCGACTCTATATCTTTCACCTTATGTCTACGTCATCCTGATCTATAAGCTGCAACTTGGATGGTGTAATTTGGACACTACCCATTAATATTCAGAATTACGACAGAACACCAATCCTCGAAAATATGAAGCAGTTCTCGAACCAGAAATTGTAAAATTCCCGAAGAAAGAAAAGCTACAGTTTTTGTGTTGTAAAAATAACAAACACTAGCCTACTGGCGCCAATATACAGAATATTTTGGTAAAAATATTTTTGTCTGACTTGTTAAATATTCGTGTTTTTTTTATCTGCATTTGATACCTACAAAATTCTGTCGGAGATCGACCAGTAAAATAAAAATCACAGGTCAAAGTAACCACACATTTAAACAACCAACGCCGTCCGCAAAAGCTAAATATAGATCAATGGATAACAACGTAAAATGTACCACTGCCACTTGTTGACTTCAACATCTGCAAGTAATTGCTGCTATCCGTACCTGGATTACGTCCAAAAGGCAAGGTGTGAATTTATGAAGAGTGTCCACGTTGCATTATAAAGAAAATTTGGTCCGGGTGAAAAGTAAATGCAATTAATTTCTGGCTCGCTCTTTCTCTCTCTGTGTCGCTTTTTTTACCGTACCATTTGTTCTCTTTATCCCTCCTCCTGAAGCCACCGAATGCGGTTATCAGGTGTGGACATACACTCATCTGTTGAAGACTAAAGAGATTCCTACTGGACTGGGCCTCAAGCGGACCGATGGAGAAATCATATGCTTGTACTACTGGACTAAGTTGATAAATGATTAGTTCGCAGTAGGATAAGGGTTTGGAAAAGTGCACGGAAGTGACGGGTTTTAGTATCATATTTCCGTGAGTTTTGTTGTATTCGTTAAAATCACCGCTGCTACAACAATAAAATTAAAACTGCATACGGTAGTCCCAAATAAGAACCGAACACGTCTCGGATGACATCAATGGGTGTTCATAACCACACGGATCGGAATATTTTCAAGTTTCACACATTGTGGAATTTAACAAACTGGACATAGTTCCTAGCGCATTAAGCCAGCCCAGCGCAACTCACCTTCTGCTCTGACATACAACTCAGTTTTTTCTCTCATATGTAATCTTGACTCAGTGTTCAAGGTTCACTTCTCTACGGCATGTAAAAGAAAAAGGAATATTCTAAGTTCTTATTCGTCCTTCCTGTGCATGTTACACATCCCACCACTGTGACAGTATTATTTTGTATAGGGATATTACTTTATCTGAGAACTCTCATCATTCTTCACTCAGGCCGTTTCGCGTAACGACGGGCAGCGAAGCGCTCGCCGTTCTTCCCTTCTGCCCTTGCGTTAGGATGGCGCGTTTTAGTTCCTTTTACTGCAGTTAAGGTTCGTCGCAGAAAAACGTCATATCTGTCAGACAACTTGTTCACAGTACATTTTAGGAATCAAGCAAGCAGGAGAGAGTGAACAGCGATACTTTTCAGATAATTTTATCTTGGACATCCCGCTGCGGAGCATAAATTATAGAGTACAAAGAATTTTATTATATTACAAAGACATGCGGCTACATGTTGCAAGTAGCTACATCGTCATCCTCAGGTTGTTTAAATATATAAAACGTAAAAAAATCAAAATTATAATATCCGTTATCTTTATCGTTCCACCGTGCATTTCGTAGGGTCATTTAATCAGCACACCAACTAATGCACATATATAAATTTTTTACATTAAAACATTTAAAATCGCTCCAACATGTTTCGATCCTAAAATCATCTTTAGGGAGCTACACTGTTCCTTGCTAAAGTCACATTTTTAAAAATACACTCACTGATTGATTTTCTTATATTAATTTAGTGTTGTGGCAGCATGTCTGTAATATAAAATTATTTATTAATTAGACTGTCAAACCAATAGAGTAAGACTAGGTTATCAAAATGATATATAGGGTCATCGAAAAAGATGGACGGGATTTGAAACCGCTATAACTTAAAAACAGTGCGTGTTTCCACAGATTGAGACCTTAGAACAAGAAATTGTAAGTAGGGTTATTTTTATGCAAGACGGACCTCCTCCCCATTTCAGTTGTTTTGTGACTGACGTTTTAAATGAGAGATTCCCTGATGCCTGGATTGGAAGGGGTGGACCAATACCCTGGCCACCTCGAAGCCCAGATCTCCCTCTACTTGATTTTTTCCTGTGGGTGTACATTAAGAACATTGTGTATGCTGAGAATATAAGGAATACCAGCACCTGCAAGACAGTATCACATCAGCCATTGAAACTGTAACACGAGACACGATTCAGAAAACGTGGCAGGAGATAGAATTTGGTTTGGACGTCTCCAGAGCTACAAACGGTGCACATATTGAAATGTACTAAGGTAAGTCTAAAATTTAAACTTGTCTGAACATTTTAAGGCGCCAAACGTGTAAATCCGTCTAGTATATTTTAAGTTATAGCGGTTTCAAATCCCGTTCATCTTTCTCGATGACCCTGTAGTAAGAATTGAATTTTGTACACAATATGGTAAGCATAACCTTGCTTCAATCTAGATAGCCTAATTATCTGTGTACAAAATTCAATTTTTACTATAACATTTTGACAATCTAATCTTACTATAGTGGTTTGACAATCTAATTAATAAATATATGTTATATTATAGACATGCTGCCACAACATTAAATTAATATAAGAAAATCAATCAGCGAGTGTATTTTTAAAAAAATGTGACTTTAGCAAGTAACAGTGTAGCTCCCTGAAGATGATCTTAGGATCGAAACATGTTGCAGCGATTTTAAATGTTTTAATGTTAAAAATGTTAAATACGTGCATTAGTTGGTGTGCTGATTAAGTGATATAATATCTCTTATTTCAGTCTGTAGTGTTATACAACGTATGCCAAAAAATGTATTGACATGTCTTGTATAATACCAAATATTGACATCTCAATCTGACCCCGTAACTGATGTGGCAATTATAATTTTAACTTTTATGTCTTACGTTTATAAACGGCCTGAGAAAGACCATGCAGCTGGTAGAAACATGTAGCCAGATATCTGTTTAATGGGGACCGCGGTGGCACTGTGGTTAAGGTGCTGTGCTGCAAATCGGAAGGTCGCTGGTTTGATTCCAGATGGTGTCATTGGAATTTTTCATTGACATAATGCTTCCGATCGCACTATGGCCCTGGGGTCGACTCAGCGTCTAATAGAAATGAGTACCAGGAGTATTTCCTGGGGGTAAAGGCGGCCGGTGCGTAGGGCTGGCAACCTTATCACCATCCTATGCCGTTGTCATGAAATATGGGAACCTTAACTTCCTGGAACCCTCTGGGCCACTCCAGGCCTGTAACGGGACTGCTTTAGCTTTATTTCACATATCTGTTTAATATAATAAAATTAGACTTAATTGTTCTGATGGTTAGTAGGCAGCTATTCTGCAATTTGTCAGATAAAATAATTTTCCAAATAAGTGTATATGTAAATAATTTAAATCGTTGCATTTCATTGTTCATAATATATTTCTTCGACACGACCGTTTATACACAAATTTACAAAAGTTTAATAGATATTACTGATAAACTATTTCGGTCTCTTCATGGACAAATCCAAGACTTTTTACAGTAACGGTGATTTTATTTTCTCTTTCAATACGCTCAGAAGAAAGAGACCTCGCCTTTGATTATATGGCACGTTTTAAAGTTTCAAATATGTCGTGCAATTATGTGTAAAATAGCTTTTTTTTTTGGATATACATGCTGCACAAAAGATATATCCCTAAAAACGTTAAACTATTAACACAATATTAATTTCGATAGAAGAACCAGCTCTGTCACGTGCCACTGATAAACACATTATGACTAACTCTTTAATCAGGAGCCATAAGCAGGACAGCACCAGTTTACCTTCATCAAAGCAGCTATTGTAATCTTTTTTCTGTCTGACGTAATGAAAAAGTCATCTGGTGTCTGATACCAGCACTGGTAATTTTGTGTCTGTTTTTTTTCCGTCTGGCCGACCTCTTTTTCAAGCCACTTCTTGTACTATGAAAGTGTTCGAAAAGTTTCTTGGAATGAAATTATATGTATGTACATTAGCCATGAATCGTGGGGTAGTGTTTTGTCCTTGTACTCAATAACACACAACCTGAAGATGGTTATGTTTAAGTGGAGGTAAGGCTCCACTAATTCTTGACCTCGGTACCATGCTGATGTGAGTGGTCAGTCTCACGGCTCGGCTGATTTATTCCCGGTGAAGAAGCTCTGGTAACCATTTTGTAGAAGGCTAGGCGGTTACCACAACCGGATGGGGAAAGAGGCACAGATGAGAAGAAACCTCTGGACCACCAGGAACCGCACGCAAAGACCCAAGTCATCCAGGCCGTAGTAAAGCCACTCTAGAGACTAAGTTATTCTGGCTCATCTTGTATGAACGACTGTACTGTACGTGTAAGGTAACATTCAGGCCCATGTCTTTAGGCACTGTTGTAGTGGAAAAGCAGTAAGTATTACTCATTCAGAGAGTATCTACCTAGCAAGCAATGCGCATGCGTCTTATATTGTCATCTGTGGCCTGTCTCTCTCTCTCTCTCTCTCTCTTGATGTTTTGCTGACCGTGCATCTCAGTATATTTATCTCAGTAATTAACCAACTTGATGCACAAAATTTTTGTTTTACAATAAGTTTATTTCATGCCTCTATATGTTTCGAGCACCATGTGCTCATCATCAGTGGTGTGGTTGGGTTGGAGTGGTATCCGTGTTGCAGGCTGAAGCCTGCAACACGGATACCACTCCAACCCAACAACACCGAATCTCCAACACACAATGAACCAAGAACAATACGACCAATGTGGTAATTCAACAGAATAGTCGCAAGCTCCTGATGATGGATATATTAATGTCCGAAACATGTTGAGCACATAAGAAGTGAAATAAAATAGCAAGTGACA
>Ga0131853_10023870_pt1 | contig 11039 bp, 5 predicted proteins | sample TergutLab28metaG_FD_92764 | JGI IMG/M metagenome (GOLD analysis project Ga0131853, IMG submission 92764) | Labiotermes labralis P1 segment gut microbial communities from Petit-Saut dam, French Guiana - Lab288 P1 (version 2) (version 2) | ecosystem: Host-associated > Arthropoda: Insects >...
GCTGTAACGCTATTGAAGATTTCATTCATTGTCAGCGATGTTTCCTGGTATAGGCCTATTTGACACATCATATGTATAAAACATGACAAAATAAATAACTAAACGATGATAAATAAGGATTTTAAAATATTTACCTTCGCAACTTAGCATGATATATATATTAAAAGACAATAAACCACACTGCGGTCAATTTGACCGCCGTTGGCGCTTTCAGGTAGTGAAGCACCACTGTCGCTTCTTGTGTTAAAAGGCACAAGGAGAGCGTGGCAATAAGGCCGGTATTCAACAACACACAATTACCTTACCACAATGTATCCAAAATTCTCAAAAAAAATTAAAATATGCCAACATTTTCAGATATACATAATTCAATAGAAACAGCAGACGAACACACAAAACTACACATAAAAGAAAATAACATTTTAATCAAATTTGATATAAAAATTAATACAATAATATACACAAAGAATGAATAAAAATATCAAAAAAATTTGGCTACATCAAAAAAAATTAACAACTAGGAAGGCAAACAAATCATAATATTACTCAATAACATAATGGAACAAAACTACTTCCAATATAGTAATGTATACTTCAAATCACAAAATTGAGTCATCATGTGTTCACCTGTCTCAGGAAACTTAGCAGAAATATACCTAGAGGAAATAGGAAAAGATCATATCAAACAATGGCTAGATAGTAATGAAATAAGTTACTATAAATGATATGTTGATGATATTATTATAACATGCCACAAAGATTAAATAAAAGAAGAAGTAATATTAAATTCCATGCACAATTTAGGCGAAAAATAACCTTCAAGCTCAAAACAGAAAACAAAATCAACATAAATTTCCTAGACTTACATATATGCAGGAAACAAAATAAGTTGTATTTAGGCATGTAGAGAAAAGAAATGAACAGCTACACCACAATCCGTAACATGTCCATCCAACTCAAATAAAAACATCTGCCTTAAGGTCCTAAATCAAAAGATTTATTTCCCTATAATTAACACAACAGAAAAATTAAGAGTAGACCAGCATATTTACTTTGGTTAAGAATAATGGATTTTCAACGGTACAATTCATGAAATAAAAGAACAACCATCTAAGAATTTGAAAGAAAGAACACAGAATAATTAATACATAACATGAACAATCTTCACCTTCTAAGCGTGATTCATAAGGAGGATCAAAAACTTATTCAAGAACAGTACAATAATAACACTACATCACCACCAACAATACATTTAAACCTTTTGCATCTGAAAAAGAAACGAATGGAATATTAAGTGGCATATACAAACACACATGTAACACATGTAAAAGTGCATATGAAGGGCAGACGGGAAGAAAGCTCAGCATAAGATATAAAAGCGTATCAGTTACATCAAAACCTACATCCTTCAGTCAGCTTAGGCTTTACATGTTTTGATTAATAGACATAAGTACGGACCTCAAGAAGAAACAATGTAAATATTTGAAGCAAATAAACAGGGTAAAAGCACGAATTGTTGGCAGGCTATATATATATCCAAGAATACCTCACAATAAGTCGGTTAGTTACGGATCAAGAACCGTTCGAACACAATATACACTTGGACTGCATACAAGCCACAAACCCACCATACGACAAACACGGATTAGCCACACGCATAACTACACAGGAAAGGCAAAGTTCAGATCAGCCAAACATAACACAAAGTTCGCATATACATGTAAGTAAAATCCAAGTACATTATATATAAGGGATTAGAATAAATCAATAACAAATATCAAAGCTTGCAATCGTCTCTAATAATTACAGGCATGCCGCCCAAAAAAAATATAAAAAAATAAGTAATATTCTTTAACAACTTAAATAGGAACATTTACCCCTGATGATGATACTTTGTGATTGAAACATGTTGAAGTGTTTAAATTGTAATGAAATAGACATATTTATTTTTGCGTGTGTTTTAAAAGTGTATTAAATTAATGTGCAATTAGTTCTAATTTTAAGTTTAAATTGATAATATTGCAAGGCAACTAATATGAAATAAACAATGCCAAACAAGCAAAATAATACGACGAATTCAAAAACACAAATTGAAGTTATTGGAGACCAATGCTTCCATCTGGTTCAACAGGATAAGCAAATAAGAGGAATAAAACCAAAATACTTCAATCTGCAAACAAACGGAAAATCCACAACAGATCATAAAACCACACAGCTAGCAGTGAAATACCGCATCAAACAATACATCAAATATCTACACAAAATAAGAAACAGCACCTCAACCATGTACTATATCAAATGCACACACTAGGAGCAGAATAGTGTAACGGTACGTGGCAGCATGCCGTAGTACAAATAGACAACTCCTTAAACAAATTAATGAAAAACAATTATCTGTATTTGCAAAACAGAATCAACAAACTTACCAACAAAACACAAATCGAGCCTAAACAAACCAACAGTCAAACATCCACAAGAATACAAAACCCAAAATTATAAACCCCACAAAAAAACACACATACAGCACAGATTAATTTCTTAAATTTAGACCCACAATATGATTTAGAACTGAAACCAACAGGTACATAAATGAAATTATCTTAGAGGCTTAAAATCTTATCAGACAAATAGAACCTAAATGGCGAAAAACTTATGGATATCTAGCATCCAAAGAGATAAAAAAAATTACGATATTATTAAGCATCGCCAAATACACAAAATGCAAAAGAATACAATAATGTAACTAAAAAGAGAAATTGACAATGAAGACATACGTGTAATGAAAGCCGAAACAGCAAAGCCATTGTTCTAATACATAAAAATAAACGGTAAGGAAAAGTCATGCAATATATGCAAGATAACAATATACCACAAATCGAAACAGATAAAACAAAAAATTTCAAAAGCAAACACAGCAGGCATTCAATAGTGTAACAAATTATAATAGCAAAATATGATGAAGATCTGATCAACAAATTTCTTAGTTTACAAAACTCAATGCTTACATTAAAACGCATAAGGAGGGCATGCTAATAAGGCCGGTAATCAAAAACAAACATACACCTTCCCTCAAGATAGACAAATTCCTCAAAAACAAATTGTAAACATGCAAATATTACCAGATATATATAACATAAGATTTCCATTGGAATACCTGACGAAATTACAAAAGTACACATAAATCAATATAACAAACTAATCACCCTTGATATCAAATATTTATATATCAATTTACAAAAAAAGGAATAATAATTCAACAAAACACTGGCTACAACAACAAACAATAGATTACGCGGATAGGAAACAAATCATAATATTACTCATCATCATAATGGAACAAAACCTCTTCCAATAGAGTAAAGTATATTTCAAACAAAAAAATCATTCATCATGTGTTCACAACCCTCAGGATACTTAGCAGAAATATACCTACAAAAAATGGAATAAAATCATATTAGTCAATGGTTAGAAATTCAAGAAATAAGTTGCTTTAATAGATTTGATGATGATATTATTATAATATAAACAAAGAATGAATAAAAGAAAAACAAATATTACTTGCCATGAACAATGTAAACTTAAACCTAACCTTGAAGCTTACCTCAGAAACAACATAACCATAAATTTCCTAGATTTAACCATATGCAAGAAAACAAATATTTTGGACTTAGTCATACATAAGATAAAAATGAACAACTACACCACAATCCACAGCATGTCTAACAAAAGTAACGTAAAAAAACTGCCTTCAGGTACTAAAATTTCGGAATAATTTCCCTAATATAAACACAAATTTAAAAAATTAAAGAGATGGCCAACATATTTATATGGCTAAAAATAATGGATTTTCAACATAACAAATCAAAATTAATAAAACAAAAACTTACTAATAAATTGAAAATAAATTCACGGTCTGTTAAAATCAAAACATGAACAACACTCGCCTTCAATGAGAGAATCATGAGGAGAATCACAAACATATTCAAGAACAGCACAATAAAAGAGTAGAGGACCACCAAATCTATTTGAACAATTGGAATCTAAAGTAAAAACACAGACAAATGAAATCAAAACATTGGCAACCTTCACTTACTATGTGTATTTATGTGGAGCATCACAAACATATTCAAGAATAGCACAATAAATATAGGGTATAGGACCACCAACAATCTATCAAACCTTTGGCAAATAAAAAAAAAACAAATTGAAAAATAAGTGGCATATACAATTTCACATATAACACATGTAACATTGCATATATAGGTAGACTGGAAGTACGTTCACCAAAATATATAACAAGCATATCAGATATAACAAAACCAACAACGCAGAGTCGTTTAAGCTTTTCATATTTTGAATAAAAACATCACGGAACTCGAGAAGAAACCTTGCAAATTGTTACACCATGTAAAGAGAGGAAACACAAGAATAGATGGAGGCTACGTATATCCAAGAATAACAAATAATAGGTCCGTTAATCACAGAGCAACAACCGTTGAAATACAATATATTTCGATTGCACACAAGCCACAAATCCACCATATGACAACCACGGATTAGCCACACGCATAACTACCCTGGACAGGCAACATTCAGACCAGCCAAACAAATCATACCATACATAAAAATATGAAAGTAAAATCGAGGTATATTATCTATATGGGATTAGAATAAATCAATAACATATGTCAAAACTTACAATCGTCGATTATAATTAAAACCATGCCACCAACACACCAATAATATCAACAAAAAGAAATATTCAATAATAGTAAATAGGAACATTTACTCCCTGATGATGATCCTTTAGGATTGAAACATGTAGGATTGATATAAATTTTAATGGATTACACTTAGTTATTTTTGCGTGTGTTTTACAAAATGTATTAAAATACTGTGCAATTATTTGCTATTTTAATATTAAATTGATAACATTGCCCGGCAAAAAATTGATAGTATTCAATGCCCTACAAGCAAAAGTATATGAAAACTTCAAAAAACAAAAAATTAAGTTATTGAGAACCAATGACGCCATCTGGTAGAAAACGATATGCAAAATAAGTGGACTACAACCAAAAAAACTCAATCTGCAAACAAACTGAAAAACAACAATAGATCGCAAGAAAAACAACAAGCACTGAAATACCGCATCAACATTAGATCAAATATCTATACACCAAGGAACAACACCTCAAAAACCTGCTATATCAACTGCACCTACAAGGAGCAGATTATCATATAGGCAGTGGCAGCATGCCCTAATAAATATAGACGACACCTTAATCAGATTCATGGAAAACAAATATCGCTACTTGCAAAACATAATCAACAATCTTACCAACAAAACACAAATGGCACATAAACAAAACAATAATTCTAATAACCACACGAATATACAAAACAGAAATAAAAACCTCAAACACAAAACTCACAAAAAGAAATTAATGCCTTAAGTTTAGTCACCTAATAAGCTACAGAAATAAAACCAACAGATACATATATGAATTTAACATACAGACAGAAATTGCTATCAGAAAAATAGAACATAAATGGCAAACAATTAAGATACCTAGCAGCCAAACGGATAAAAAAATTAAAGAATATAATAAGCCAAATCCTTTCAAAAAATGTAATAAAACACTCTAGGGAAGCTGAAAAGAGTAATGGACAATGTAAACATAAGTGTAATGAAAGCCGATAAATGCAAATTCTTATTTCTAATGGATAAAAATAAGCGACACCAAAAACATTTGCAATTATTACATCATAACAAAACACAAATCAAAACAGAAAGAACAACAAAATTTCAAAAGGAAATACAGCAGGAAATTCAACAATGTAAATAAAATGAAATGAGAAAATAAATAAATATCTGAACAACAGACAATCACCTTACCTCAAGATAAACAAATTATTCAAAAACAAATTAAAAAATATGAATATATTACGAGACATATATAACATAAAAAATTCAATAAAATAAACAGAGGAACATACGAAAGTGAACTTAAATCAAAATAAGAATCTATTCAAAATTGATATCAATTATTTATACACAAATTTACACAAACAAGGTGTAATAACGGCAACAAGACTCTCTCTAAAACAGCAAACAATAGACCACCAGAAGGCAAAAAATTCATAATAACAATCAACACCATAATGGAAAAGAAATATTTCCAAAAGTAATGTATATTTAAAACCACATGAAACTCAACATTGTTTCACCAAAATTAAGAAACGTAGCACAATTATACGTACAGAAAATAGAAAGGGATCATATCAAACAATGGCTAGATATAAGTGAAATAATTTATTATAAAAGATATTTTGATTATATTATTATAATATACAACAAAGAGAGGAAAAAGAAGAACAAGTATTACATGCCATGAACGATGTAGACCAAAATCTAACTTTCAAGCTCACATAAGAAAAAAACCATCTTAAATTTCCTAGACATAATCATATGCAGCAAACAAATAATTTGGAATTAATCATAAATATATATGTATATATAAATGAACAGCGACACCATAATCCACAACATGTCCAACCACCCTACCAAAAATCAAAGAGCTGCCTTCAGGTACTACATTATCACATTAAATACCCAACTATAAACATAAAAAAAATCCTAGAGATTGGGCCAACATATTTACTATGGATAGGAATAAAGGATTTTCAACGGAAGAAATGATAAAATTAAAAAAATAATAACTAAGAAATTGAAAGTAAAATACACACTAATAAAATTGAAACGTGGGCAACATTCACATACTATGGGAATTCATGTGGAGCATCACAAACTTATTCAAGAACAGCACAATTAATATAGCATACAGGGCCACTAACAAAATATTCAAAATATTGGCAACTGAAAAAAGAAAAAATGAAAAAATAGGTGGCATATGAATACTCATATATAGCACATGTAGCAGTGTATATATATGACAGACAGGTAGAACCTACAGCATAAGATATAAAGATCATATTAAATATATCAAACCCAACAACCCACAGTGGCTTAAGTTTACACATTTTGAATAATAGACATGATCACGGACCTCAAGAAGAAATCATGCAAATGGTTAAAATATGTAAAAAGAGCAAACACGTGAAATGATGGAGGCTATGTATATACAAGAATAACGCAAAATATGTCTGTTAGACACAGAGCGAAAACCGTTCTAACACAATATATTCTTGGATTGTACGCAAGCCACAACCCCACCATATGACAACCACGAAATAGCGACACGCATAACTACACAGGACAGGCAACTGTCAGACCAGCCAAACATAATATAACCTACAAAACAAATGTAAGTAATATCGAGTTATATTATATATAGCATTAGTTTAAACCAAGAATATATGAAATCTTATAATCGTCTATTATAATTACAAGAATGCCGCCAACCAAACAATAATATCAACAAAAATTAATAATCAATAACTACATAAATAGGATCATTACCTCAATGATGATGATCCTTCAGGATTGTGACATACCGAAGTGATATAAATTTCGATGGATTGAACATACATATTTTTGCGTGTGTTTTACAATGTCTATTAATATAGTGTGTAAATAGTTGGTATTTTAAAATGAAATTGATAATACTGCACGGCACAAAAAAAGGAAAATAATCAATGCCCAAAAAGGAAAGCATATAAAAAATTCTAAAATATCTAAATTAAGTTATCGGAATACAAATGCGGCCATTTGTTACAACAGGAAATGCAAAATAAGAGGACTACAACCAAAAAACTTAAATCAGCAAACAAAAGGAAAAATCTCAATAGATCGCAAGAAAACACATCAACCAGTGAAATAACGCAATAAACAAGAGATCAAATATCTATACAATAAGGAACAGCACATCAAAATCCTACTACATAAACTGCACTTAAAAGGAGCAAAATATCATATAGGAAGTCTCAGCGTGCCCTCACACATAAAGACGAAACCTAAAACAAACTGATGGAAAAAAATATATCGGTATTTGCAAAACAAAATCAAAAACCTTACCATCAAATCACAAACGTCACATACACAAAATAAAAATTCTAATAACGACACGAATACACAACAAGGAAATGTAAACCACAAAAATAAAAGACTCACAGAAAGAGATTAATATCTTAAGTTTAGGACAGCAGTGTGCTATAGAAATAAACCCAACAAATATATAAATATATTTATCATACAGACAGAAAATTCTATAGGACAAATAGACTTCAAATGGCAAAAAATAAAGATATCTGCCAGCAAAAGGGATGAAAAAAGTGAAAGAAAATAATAATCAAAAAAATAAAAAATTCAATGCAACACACTAAGGATACTAAAAACTGAAATGGACAATGAAAGCACAAAAGGAATGAAAGTCGATAAAAGCAAAGTCATTGTTCTAATGGATAAATGTAAGCGACAACAAAAATTCGTGCAATTCGTACAAGATAACAACATAACACAAATCAAAACACATCGAACAAAAAAATTTCAAAAGAAACACAACAGGCAATTCAACAATTTAAAGAAATATAAATAAAAAACAAACAAATATCTGATCAACACACAACCTAAGGCACAAAACAGAGTGCTTACAATAAAACGCATAAGGAAAGCATTCCAATAAGGCCGGTAATAAACAACAAACAAGCACCTTCCCACAAGATGGATAAAATCTTCAAAAACAAATTTAAAAACATGCATATATTCCCAGACATACAACATAAAATTTTCAATAGATATAACAGAGGAACACACAAAACTACACATAAATCGAAATAAGAAACTACTCGCTATTGATATCAAAGATTTATACACAAATTTACCCAACAAGCTATTATAATCCCAACAAGACTCTGGCTACAACTACAAACAATAGACCACGGGAAAGCAAATAATTCATAACACTACTCAACACAATATTGGACGAGAACTATTTCCAAAATTAATCTATAATTTAAAAAAATAAAACTCAATATGTTTTCACAAATATCAGGAAATTTAGCAGAATTATACCTACAGAAAATATAAAAAGATCATTTAAAACAATGGATAGGTATAAAAAATAAGTTACTACAAAAATATGTTGATGATATTTTTATAATATACAACAAAGATAGGATAAAAGAATAAAAATTATTACATATCATGAAATAAGTAGACGAAAATCTAACCTTCCAGCTCATGTCAGAAAACAAAAACACCATAAAGTTCCTATAATAATAATAATAGGCTTGGAACAAAATAATATGTAATTAGTTATATATATAAAATGAACAGAGACAACACAACCCACAATATGTCCAACCAAACTACTCAAAATCAAACAGCTGCCTTCAGGTCCTACATCATCAGATTAATTTCGCAAGTATAAACACAAAAAGAAACGCTAAAAAGTTGTCCAACATATTTAATATGGCTAAGATTAATGCATATTTAACGGAAAATAATCATAAAAATAAAAAACTAACTAAAAAGTTGAATGTAACACAGACAAATAAAAACAAAACAAGGACAACCTTCACCTACTATGGGGATTCATGTGGAGCATCACAAACATATTCAAAACCATCACAATATATATAGCATACAGGACCTCCAAAAAATATTCAAACTCTTGGCATCTGAAAAACGAACAAATGGAAAAATAAGTGGCATATCAAACACATATAGACCTCATTAAAGAGTGCATATATAGGACAGATGGGCGGAACATTCAGCATAGGATATAAAGAGAGTATCAGATATATGAAAAACAACAAATCACACTGGCTTATGGTTTACACATTTTGAATAATAGACATGAGCATGGAACTCAAGAAGAAATCATGCAAATATTTACAGTATTTAAAAATGGCAAACACATGAACAGATGGAGGCTATGTTCATCCAAGGATAACTCAAAATATGTATCTTAGTCACAGAGCAAGTAAACTTTAAACACAATCATAGCTTTGATTGCACACAAGCCACAACCCACAATAAAACAACCACCGATTAGCCACACGCATATATACACAGGATAGGCAAAGTTCATGCCAGCCAAACAAAACATAACCTACACATCTACGTGTAAGTAAAATCCATGTATATTATATATATATATATATATATATATATATATATATATATATATAAGATTAGAATAAATCAATAATATGTCAAAACATTTAATCGTCTATTAAAATTACAAGAATGCCGCCAACACACCATTAATATCAATTAATATGAAATATTGAATAACTTCATAAATGGAAACATTAACAACCTGATAATTATATTTGGATCGAAACATGTAGGTGTGGCAAATATTTTAGATGATTAGACCTACATATTTTTGCATGTGTTTTGCAATGTGTATTAAAATAGTGTGTAATTAGTTGGTAATTTCAAGTTAAATTGATAATATTGCACGGCAACAAAAATGAAAATAATCAGTCCCCAAAAAGCAAAAGCATATAAAACTTCCAAAACACCAGCATGTAGTTACTGAAAACCAATGCGACCATCTGGTTCAACAGGATATGCAAAGAAAGAGGACTTCAACCAAAAAAATTCAATCTGCAATCAAACGGGAAAACTCAACAGATCGCAAGAGAACACAACAAGCAGTGAAATACCGAATTAATTAAGAGATCAAACATCTAAACAATAAGGAACAGCACCTCAAAACCTAATATATCAACTGCACTTACAAGGAGCAGAATAATATACGGGTATTTGGCATCATGCTCTGTTATAAATGGACGACACCTTAAACAATATCATGGAAAATAAATATTGGTACTTCGCAAAATAATACCAATAAACTTACCAAAAATCACAAATTGCACATAAACAAAACAAAAATTATAATAACCACACGAATACACAAAACAGAATTATATACCTCAACCAAAAATTGCTAAAAAAAAACAATATCTTAAGTTTTGCCCCCCCCCCCCCCCAACCACAAATATACAACCCCACAACCCCCCCAAAAAATATTTTTAAAAAAAAAAAAAAAAAAACAAAAAAAAAAAAA
>Ga0131853_10023871_pt1 | contig 11039 bp, 9 predicted proteins | sample TergutLab28metaG_FD_92764 | JGI IMG/M metagenome (GOLD analysis project Ga0131853, IMG submission 92764) | Labiotermes labralis P1 segment gut microbial communities from Petit-Saut dam, French Guiana - Lab288 P1 (version 2) (version 2) | ecosystem: Host-associated > Arthropoda: Insects >...
AAAAAAAAAAAAAAAAAAAAAAAAAAAAAAAAAAAAAAAAAAAAAAAAAAAAAAAAAAAAAGAGAAGAAGGAAGAGGGAGTGAAGGGAAAGAAGGAGGAGGGGGGGGGGGGGGGGGGGGGGGGGGGAGGGACCAAAAGAACCAGAGACTTGTATAAGGACATACACATAAGAAGTGTTACCAGCCAAGAACTAACTCGGAAAAGGGCATGAAGGATGGTCTGCTTGTAGATTTCCACGTTATTTTAACTAGGTGAAAGAATCACTTCTGACGGTTATTCACTCTACATGCAGTTAAAGATCTCATGAAGATAGAAATATACACAGCTGAGCAACTAGTACCTGAGCCTAGTGCCTTTGAGGATGACGGTGAGATTGCCATGAAGAGTTGATGAGTTATAAATCACCATATACTGACAGCACGTACAAATAAATTACAGAGCAGAATAATTTTGGAGAATGCCTGCTACCCTTTGGTTCAAAATCCTTTGTCTTCCAGTTTGTTATCTATAAACATAAGTATTAAAATATGTAGAAAAACAATTTTGCCTGTTGTTTTATACAGGTGTGAAACTTCACTCTTCACAGTAAAAAATAACATAGCATGAGGATTCTTCTACCAGTTTCATGTTTACAGAGTTCCTTGTACCAATTAGTAGGTTGTATTTCCATTGAAAGTGCACAATTAATCGATGATGATGATGATGATAATAATAATAATAATAATACTATAATTCAATATTTATCATTATCAAATTATTATTACATAATCCACTTTCAAAGTGGTTTTCAATCCCTTACATAATCTAGTCCACTACTACCAAACATGTTGTTGCAATCAGCTTACTATACAGCTGGTACACTGGGTCAGGTACATAATGGTCCCCCCTTCTTCCTTTTCCTCACCTACCTAATTTTTCCATTATTTCACCAGGGCCATTACTCATACTTAGAATGATATACTGGAAGCAACATAAAATTATGCATCAGACTGCATTTCTAAATTGTCATCTCAGCCCTGAACTATTACACAAAAGAGTCCTTAGCCTGGTGTTCAGGTTAAAGTACATTTGGTTTTGGTGTCTGAGCTCACCACATGGTGCAGATTCCTTTATCTGGTAGTTTGATGGTTTAGTTAAATGGGGGTTATCAAAACATTAGGATGGATGAGCAACTGAGTAATTGTAACTAAACAAATATGGGCAATGTCTCAAACCACACTTATTACCGTTAATTTTATTTATATCAACATCATCTTCTTCTTTTTACATTGCGAATTTCTGGTTAATCTCATGACTGTGTTATTTTATGTATCTTGCACCACTGATCACATACACAGCCTTATTTTACTAAGGAGGATGGTACACCCATTCTTTCTAACTCATGCCTTATACAATCCTGTATAATACAGTAGATCTTACTAGTGACATATGTCACATATTCATCTTTAAAATATTCTCAAGCAGTTTTCTTACAAGTAGGCTGTAGAGCCCTACACAAAAAAAGCATGACTAAAAAAATTTAATTTATATCTTTCAGTTGTGTCTCTGAAGTGTTCCTTTGTCTTAATGATGTAGCAAAACTAATAAACACAAAAATATGTAAAAAGTATAAAAAGGTAAATCAGTCCCATTACAGGCCCGAGGTGCCCAGAAGGTTCCAGGAAGTTACGGTTCCCAGATTACGTGACCATGGCCCAGGATGGTGGTAAGGTTGTCAACCTTACGCACCGGCCGTTTTTACCCCCAGGAAATGCTCCTGGTACTCATTTCTGTTAGAGGCTGAGTCGACCCCAGGGCCAGAGTGCGATCAGAAGGATTATGTTAATGAAAAATTCCAATGACACCATCTAGAATCGAACCAGCGACCTTCCAATTTGTAGCACAGTACCTTAACCACTGTGCTACTGCGGTCCTCGTGTAAAATGTATGCCAATAATAATTTAGTTACACTCTAACTTCACATACAGGTAATGTATATCCGCTTATGCAACCAATAAAATGCCATTAGTATGAACCTAGTATTTGTTACACTGCTAGCTATTGGGAACCCTAAGCTGTAACAGAGAACATGCCCGAACTTGCTGAGATAAATTTAATGTTACATATGTAAAAGTCAGCATGTGCTCTTGATGGAAATATTACCTGAAAGTCTTTGAGTTTTTATCTAGGATGCAGGAAGAAACAGAAAAAAATTACGTAATAATGAGTTTCATGATTTGTACTTCTTGCAAAATATTATTTGGGTGATCAAGTCAACCAAGATCAAATGGGCAGGGCAGGTGGTATACATGTGGCACATGAAAAATGCATGCTGAGTGTTGGTGGGGAATCCTGTAGAAAAGAAGCTGATCTAGGTGGGGTGGGAGGAAAACAATAATCCTCTTGTTCTCATGCTACTTTCCACGGCATTTTTGCAAGTGCTCAAGCTAAACGTAGGATCATTAGAGCAATATTTCTTAAAATCACAGAAAGTACACAATGATTCTAATCCTAGAATTTCACATGCAAACCAAATTTAATCACAAATGAAAATTTAAAAAAACTAAAGTTCAATTTTTAAGACCAGTAAACCTTTCCTCATCTAAAGAATCCACTGGTCAGAGCAACTACCAGAAGCAGCACTCAATTCTGTACATACTGACATTAATATGGTCCCTGCACTGCAATTAGTTTCTGAAATACATAATTTTTTATAAAATACTGCAACCCATACATTGCAGAGTCAGCAGTTATGCTTTGGGGAACAATCCCCATGCCTACCCCTGGAGCACCTGTTGCAGACCATTCTAGATGACCTTTGTTTCTCTTCAGTGCTACATAGTACTGTGACTCATTCTTCTCCTAAAGTTTCCACATACCTAGTAAACATTGACAATCTTCAATAGTAATGTCCTTCACTGTCAACCACTCAAAGCCCAAGTAAGTGTTTGATAATACTGATGGCATATAAAAACAACAAACAACATCATATTGCTGAAACAATTACTTGTCAGTAGCAACTTCACTACAACAGTATGCACGTGCCAACACTTTACAATCTCTGCCTTATCTTCCTGGAACATTGCACCTTTGTATGTAAAGAATCCCAGACAATAACTAGAAACAGAATCATACATCATTCAGATCTTAATTCATGAGTGACAATGGTGTTTGTTGGGCAGATACTGTGTTATGGAAGTTCTGTTCTTAGTTCTCACACAACTCATCTACATTCAACTGTTCACTGGGTGCATATTGGTGTCTAAACACACTGTTGTCATGGTCAGCAACAGGCTGATATTTTGGCAGGCATGGGTCATATCATGCTTCTGATGGGACTAGCAATCCCTTACTATATACAAGATTAAAGGTTACAGAGGGCAAGAAAATTTGTCCTCTGAAAACAACCTGTCAAACTATGGTGTAGCCTGAGATGCACCAGTAAAAGGCAATGGTAAGTTTACTTATAATGTACATGTCAAGATACATGCTAGAGATCCCTTTATTTCTGCCAAGTGATGTTAATTCAGTTCTTCAGAGATTTGAAAAGACTGTCTGTCTGCTTAGAAATACACTCGCTGGCAGGTCTGTTGGGTTCGGTCACCACAACGAAACAATAAAGTCACTGAACACATACAGAAATAAGGGACTGGAGGAAATTAAGGTGGCATGTGTTTCAGTCCAGCAACTTCCTGAAAATGAAAATATACAGGAGGTATGTTGTTCAGGTGACAGAACTTCTTTGTAATTCTCCTTATTTGTGTCAATGTAGTCATTGTTATCATCATCACTGGCTGATACTGTACGAGCAGGTACTGTAGGATTTCATACTTCAATGTCACTTCCACTGTATTCAGAGTCACTGTCAGGCAGGAACACATCATTGTCATTGCTGTAATTATCTATTAAATCCATTATTTCATCGTCATCAAAATTTCTACTTAGCCTTGAAATTGTGCCCAGCACTATTCTCACAAACACTAATAAAAAATGTGAAATATAATGAAAATATACAATATTAAATCTATAAATTACATTAAAAAATACCATAACACAATAATAAATTTCACTTCAACCTAAATTTGGCTGAAAATCACAAGAAACAGACAATGATATTGTCAAAAATGGCTGGTACAGCAGCTTGCAGTAAACATGCATTTTGTTTTGTGTATAAACAATTCAGCTGTTTGAAGAGAGGTGAAATCTGTTGACAGAAAGGTAAACTAGATCTTCTATGAGAAAATTTTATTTCCAACTCATTAAATTAATTTAGTTATAAAGGAATGGTCACCTTTATAATTAAATCAATACAATAACTTCAAAATAAAACTAATACATATACAAACACACACATTTACTGCACAGAAGTTGTGCAACATTAAATGTCTAAATTTATAAATAACATGAGTTTTAACACAATGCTGATAGATCAGCCTTTTGAACATTTAATAAGACACAGGAACAGATGAGCAGCATGAGAATGAAAGTGTTAAAAGGGACCTTAAAAAATAGGATGGGACATAAAACTGGATTCATCTGGCTCAGGACAGCAACAAGTGGCAAGCTTCTGTGAACTCATCAACAAAATTTCAGGATCTTTAAAATGTGAACAATTTCTCAACTAGCTGCAGAACTAAAACATGTATATTTAATCAGTTCCTTGAGCAAAGGGAAATATAAGCTGCCTTAGGCAAGGTGAATCAGCTTGGAGTTACTTCAGCTGTGTTGGAATGTGAGATGCTCACCCAGCTGTATGGTGTGTCTCACATACATAGCAGGTAGAGCAAGTCAGATATGTTTTCTGTTGAGCCAAGAGTGTTCATTTGCAATATATGTCATGGAAAAACAGTTGCTGTTATGTTTTGTAAAAGTGATCCCACATCCACAATGCTGTGTGAAAGAAAAACCCAGCAGACCTCCCACTGAAGATTTGTATGAGACACAAGCCCTTTATACCTTACAATATGAAAACTTTGTAAACGGGTTTGTGTCCAAATCAAACAGAAACATACAACTGTTGTTAGAAAACATTATAGTTATTCTACATTTAAACCTAATACCTAAAAAATTCTGTCTTCAATTCATTTTATATGTGTATTTGATATTTACTTTATCACACACAAAGACAAAACTTGAAAAATAAACTAAAATTAGGGTTTCAATGCACAAGATATTTTCAGTCCACCTTCTGTCAGTGTGGTGTGTGATGCCCAATTACAAGGTGGCTCACATCAATTATCAACCAATAACAGTGTTGAATTAAGAATGTATTTATGTGTAAATGGCTCCTGCCATGGGCCTTCTGACCTGTCACAACCACACCATCTCCTAAGAATCAATAGTATACTGCTGCTGGTTTGCAATCAATTCTGACACTACTTTGCCCCCACTGCACATGACAATGACATTATTTATGAAGTCCAAACTTCAAAGTTATAAATATGAACCCTAAATTGAGGTTCCAAAATGGTGTAGGGACAAAATTTTTGTCTTCAATACAAGAAAAAAAATGAAATTGAGAAACCTTAAACTGAGAAGCCTTATACACTATTTAAAAGCAGATTTAGCCAGGACCACAAAAATAAACCTAAAATGCAAGCAAATCTTAAATCAAGAAACCTTGTACCAAGAATCTACTGTGTGAAGATCAGTGGAAAAATTCCAGATGCAAGTTCAGTGATGTCTAGTCTGTCGTATACAAAATAAACTAACAAATAAACCACCGACCAAGCTTAAAGCAACCCAAACAACACCAAACCTAAAGCCAAATTTAAACAACACAGGAAAAACATGAAGAAGACCATAACCACCTAACTTCAACAGAACACCAGCCAAAATCATAGAACCAGAAACCGGAGCCTCAACATGAGCCCTTGGAAGCCATAAGTGAACTATAAACATAGGTATCCAACCAAGAAAGCAAAAATCACGCAAACATAAAATAAACAAAAACATCATAGGGCTCACCCCTTTTAAAGAAATAACAAATTCCTACCATTACATTCAGTTAATTCAGACACCTTTCTATGACAAGCTGAGAGAAAAAAAAAGTACATTTACTTCATACAGGACAATGGCACAGGCCACACAGAAAAAAAGAAGAGGTATTTGGCAAATAGTAGATAATTTGTGGACTATGGCCTTCTAGATCTCCATATTTGAATCCATGTAACTATTACTTGTGGGTAACACAAAATGATAAAGTTTATGTGAACAATCCACATTCTCTGCAAACACAGACAGGCAATATTTAAAGCAAAACTGCCAATACTGCAATATGAGAGCTCCACCGTGCATTAAGACATAATTTCTGAAGTGCAAATTCTGCTTCAAAGATAGAGATCAGCATTTGAGACCCCTGTATGAAATAAGGTAAGTTGAATTCCAAATTCTTAGTGAGGCCACAAAGCTCCTGTGACAGCTTTCATGCTGACAGAAAAGAGTAAAGATACACTCTGTATTAGGGTTTACAAGGACTCTAGTCCATGTAGTTGGTTAGTTAGGCCACATCTTCCCTGCTACTGTTAAAATAACCTGCATGGATTTCTACACATTTTGAACATTGGTGACAGAAATAAATATAAAATGTATCAGAAAACAATTGAAAAAATGATACTTATGGAATGACCCAAAATAAAATGAGTCTCCACATACTGAAGGTAAGCAAGAACAGAAGATAAAGCCATAAAAAAACTGAGATAGAAAAATTATGAGAAAATGGAAGAGAATGGCGACTCTTCTTATCTGCCTCATACAAGCTGGAAATCACGTTAAATGAGACAGGATGAAATGCAACCATATTTCTTCCATTCCCATACATTCACTTTGCATACTGTTACTGCCTGACCCTTCTATATACAAACACCTGTGATCCACTTCCTATCAAACAAATTTTCATTTGATGTCCATTCTCACATTTATTCAGCTACCTGTACCATCTAAATGAAAAATATAAGTTTACTAATACACACCATTCACTGTCCCTTTTCATTTGAAAAGTGCATAAAAGTTTGAAATTAGGTTCTAAGTACAGTTTTTTCAAGGTCATCACATACACCATCATCATTATTTAAATGTGATGTACTCTTGATAGCTTGCTAGTTGATTTAATGTTTTCAGCAATACAGAAACAAACGAACAAAGAAGCACCCCTGGCCTACAAGTGATATACTTGCCTCACATTGGTCATGGTGGAAGGGTACTCCAGTTCTGTTGGGTTGTGAGTAGTAACCCCAATCTCAATTGAGCCTGCCCATTTGGTCACCATCTTGTCTAGTCGAACTTCAAACAGCTCATTTGGTTTCAGGGGACGGTTTGTCAAAACAACACCATTGTTGAAGTCATCCATTGCACTGTGAACAAATTAAAGTACTTCAAAACTATATGGATGGAAAAGGGATTATGACATGACCGTGTAAGAAATATCAACAATAATCTGTGACAACTGTGAGGATGGCACATGGATAGAAAAATACCTTTGATTTTACCTCTTTGTCACATACTTTATGCCTATTGATTTAAAATGAATGATTCACAGTGACAAACATTGCAACATACCTACTATGTCCTGTTGCTCACAAAAGCCACAAAAAAGAAACACTCACTTGGGACGGTGAGCAGTGCGGCAGTTGTTGATGACAGCAGCATGGGTACCACAATTGGAATGGAACATGAGCCGGTCCACAAAGTCCTCCTCAGGGAGATCTGCAAACAAGGCACACAATAGCTGATTTCAGTGAAATGCTGTGTGCAGTTCATGACAGGATCTTTTGTTTGAACTGTTCTGTACACATTGTACACACCTGATTTCAGAACAAAGGCTGTGATCTCTGGAAATGGAGTTTTAATTCTAAAACCTTGTTTCCATTGTGTTATACATACTTCCACATACATGAATCAGAATATAACCCAACCACAACACCAGCACACTACAACTTTTTCAAATACAGTTGAGCTCAGTTATAATGACATTGGTTAATAAGACATTTCACCCATAGAGTCAGATGTCCTGTGGTACCAGTTAATTAATCACTGTTAACAGTACATTACACTCCTTGGTTATAATGACACTTGTTTACAACACAAAATATACAGTCCCCTTTGTTGCATAATAACTGAGTTTGACTGTAAGTAACAGTTACATAATTGCGATACCATTCAGCCCATGGAGAATCTGGTGGTCTCTCAACGCTGTGTTCCGCCTTGTAATCAGGTTCTGTTCTTCCCGTTCATCTCTGTCAACTATCGTCACCTGCAGAAACATAATGCAGTTATGAAAACAACATGTGACTCCAGACAAGACACCAGGTGCCACCACAGTTACTGTACTTAGAATAGAACTTAAACCAGCTTTTTGATTTTGTACCTTGACAGTCATACCATACAAGTCCACAACACCCCAGACACAGGCAGGCACCTTGGTGGCAGCCACACCCTGATCCAGCCCATTAATGAAGTAATGCAGATTCCCATTGGACTTCCTCATCATTCCGATGCGATCGCCTTCCTGTACAACAGTACAGAACCATATCAAACCACACTCCACTGCAGCTTTCATCCAGGATGCTCCCAGTTTGAATTTCATCTATTCTTATTTATTATCTATGGCTTCCCTAAATTCTCCCACAAGAATGCCTGGACAGTGCCCTGAAATATTCCACTATTAAATCCTTTCAGATCCTTACCTATTCATAATTTATGATCATCTTTCAGTGACAGTACACCACCAAGAAACAGTGCAGAGATAATGGCACCACTGCTTACCCTCAGTTCATCCAAATTGAACTCGCCATACTCTCGGCGCGTACCCTTCCCATTGGTCAAGATTCCGCAGCCTGACATCATAGTGGTACCACTGCGCATGTTTGTCATGGTTGCGGGGAACTCTAGTGCTGTTGGGTTGTGTGTTGTGATGCCCACCTCAATGCTGCCAGACCACTTGTCTACAAGGCGATCAATACGAATCTGAAAAACATACAATGATTTGAGATTCTCACAGTGCTGAGTATTAGGATTTGCAGCAGGTTCATCCAAAACACTAGTACCTATCTACCTAACAACATGACATATGCCAGCATATCTTGATAATCACAGCCTTGAGGACCTCAAATCATACTGGGACAAAGGGTATCTATATACCATGCTAGAACCAGAGCACACTGAACCAAAGTGTATTCAAGTGATGTCGGATGGTAGGTATTGACATAATACATAAAGAAAGGGTATCTACATCATGGGACAGAGGGTATGCAGGGACACAGGAATTCACATAACACTGGCACAAAAGGTATTAAGTATACAATGATGATACAAAGGATATTCATACCAAACCAGGACGAAAGGTGTCATCTGTATATGCTCAGACAAACGGTATTTACATAACACTGTGACAAATAGGATCTGTCACACAGGAACAAAGGGTACTCCATCAACACTGAACGTGGGGTGGGGGGGTGGGGGTGGGTGGAACCACACACACACACACACACACACATGCACACACACACACACACACGCGCACACAGAAAGAGAGAGAGGGGGGAGGGGAATTCTTTGCAGTACCAACTAATTCAGTACAAACACCTAGAACTTTACTGTAACCTGCCTCAAACAGTTCATTGTCTCGCAATGGTCGATGGGTCATTACTACTCCATTGTTGAACTCATCCAGCGGACGTCTCCGCTCTGCTGTGCGGTTGTTACATGAGAGTTTCACCAAAGTTCCACACCGTTCATGGAACTGTAGTCTGTCTGGTCCTGCCACAATACAATAACCATGCTGCTGCGTGTTTCCTGCTGTGTTTACGTTCATATTCACATTAAGATTTGCCACAAGGTTTGTTGTTGATGTCACCATGCTGTGGTCATTGTTGATCTCTAATTCTGATTCTGATCCTAGTACAGAAAGCAGTAAGGAAGCAATCACACTCATGGCAGTTAAGGGTCCCTCATTAATTTAAGAAATTCCTTATTATAGAACAAAAATGTAATAAATAAATAAACACACATACACACACACAAGAAAAACCTGTAATTGCATCCTATTCTAAGCCAGTTCAATCCATTTGCCATCATCATCATCATCATCATCATCACATGTCACTACTTTCAGATAAATTTTAATATTATACTCCCCCCATCAATGTACAAGTCTTCAAAGCAAACACAGTGGAAAACGAGACATGGATCTTGCTAGTTTCATTATGCAAAATGCTATTCTCATCAGAACCACAAGCTTTGCCCAGAGAAATATGTTACACAGTCACTATGCATTTAAACGAGTCTAAAAATGTAGTATTTAATCTGTTAAAAGTTGTAGCTCAAGGCACCAATTTGGACAACCATTGACCACAACTTATAGAACTGGACTCTTCAATATAAGCATCTGTCCATCTAGAGCAGATCTGCAGAAATGAAGACAACTAAAGTGAACTTGTGTGTTAATTGTGAAATGAGTGCATATGCTCCATTGGGTACACATACAGCTGTGATACTGAGGTACTGTTACACATGCATACAACTACATGTGCACACTCATGTGTGTGTGTGTGTGTGTGTGTGAGAGAGAGAGAGAGACAGACAGAGAGAGAGAGAGAGTGAGGGTCAGCATGAAATGTTGGTTGCATGTCAAAATTCTAAGAAAGAATCTCCTCACACATGTTGCTTCTCAAGGTTTCCATTCTCTTGGGATGTTGTGCTGCATCACCAGGTAATTGGTACTCAAAGTTTTGCAACAATGTACAGGTCTCTTCTTCAAAACAATCCAAGAAGAATGCACCCTTCTTACAATTTATGGCTCCTGAAGATAAGAACACTATGCTGTCTCAAAATATTTGACCTGATTCACAACACAATGCAGATCCTACAATACCACGGCAAAGGAACCCACCTCAACACAAGAGAGGAATACTACATTTATGCTTAATTCTCTAAAAACAACAATCTAAATGATGAACACAACACATCCCCCAACAAGATCTTCGATGCCCTGCTAAAACCCCCACCAGCCATAAATCCCAAAACCCTTAGGCCCAACACCCCCCCCCCCCCCCCCCCCAAAA
>Ga0131853_10023872_pt1 | contig 11039 bp, 5 predicted proteins | sample TergutLab28metaG_FD_92764 | JGI IMG/M metagenome (GOLD analysis project Ga0131853, IMG submission 92764) | Labiotermes labralis P1 segment gut microbial communities from Petit-Saut dam, French Guiana - Lab288 P1 (version 2) (version 2) | ecosystem: Host-associated > Arthropoda: Insects >...
ACAACCATGTTGTCACGCAGGTAATCGAAGCCAAGTTCGTTGTTGGTGGCATAGGTTATGTCGCAGGCGTAAGCATCTCTACGGTCTTGGTTCTGCATTCCGTTTAAGATACAGCCCGTGGTAAGCCCAAGCCAGCCAAAAATTTCGCCCATAAGTTCAGCATGATATTTTGCCAAATATTCGTTAACCGTTACAAGGTGCGCACCTTTGCCTGCAATGGCATTCAAATAAAGCGGTAATGCAACCGTTTGCGTTTTACCTTCACCCGTACGCATTTCCGCAATACGCCCTTGATGCAGCACTGTGCCACCTATAAGCTGAACACGGAAGTGACGCTTTTGCGTTAAGCGGTCAGTTGCCTCACGGAAAACAGCAAACGCTTCCGGCAGCATTTGATCCAAGGTTTGTCCATCTGCAAAGCGGCGTTTAAACTCGTCGGTTTTGCCACGCAGTTCACCTTCTGTAAGGCGTTTCATATCTACTTCAAGTGCTTCTGTGCGGTCAATAATCGGAATCATACGCTTTATTTCTTTCTCGCTGTAGTTTCCAAATATTTTTTCAAGAAATCCCATGTATACACCTCGTTAAATTCGTCAAATTCTGATACAATATCCTAAGACATATTCTTAGACATTGTCTTGGTAAGTTTAACAGTTGCAAGAATGCTGTGCAAGTTTAAATTATAAGGATGATTCCTCATGAATTTTAACCCATTATCTAACCCGTTCCCGTCGGTACGTAACACGCACTATGCAAAAAACGGCATGGTTGCAACATCGCAGCCTTTGGCAGCACAAGCCGGAATTGATGTGCTTAAAAAAGGCGGCAATGCAATAGATGCGGCAATTGCCACGGCGGCGTGTTTAACTGTAGTAGAGCCGACATCTAACGGTATTGGTGCAGATGCTTTTGCCCTTGTGTGGACAAATGGTAAATTACATGGGTTAAATGCTTCCGGCAAATCGCCAAAAAATATTTCTATAGAAAAAGTGCAAGCCATGGGGCATACGGAAATGCCTAAAATGGGGCTTGTACCCATTACCGTGCCGGGCGCACCCGGCGCATGGGCAGAACTTTCGCAAAAATTCGGTAAATTACCACTTATAGAAGCACTTGCCCCGGCTATAAACTATGCCCAAAATGGGTATCCTATATCCCCTACCCTTGGCAAATATTGGGCAAGGGCGTACGAAATCTACAAAAATCGTTTTACCGGAGACGAGTATGCAGGCTGGTTTAAAACCTTTGCCAAAAAGAACAACGCACCGCAAATTGGCGAAATATGGAACTCGCTCGCACATGCAAAAACTTTGCAAGAAATCGGCGAAACGAATGCCGAAAGTTTTTACCGTGGTAATTTAGCAAATAAAATTGCGGATTTCATTCAAAAACACGGCGGATTTCTAACCTCCGATGACTTGGCTGAGTTTAAACCCGAATGGGTAGACCCTATTTCTGTTAATTATCGTGGCTATGATGTTTGGGAAATACCGCCAAATGGGCAAGGTATCGTTGCGCTTATCGCACTTAATATCATGAAGCACTTTAATTTTTCATCCAACTCGCTTTACGACGCAGATATGTATCATAAGCAATTCGAAGCCATGAAACTTGCATTCGCAATCGGTAAAGCCGTTGTAACCGACCCCAAATATATGCAGTATTCCACAGAGGAATTGCTTTCCGAAGCATTTGCTAAAGACCTGCACAAAAAAATAACAGACATCGCTGCCGAGCCTGTTACTCACCTGCCACCTAAAAGCGGCACGGTATATCTTGCCACCGCAGATGGCGAAGGCAATATGGTTAGCTTTATACAAAGCAATTATATGGGCTTTGGCTCGGGTATTGTTATCCCCGGCACAGGCATTGCCATGCAAAACCGTGGTGCAGATTTTAGCTTGGATTCTACACATGCAAATGCCTTGGCAGGCGGCAAGAAAACTTATCATACAATAATCCCCGCTTTTTTAACCAAGGGCGATACCCCAATCGGTCCGTTTGGTGTAATGGGCGGTTACATGCAACCACAGGGGCATATGCAAGTGGTAATGAATACAGTCGACTTTAACTTAAATCCACAAATGGCATTGGATGCGCCCCGTTGGCAATGGATAAGCGGAAAAACTTTTGAAGTAGAAAATCATTTCCCAAAACACATTGCCGAAACACTTGCAAGTCGTGGACATGACATAAAAATGTGTGTAGATTCCGGTGGTTTTGGGCGTGGGCAAATAATTTGGCGAAACCCCGAAACCGGAGTTTTGGCAGGCGGAACGGAATCAAGAACCGATGGGTCTATTGCAAGTTACTAACATTCGATTTGCATAACCCGACATTTTGCACAAACCCCATGTAGACATTTGTGTTTTTTTCGATTAAAATATACAAAATCCTCGGGCTAACGCCTAGAAAAGGTAGATGTTAAATGTCAAAATCCAGATGGATTAACTATATATCTTACGCTATCTTTCTTCCGCTTTTTGCTATTTTTATTTTTCATTCCTCGGTGTATGCCAATGATACGGAGCCTATAGGTATTATTCCCAGCGATGGTATAGATGCTATCTTGGTCATTGATACCAGCGGTTCTATGCGTTATGCAGACCCCGAACGCATAACACTTGAAGCGGCAACATTATTTATGGACATGATGGAAACCACCAATTCCCGCATTGGTATTGTTGGCTTTTCCGGTGCATTGCACTCTGTTATGCCGTTAACGCCAATTAATGAAATTGGGGTTAGAAATCAAATACGTGAAAGTATATCGCAGTTTGTATACCATGGCTGGACAGATATCGGTCTTGCATTACAGACAGCGGCAGAAATGATACTTGAACCTTCTGACACAAATAACAGCCCAATGATATTGTTGTTTACCGACGGACGCATAGAGCTGCCGCCAAATCAATTAAACAGAACTGTTGAAATGTCGTATCAAGATGCGGAATGGGCGATAGAAAGTGTTGGCTCGTTTACGCCTATATACACAATAGGACTGAACTACGATGGCAGCGTTAATATAGACTTTTTGCAAGACATGGCAGCAAGAACCGGGGCAACATCCAGCATAATTTACGATGCGGCACTACTGCCGCAGCTTTTTAATGAAATTTTTGCAAGTCATATCCGCACATCTATTGTAGAAATGGCTGTTATTGAGCCTGTGCCGGATACTTATGCAGAAATTTTGATACCAATTGAAAGCCCATTTGTATCGGAAGCTAATATAATTATGCTTTCTAATCAGCCAATTACCAGTGTTCGCTTATTTGACCCTTCCGGCAGAGAAGTAGTTTTTGATAACGAAACATACACGTTAACCTCCGCAAATCGTTTCTCTATGTTAAAAATTCTTACGCCTATGATGGGCGACTGGTTGCTTCTTATTCAAGGGCTGCCGGACGACCGTATTACGGTAAATCTTATATACAATTACACCGTGGATGTTGCCATGTTTGTAGACCAGCCAGGCAGAAATGTTACGCTTTTTGACCCTACCCTGCCCATAACCGTTACATCCGAGCTTAGATCTAACCTTTCCGACTTTCAAATGCAAATGCTTTTACCGGATGCTATTTCTGAGCTTAATGTGTTTGACCTGTCTCAAAATTTAATTGCTACTATTCCTATGCAATTTGCTAATGGTGGCTTTATTACAGAATTTGTGCTAGACGACCCGCAGAATGTTCATGTTAATGTAAGGGTAGTCCATCCCGGTTTTGAACAATCAACGGCATTCCTTACAATTTCATATGACCCGGACATGCTGGCAGCGTTGCTTGCACCGCCTGTTATAGAAGACGATCCGATAATAGACATTACTCCACCGGAAATAACAGACCCTATTGAAGAAGATGTTATTGAACCGACCCCTAATGATTCTGAAAGCACTAATGTGGCAACAATAATTATTATAATTGCCGGTATTTTGGTTGCAGGCGTTATCGTTGTGGTTGTTTTATTAAAACTTAGAGAAAAGAAAAAAATATTTGTAGGACATTTGGAAATACGAGCGTTGCTTAAAAATGGTAAATACACAGCGTTGGAAGCACCCGATCTTAGCACATTTGCAGGGCGTTTATCGCTGGTATCATTTATGAAAGATAGCCTTGGTGCAAAAGCAGATATGATTTTAAGCTCTAACGTGCCAATACACGGAACAAAAATAGAACAAGTTATGATAAATAACCGCCCATGGTTAAAAGTTACCACAGACGGTGCTTGCTTTATTTCCGGTATAGATGGCTTACCAATAACCCAACGCAGAATTTTATGGGAAAAAGACAGGCGTTTAATATTTACTACGGTAAACTCAACTACAAAAATAGAAATTACCTACCGTGTAAATTAACGAACAAGAAACAGCGACTGCTGTTTCTTGACACATTGAAGTGAGGTATATAAATGAAGTTGTCGGCAGAAATTAAAGCAGAACTACAAGCACTTGACCTAGAGCATGGCGGAGGGTTATCCACTCCCAGTACTCGCACAGACATTATAGATAAACCAATTTTAATAATTGGTTTAGGCGGCACAGGCGCAGAGGCATTAATACGTGTAAAGCGAGCCATAAGCAAGCAGTTTAATTCCGGCGGTTCACGCTTGGAAAAACCGCCGCAGGTCGAATACATGGCAATTGATTCCGACAACAACATGCAAAACCTAAGTTATGCAGGTACCAAATTTTCTACAGACGAATTTTTTTGCTTAGATACATCTAATTTAACATCCATATATAGAAATAGAGACACCGTGTTTAAAAATTCGACACAAAGCTGGATGGCAGACAATTTGCGCTTACAGCAAGTAAAACACGGCGCAGGCGGTATCAGACAGGCCGGGCGGTTGCTTCTTACCATTAACAGCAACAGCGTTATTTCTATGCTTACAGAAAAAATAAATCGCCTTACTGCAAACCGCAATGCCAACGACCTCTTGTATGTATTCATAACAACAGGCTGCGCAGGCGGTACAGGCAGCGGTATTTTTATCGACATACCTTATATCGTTAGAAAAATTGCAGAACAAAAAGGCTTTGCAACGGAAAATATCGGCATGATTTTTATGCCGGATGTAACCCTTTCGGACACAACAATAGATGGTTCGGCTGCAATTAATATAAAAGTTAACGGCTTTGCTGCGCTAAAAGAACTTGATTATCTAATGAACATCGAGCGCAATGGTGAAAGTTTTGACCAAACTTTTGGCGATTTGGACATTAAAGCAAGCGAACCGCCATACGACCTATGCCACTTGATAAGCGCGAAGGACGAAAGCGGTAAACTTGCTCCACAAGCAAAAGATTACTGCATGAACGTAGCAGCGGAAACGATAATAAATTTTATAGCAAGCGAAGATGTTACAGATGGACAAAGTTACACAATCAGCTCATATCTATCGAACATAGAAAATAACCGCTCCGCATTTATTATGACGCACCAGCAAAAACAGCCTGTAAACTATATTTATAATACTGTAGGCGCATCCAGCGCAGTTTTACCAACCGAGCATTTGCTCAATTATTTGGCATATAAAATGTTTAAACGTTTGGATAAAATCCAAGACAATGCTCCGACAGCAGAAGAAGCGCAAACGCTGCTGGAGTCTTTCCATTTGGATTTGCCTGCCTTAGAACGTTTATTAACACAGGACAAGCCAAATGTCCGTAATTTCCAGCAATACGACCATTCAGTATTGTTGCAACGCCCGGACATAATGGAAGACGTTGTAAAAAAAGAATTGATAAAACTGGAAGAACACTACAACAGAGTTGCCGACGCTGTTATAGATAGTTTTGCACAAAGTTTAAACGACAAAAAAAATCCCCTGTTTCAAGAGTTTACAAACCTAGAAACGGGTCCTTTTTATGCGTACAAAGCACTTTCGGACATTTACGATTTTTCACTTACACGCACAATAGACAATATTCGCAAAATTGATATAGCAAAAAAACGTGAACACCGTGACAGAATTTCTGCTATAGAACTAAACCGCCAAGTTGCGACGGATAAACTTGGCAAAAAATCATTTTTTACTTCCAAAAAAGCGCAAGTGGACAATGTTGTCAAAACCAACCAAGAGTACATGCGCCTTGTGGGTACAAACATCATGTATGATGCCATCGACCGTATTTATTCTGCTGCACACCAAGGGCTTAGCAAGTTGTTTAACACAACAATCGATACGCACTGCGAGCTTTTAACTACATTTAGGGAATTGTTCGACAAGTTTAAAGAAACGCCTCCTGCAAACTATAGTTTTGCATGGTATTTGGAAGACCCTCGCACGCTTTGCGAAACATTTGAAAAGCATTCATCCACTACAATTGACTTTAAGCTTTCGCTAAAACGGTTGTTGCAAGACATGGTGGAAAATGAAAGCTGGATTCCCGACTACAACAACACAATTGTTGATAATTTAAATGCATTTGCGTCTGAGCAATTCCAAGCTGTGCTGCATAAATCTCTCGACTATTACGGCAATTTAATGGCAGAAGAAAGCGGCATAAGCATAGACGAATACCTAACCGACAAAATATCTACGCTGCAAAACAGTGCAAAAGTTATGTTCCCTATCAACCACATCCCAAGCGGCTTGCATATAGCATTCCCGCCTTATGCTTATATTTCTGCACCAACAAATGCACCAAAAGTGCGTGCAGCGATACAGGATATCGGCGGTAAAACACCGAATATAAAACTCAGCAAAATGAGCAACCGCTTATACATGCTAAACCTAAAAATTGCTGTAGCTTTGTACTGCTACAAAGAGCTAAGCGACTACGAAGCTGTATACGAAAGCTCCTTAGGCAAGATTGCAGGCATTCATTTATATGAAAGCGAAGCAAACAACTGGCAAAACCTGCCTTCGCCAAACTACGATAAACTAGCAACAAAAGAATACGAAAACACACGTGAACGTTTAAAGAATGCTCGCCTACGTGAAATATTTGACGATGCTGTCAAGCTTGGCATTATCCGTCATGATGACCGTACACGCCGTTTAATCGGCTATTTTGGTGATCCTGTAGATTTAACACAAAAGTTCGAGTATATAGAAAAGGGCATTGCGGAAAAAACAATTTCTGCAACGCAAGCAAGGGCTATAAATGCAGAACTGGGCGCATTTGTAACCGATTCTGCACGGGAGCAATATAAAGTACCGCTGTTTGATACAGAGTACCTTGGCAATACACCCGACCTTGAATATGCAAAAGGTGTGTTTATTTACATGCCTGCGTTTAGCCAATACGTTACCAAGGAAGTTGAACTACGCAAGCATATATCCAAATTACAAGAATTGCTTACAAAAATTGACCTTGGAGAAATTAAATACACGCATTTTGCGCAGCTTTTGTACATGGGTGCTATCACCAAAAACCGCAAGAACTATAACTACACCATAGATGGTGAATCGCATATTTTATACACAATGCAAACAATAAATGAACATTACGTAGACTACGATGTGTTCCAAGCTTACTTAAACATGGATGAAAGCATTGCCGCTTACCTGCAAAAACGTGCGCAGGAAGAAGAAAACCGCTTCTCTGATGCACAGTTTAAAGCTGTGGTAAAAACGATTGAGGGTTATATCAAAACTTACAAAGAAAAATTGGAAATGCTTGAAGATACCTACACAAGCGAAAGAGACGGCGCATTAAAGAAACTGTTTTACCAAACAATGCTTCTTGTGTTTACCAGGGAGAAGAAGGTCTTGTCGTGAAAACCCAAAGCAATCCTGTTATTTTTGTAACACTGGGGCAAGCCAATAATATATTAAGAAACTTGTCTGCAAACCTTGATGGTATAACAGAAGGCATTGCATACATTACGCCCGAATCAACTTTTGATGAAACCGGCATCAAAGCAGAAATTGGGCGTGTTTGGCGTGAGTTTTTGCAAAAGGGTCAAAATTCTGCGGATATTGTTAGGGTAAATTATGTTTTAGGCACGGATGAAACGGCATTGCTACTCCCTACCCTGCGTCAATATGTAGAAAAATATCTAACAGCACTTTATCCCGCCGGAATTTTGGCAGACATATACTGTTTGCTGGACGACGACAGGCTTTTAGAAAACGAGGACAGCCGCAAGCAAGTTATGGTAATGCTGCAAGAGGCAGAGCAAGCAAAAATTTATTTGCTATCTAACCTTAACAGCCGTAATGTTTTTTTGGTCGAAAGCGATACAGCCAAGACTATAACCATGCTAACCCTGTTTAAGGATTGCATCCCCGACTTGTATGTAACCGGCGCAGATGCATCCCGTTACAACGAACTTTATTTTGCCGACAACTGCTATGCAAAACACGGGAATTTCTTAACCGCAAGCAGCGTTAACATAACCGTTCCGCAAGATGGTTTAAAGGCTTTGCTTGCTGCGGAAATACTATCTTTCGGTAAGGATACTCACTTGGACAGCGGCAATATTTTAGACGAATCTATTTTTTACAACACGCAATTACCATACACATCAACCGTATCAAAGGATTATTTACTAGGGCTGGCAATACCGGAAATTAATAATAAATATGAAATGTTTCGTAGGCAGTGGATTGCTACATTGTTTGGAGAACGGCTGGAGCAATTGGTCGAACTCTCCCCTTTTGAAAATGACCCGCTACCTAACCTAATAGATGAGCAAATGAATTTTTTCGACGCTATACGTTACACCGGCGAGGGCGGAGTTTACCAAACATTTGCCACAGATGCGCTGGAAAGCACAAAAGATGAGCTGCAACGAGCAGAAGATGATTTACACAGATGGCTGGAGGCAGTTCCAAACTTTGATGCATCGGAAAAGCGCAGGCTTTCGCCATTCGTAATGCAGGAAACATGGATGTATGACATGGCACATCAATATCTGCTAAGACAGACAGAACTTAACGAGATTGCGAATAAAATTGCGGTATTGGAGGCACGATGCAAACAAATAGATGATATTCACCATAACTTGCAATCGCCTTTTACAAAAAGAACAACAGTGGTCGATGAGCTTACGCTTGCAGCGCAAGTTATTGATGATGCACTTGCACCGTTTTCACCCAAAGCAACAGACTATTTCCGTGGTATTTTCAAAAATTTTGCAGCAGAAAACCATGCTGAATTACTTGAGCTAACCGCAAAAATGACCACCGCTCTTCTCACCGATACATTCGAAGATTATTTGGAACTGGTTGATGAGTATGTGAATGAAACCGTGCTAAAATCGCCACTATTTAACAAACCGATAATGGATATACTAAACGACATTATTACCGGGCGAGACATTGCTGTGGCACTTGGCGACTGGGTGTTTAACAACAGGCAATGGGATATTAGGCTTAAAACCGGATATGCTAATTTGCATACCGAAATAAATATTTTTATGCCTGCGCAAATGGCGGCAAATGTTAAAAAACGCTACGAAGAACGTGGGCTTGGGCGCATGAACCTTTTTGCAGACGAAAATGCCGATAGCGTAACAGTGCTGTATCACGCAGGCGCATTCAGTTTGCAAGATTTATATTATGCAGGACTTTATATTGGTGATTAAGTATGAAAAAATATGTTTTGCACGACAATTCAAACCCCAACATGGCTTTGCGTGAGTTTTCTTGGCGGCAGGAAAATAACAACGCTGTTTTGTCGTGGGAATGGTCGGCAGACCCTGCTATTAAGTTTGCCCTTATTTTTGAATGCACGGAAGAACATCCGAACCTAGAGAAACTTTTGGCTTCCGGCGTACAGCCGGTTAACGTTGTGCGGTCGTTGTCTTCGGGGTTTACTGCACCGCTAACCGACGGGCGGCGCAAATTTCTTATTTGTCCAGCGTATTTTGCCGCCGACAATTCTGTTGCGGTATGCCCGCTTGCACTGGTTACCGATTGGATATATCAAACGGTGGAAATAGTTGCCCGTGTAGTGTACGAGCCTATTATGTTAAGCCAATACAAAAAAGCAAGCATTTCCATCACGCCAATGGAAACCGAACAATTGGATATACTTATAAAAACACTAAAATATGAAATATCGGGGGTCACCTACCCTGTGGATGAAGCACTGATATCAAGCGGCGGGTTTGTCTACATAAACAAAAGCCAAGCCGTTCACTTTTTTTTGGAAGAAGAAAACGCACATTTGTTTGAATTAGTACAATAGGGGTTGAGAATATGGAAAACCAAATAATTTGCCCGTTCTGTTGTCATAAGTTTCACGCAAATGAGGCTGTTTTTTTGTTTGGCAAAAAATATATATCCACAGATGCCGAAAATGTTTCTTTTAGCGAAAGTGACTTAACCGAATACGGTTTTGCGCAGCGTATTTTTGTTACCAAACCCCGTGGCGGGCAAGAAATACTGGATAAACGACATTGTCCACACTGCAAATACATTTTGCCTACAGGCTACGGAATGCGCAAAACGCTGCTTATTTCCATTTTAGGCGATGCCCGTAGCGGCAAGTCGGTTTTTTTAACCGTGCTTATTAACCAACTGGAAAATAACCCGGATTTTCCGTCAAAACTAACATTTATAGGCGATGGCAAGGTGCGGGAAAGTTTTTACAACACCTATCAGAAACCTTTGTTAAAAGAACACACGTTAATAAGTTCGACCAAGCGCAAAAAAATTCCGCCATATGCATTTAACTACTGGTATCAGTACAGGGATGCAAGCGGTGCGTACAAAGAAAACAGCATAGATATTATTTTTTACGATATAGCCGGAGAAGATTTGCGAGACTATGACGGTATACGTAAAAATGGGTATAATATCAAGGATTCTTCCGGCCTTATATACCTGGTAGACCCTACCAACTTTACAAAACTTTCCGATCTGTTTCGCTTTTCTGACTCTGCTTTAATTGAAGCAATACCGGAAGAGAATTCTAACCAAGCCATTTTTGATACGCTGTACAACTTTTTTGTTGGGTTTGACAGTAAGCAATCGGAAATTCCACTGGCGTTAACTATTTCTAAGGCGGATTTGTTTAAATATGTAAACTTCGACTTTTTTGGCAACAAGCCGAAAAACAGAATACAAAACTTGCTAAG
>Ga0131853_10023873_pt1 | contig 11038 bp, 9 predicted proteins | sample TergutLab28metaG_FD_92764 | JGI IMG/M metagenome (GOLD analysis project Ga0131853, IMG submission 92764) | Labiotermes labralis P1 segment gut microbial communities from Petit-Saut dam, French Guiana - Lab288 P1 (version 2) (version 2) | ecosystem: Host-associated > Arthropoda: Insects >...
CCGCTGCGCCTCGGCGTGATCTACACGATCGGGCCGTACCTGCTGCCCACGCTCGTCAAGCAGATGATCAAGCGCGTCCCGCAGATGCCGCTGATGCTGCAGGAGAACTACACGCTCAAGCTGATCGAACTGCTCAAGCAGGGCGAGATCGACGTGGCGATCATGGCGCTGCCGTTCCCGGAAACGGGTCTCACGCTGCGCCCGCTCTACGACGAGCCGTTCGTCGTGGCATTGCCGTCCGGTCACGCCTGGGAGCAACGCACGAAGATCGACCCCGACGACCTCAAGCAGGAAACGATGCTGCTGCTCGGCAGCGGGCATTGCTTCCGCGATCACGTGCTCGGCGTGTGCCCGGAACTGATGCGCTTCTCGCAGAATGCGGACGGCATCCAGAAGACCTTCGAAGGCTCGTCGCTCGAGACGATCCGCCATATGGTGGCGAGCGGCGTCGGCATCACCGTGCTGCCGCGCATGTCGGTGCTGGAAGTGAAGCCCCATGCGGGCGGCGTCGATTCGGGGCTGCTCTCGTACGTGCCGTTCGACGAGCCGGTGCCGGATCGCCGCGTCGTGCTGGCCTGGCGCAAGAGCTTCACGCGCATGCCCGCGATCGAAGCGATCGTCGATGCGATTCACGCCTGCGATCTGCCGGGCGTCAGGAAGCTCGAAGCGCCGGCTGAAGCTGCTTGAGGTTGCCTGAAGTTGCCTGAGGTTGCCTGAATTATTCACCTGTCGTTTTGCCCGCGAAGATTGCCACAATGCGTGGGCAAGCTGTTCGTCTCACTAAAAACAAGGAGTCGTCATGGCTAAAAAAGCACCCGTGCAGCACGTCAACATCGGCATCAGCGACAAGGAGCGCAAGAAGATCGCGCAGGGCCTGTCGCATCTGCTCGCAGACACGTACACGCTTTACCTGAAGACTCACAACTTCCACTGGAACGTCACCGGGCCGATGTTCAACACGCTGCACCTGATGTTCGAGGGGCAGTACACGGAACTGGCTCTGGCCGTGGATATGATCGCCGAGCGCATTCGCGCACTGGGCGAGCCCGCGCCGGGCACCTACAAAGAGTTCGCCAAACTGTCGTCGATCCCCGAGGCGGATGGCGTGCCTTCGGCCGAAGACATGATCCGCCAGCTCGTGGAAGGCCAGGAAGCGGTGGTGCGCACGGCGCGCGCGATTTTCCCGTCGACGGATGCCGCCAACGACGAGCCGACGGCCGACTTGCTCACGCAGCGCATGCAGATTCACGAAAAGACGGCGTGGATGCTGCGCGCGATGCTGGCCTGATGCTGTAACGGGGCGCGGTGGCCGGCGCGTGCGCTGGCCTGGGCTGGCCTATGCTGGCCTACAATAGCGGCATCGTTTTCACCGCTTTCGACCATGTTCGCCCCCTTGTTCGCCCGCTTTCCGCTTTATCTACGGCTGGTCCGCATGGACAAGCCGATCGGCAGCCTGCTGCTGCTGTGGCCGACGCTCAATGCGTTGTGGATTGCCTCGAACGGGCGTCCGCCGCTGGCGCTGATCGTGATTTTCGCGGTCGGCACGGTGCTGATGCGCTCGGCGGGCTGTGCGATCAACGACTACGCCGATCGCGACTTCGACCGCCACGTCAAGCGGACCGCCGAGCGGCCGATCACGTCGGGCCGCATCCGCGCGTGGGAGGCCGTAGCGATCGCGGTGGGTCTCGCGTTCGTCTCGTTCCTGCTGATCCTGCCGCTCAATACGTTCACGAAGCAGCTTTCGGTCGTGGCGTTGTTCGTGGCGGCTTCCTATCCGTTCACGAAGCGCTTCTTCGCGATCCCGCAGGCATACCTCGGCATCGCGTTCGGCTTTGGTATTCCGATGGCGTTCGCCGCCGTGCAGAACCAGGTGCCGCTGCTCGGCTGGGTCATGCTGATCGCGAACGTGTTCTGGTCGGTCGCCTACGACACCGAATACGCGATGGTCGATCGCGACGACGACATCAAGATCGGCATCCGCACCTCGGCCCTGACGTTCGGCCGCTTCGACGTGCTCGCGGTCATGCTCTGCTATGCGGTGACGCTCGGCATCTACGTCGGCATCGGCGTCGTGCTGGGTTTCGGGATTTTCTACTGGATCGGCTGGGCGGCCGCGGTGGGCTGCGCGGTGTATCACTACACGCTGATCAAGGACCGCGAACGCATGCCGTGTTTCGCGGCCTTCCGTCACAACAACTGGCTCGGCGGCGTGCTGTTCGCGGGCATCGCCGCGCATTACGCGTTCTCGGCGATGTGAGCTGCCGAACGCGGCACGGGTGAGTGAGCCCGTGCTCGCCGTGCCGCTGTACTGTGCGCGGGTCTGCGGCGCGCTTACTGCTTGCCGAACTCCTCGCCCATTTCCTTCGCGCGTGCATCGGCGGCCAGTGCGCCGCGCACGATCGCTTCCTTGATGCCCGACGCCGCGAACGACGCGAGCGCCGCGGCCGTCGTGCCGCCCTTCGACGTCACGCGTTCGCGCAGCACCGCGGGCGGCTCGTCCGACTGCAACGCGAGCTGCGCCGCGCCCGTGAACGTGGCGATGGCGAGCGCGCGACCCTGCTCCGCATCCATGCCGAGCTGGCGCGCCGCTTCCTCGAGCGCCTCGATGAAATAGAACACGTAAGCGGGACCGCTGCCCGAGATCGCCGTGACCGCGTCGATCTTCGCTTCGTCGTCGAACCAGACGGCCTGACCGACGGCGCCGAGCACGTCGGAGGCGAGCTGGCGGCCTGGCGCATCGACGCCGCTGCTGGCAACCAGACCCGTAGCGCCCATGCCGATCAGCGCAGGGGTATTCGGCATCGTGCGGACGATGCGCGCATGGCCGCCGAGCCAGCGCGACAGGTCTTCCATGCGGATGCCGGCCATGATCGTGATGACGACCTGATGTGCTGCGAGATGCGGCGCGAGTCCCTCGGCGACGACCTTGGCGATCTGCGGTTTGACCGCGAGCAGCACGGCGTCGTAGCCGGCGAGCGTGGCGTCCGCGCTCGCGCCGGTGCGGATGCCGAACTGTTCGGCGTTGCGCTTGCGGGCGTCCTCGTTCGGATCGATGGCATAGAGATGGTCGGCGCTCACGCCTTTGCGGATCAGGCCGCCGATCAGTGCCGCGGCCATGTTGCCGCCGCCGATGAATGCGATTTTCATGTTCAGGGATGGAGTCGGGAAATCAGTGTGTCGGGTTATCGGGCGTAGTCTCTCGCGCCGAAGATCGCGGTGCCGATCCGCACGAGCGTGGCGCCTTCGAGCACGGCGGCTTCGAGGTCGGCGGACATGCCCATCGACAGCGTGTCGAGCGCGAGCCCGTCCGCGCGCAGCGCGTCGAACAGCTCGCGCAGTTGCCGGTGCGGGGCGCGCTGCGCTTCGAGCGTGGTTTCCGGTTCGGGGATCGACATCAGCCCGCGCAGTCGCAGCCGGGGCAATGCCGCGATCGCGTGCGCGACTTCGGCCGCGTCTTGCGGCGCGACGCCGCTCTTGCTGGCCTCGCCGCTCACGTTGACCTGCAGGCACACGTTGAGCGGCGCCATCTCGGCAGGCCGTTGCTCCGCCAGACGCTGTGCGATCTTCAGCCGGTCGATCGAATGCACCCAGTCGAAGCGCTCCGCGACGGGCCGCGTCTTGTTCGACTGCAGCGGCCCGATGAAATGCCATTCGAGACTCGCGCGCAGGTCGGCAAGCGCGGCGATCTTATCCACGGCTTCCTGTACGTAGTTCTCGCCGAACGCGCGTTGTCCGGCGGCGTGCGCGGCGCGCACGTCGTCTGCGGGGAAGGTCTTGGAGACCGCGAGCAGCGCGACCGAATGCGGATCGCGGCCGGCGTTGCGGGCGGCGGCGGCGATGCGTTGCTGGACGGCTTCGAGGTGGCGGGCGAGATCGGTCATGGAACTGGAGGACGGCCGCCTCGCAGGCCGGCGACCGTTAAATCGAACCAAAAGAACGGGACCAATTATACGGACTGCGCCGCACGCGAAACATAGCCCGAACGGCCAGCTTTTCGCGTGTCCGCCGCTTCGCTACGCTGAGCAGATCTTCAACTCAGCGCCTTCAGTTCACCGCCAGCATATGTTCGACCAGCTCTATCCAGTGCGTGACCGGAATCCGCGTGCCGCTTTGCAGGTGCGCGATGCAGCCGATATTGGCCGACACGATCAGTTGCGGCTCGAGCGCCTTCAGGTTACCGATTTTCTGGTTGCGCAAGGTGTAGGCGAGGCGCGGCTGCGTAATCGAATACGTGCCGGCCGAGCCGCAGCACAGATGGCTGTCGGCAGGCAGGCGCACGTCGAGGCCGAGCGCGCCCAGCAGTTTTTCCACGCCGCCGCGCAGTTGCTGGCCGTGCTGCAGCGTGCAGGGCGGATGCCAGGCCACCGTATGGATTTCGCGCCGGCGCGTCGCCGCGACGAGTTGCGATTCGAACGCGGGCAGGAGCTCCGAGAGGTCGCGCGTCAGTTCGACAATGCGGCGCGCCTTTTCCGCATAGGCCGGATCGTCGCGCAGCAGGTGCGCGTACTCCTTCACCGTCGCGCCGCAGCCCGAGGCGTTCATCACGATCGCTTCCACGCCCTGTTCGACGTACGGCCACCAGGCGTCGATGTTGGCGCGCACGTCGGCGAGCGCATCGTCCACGTAGCCCAGATGCAGGCGGATCGCGCCGCAGCATCCTGCTTCGGACGCGACGACCGTTTCGATGCCGAGCGCATCGAGCACACGCGCTGTCGCTATGTTGATGTTCGGCATCATCGAAGGCTGTACGCAGCCCGTGAGCATCAGCATCTTGCGGGCGTGCTTCGCCGTGGGCCACGCAAGCGGCCGCTGGCGCACGGGTATCTTGTCGCGCAGGCGGCGCGGCAGCAGCGGGCGCATCTGCCGGCCCAGCCGCATCGCGGGCGAGAACAGCATGCGGCGCGGCAGGAAGCCCGCGAGCAGGCGACGCAGGATGCGCTGGCGCAGTGGCCGCGCCACGCGCTCCTCCGCGTGCTTGCGGCCGATCTCGACGAGCCGGCCGTACTGCACGCCCGAGGGGCAGGTGGTCTCGCAACTGCGGCAGGTCAGACAGCGGTCGAGGTGCGTGAGCGTGCTGCGCGTCACCGGCGCGCCTTCCACCATCTGCTTCATCAGATAGATGCGTCCGCGCGGGCCGTCCAGTTCGTCGCCGAGCACCTGATAGGTCGGGCACGTCGCCGTGCAGAAGCCGCAATGCACGCATTTGCGCAGGATCGCGTCGGCTTCTTCGCCGTCGGCCGTGTTCCGGATGAAGTCCGCGAGGTTGGTCTGCATTGCTGCGTGTCGATCAGTTTAGAAATCAGGGTACAGGCGGCCGCGATTGAAGATGTGGGCCGGGTCGAAAGCAGCCTTCAGGCCGCGATGGATCTTCATGAGCGGTGCGGGCAGCGGCGTGAACACACCGGCGCTGCGGTCGTAGTCGCTGCCGGTGCGGAACATCGTTGCGTGGCCGCCCGCCTGGCGCGCCGTGATGCGCACGGTCTGCGCATCGGTTTCGGTGATCCACCAGCGTTGCGCGCCGCCCCATTCCATCAACTGGGTGCCGGGCAGTTGCACCGGCTCGGCAATCGAGGGAAGCGCCAGCCGCCAGAGCGCCGCATTCGGCGCAATCGCCGCAAAGAACGGATCGGTCTGCTCGCGCAGGCCGGCCCAGAAGCGTTCGGCCTCCACGGCGTCCACCACTTCGCCGCCGAGCGAAGTGCGCGCGGTCTTCACGGCCGCCTCCGCACCGGCCAGCCGCAGCGCGAGCGTGCCGTTGCGCCAGGCGCTTCCGGTGATCGGCAGCGGATGGCCGCCCCATTCGTTGAGTTTGCGCACGGCATCGCTGCCGGTCACGTCGAACTTGAGCGTCGTTTCCGACTGCGGCTGCGGCAGCACTTTCACCGAGAGTTCGAGCATGAGCCCGAGCGTGCCGAGCGATCCCGCAAAGAGGCGCGACACGTCATAGCCGGCTACGTTCTTCACGACCTGGCCGCCGAAATGCAGCACCTGGCCCTGGCCGTTCATGATGACCGCGCCGAGCACGAAGTCGCGTGCGGCGCCCGCCGTCGCGCGCCGCGGCCCGCCGAGGCCCGCCCCGATGGCGCCGCCGAGCGTGGCCTGGGTGCCGAAGTGCGGCGGCTCGAACGGGAGCATCTGGCCGTGTGCGGCGAGCGTCGCTTCGATCTCGGCGAGCGGCGTGCCGGCGCGCGCGGTGATCACGAGCTCTGCCGGATCGTAGGAAACGACGCCGCGATGCGCACGCGTGTCGAGAATCTCCCCCTCGAGCGCCTGACCGTACCAGTCCTTTGTGCCCCCGCCGCGTATGCGCAGCGGGCGGCCGTCCGCGCTTGCCGCGCGCACGCGTTCCGACCAGACGGCGACGATGTCGTCTACTTCCATGGCGTGTTAGTGATTGTGGTTTGTTCGATTGTACCGGCAGGTCGCGCGTGGGCAATCCGGGCCAGCCCCGCGGGGCCGCGCCCGGAACACCCCCTGGATGTGTTCTCAGAAGCGAGGCAGATCGGGATGCGGCAGCAGATTCCCCCGTACATGCATCTTGCCGTACTCCGCGCAACGCGCACGGGTGGGAATACCCTTGTCCGGGTTCAGCAGCCCGGCCGGATCAAACGCGTGCTTCACCGCGTGGAACGCGTCGCGCTCTTCGGGCGAGAACTGCACGCACATCGAATTGATCTTCTCGATGCCCACGCCATGCTCGCCGGTAACGGTGCCGCCCAGTTCGACGCAGGTTTCGAGAATGTCCGAGCCAAATGCCTCGGCACGGTGCCACTCGTCGAGATCATTGCCGTTGAAGAGAATCAGCGGATGCATGTTGCCGTCGCCCGCATGGAACACGTTCATGCAGCGCAATCCGTATTGCTTCTCCATCTCGTGGATGCGCGCGAGCAGCGGCCCGATACTGCGGCGCGGCACGGTGCCGTCCATGCAGTAGTAGTCGGGCGAGATGCGGCCCGCCGCCGGGAACGCGTTCTTGCGGCCCGACCAGAAGCGCAGTCGCTCCTCCTCGGTGCGCGAAATCCGCACGCGCGTCGCGCCGTGTTCGCGCAGCACGAGCATCGTGCGGGCGATTTCGTCGGCCACCTCGTCGGGCGTGCCGTCCGATTCACAGAGCAGGATCGCCTCGGTGTCGAGGTCGTAGCCCGCGTGCACGAACTCCTCCACGGCGCGCGTGGCCGGTTTGTCCATCATTTCGAGGCCGGCCGGGATGATGCCCGCCGCGATGATGGCCGCGACGGCGTCGCCGCCTTTCACGACGTCGTCGAAGCTCGCCATGATGACCTGGGCCATCTGCGGCTTCGGGATCAGCTTGACCGTCACCTCGGTCACGATCGCGAACATGCCTTCGCTGCCGATCATTACCGCGAGCAGATCGAGACCCGGCGCGTCGGGAGCGAGCGAGCCGAATTCGACGATCTCGCCGTCCATCGTCACGGCGCGCACACGCAGCACGTTATGGACGGTGAGGCCGTATTTCAGACAGTGCACGCCGCCCGAATTCTCGGAGACATTGCCGCCGATCGTGCAGGCGATCTGCGAAGACGGATCGGGTGCGTAGTACAGGCCGTAGGGGGCGGCGGCCTCCGACACGGCGAGATTGCGCACGCCGGGCTGGACCGTCGCGGTGCGCGCGTACGGATCGACTTCGAGAATGCGCCGAAAGCGCGCAAGCGAGAGGACGATGCCATTGCGGATCGGCATCGCGCCGCCCGAGAGCCCCGTGCCCGCGCCGCGCGGCACGACCGGAACGCCGAGACGGCGGCAGATCTGCACGACGCGCTGGACCTGCGACTCCGTCTCCGGCAGCGCGACCGCGAGCGGCAGACGCCGGTAGGCGGCAAGGCCGTCGCACTCGTAGGCGACGGTGTCCTCTTCCCGATGCAACAGGCAGTGCGTCGGCAGTACCGCCATCAGGGCCTGTACGACCTCTCGCTGGCGTTGCGCGAGCACTTCCGGAGTCAGTTTGTCCGGTGCGTTCATATGTTCTCCCGCTGGTCTCTCGCAGGTTTGGGTTCTAGCCGGGTGGCGGGGCGTGGTCCGCGCCGCCACCCGCTCAGGCGCTTACGCCGCCCACGTAAAGATCTTGCCCGGATTCATCAGGTTGTCCGGATCGAGCGCGTGCTTGATCGCACGCATCGTGTCGATGGTGTCGGCGCCGTGTTCCTTCACGAGAAAGTCCATCTTGTGCAGGCCTACGCCGTGCTCGCCCGTGCAGGTGCCGTCCATCGCAAGCGCACGCTCGACGATGCGGCGATTGAGCCGTTCGCTTTCCTCGATTTCCTCGGGTTTCGTCGGGTCGAGCAGGATGCAGACGTGGAAGTTGCCGTCGCCGACGTGACCGACGATCGGGCAGGGCAGCGGCGAGCTCTTCAGATCGGCTTCCGTCTCCACGACGCATTCCGCGAGCCGCGAGATCGGCACGCAGACGTCGGTCGACAGGGCGCGGCTGCCGGGCTTCAGCTGCAGCATCGCAAAGTACGCGTTGTGGCGCGCGTTCCAGAGGCGGCTGCGGTCTTCGGGGCGGGTCGCCCATTCGAAGCCTTCGCCGCCGTTCTGCGCGGCAAGCTCCTGCACGAGTTGCGCCTGCTCTTCGACGCCCGCGGCCGTGCCGTGGAATTCGAAGAACAGTGTAGGCGCCTCGCGCAGCGTCAGGTTCGAGTGGCGGTTGAGCGCGCGCACCGCGAGCGAATCGATGAATTCGACGCGTGCGATCGGCACGCCGATCTGGATCGTCTCGATGACGGTGCGCACGGCCGTTTCCATCGAACCGAACGTGCAGATCGCCGCCGACACCGCTTCCGGCTGCGGATAGAGCCGCAGCGTGATACTCGTGATGACGCCGAGCGTGCCTTCGGAGCCGACAAAGAGACGCGTGAGGTCGTATCCCGCCGACGACTTGCGCGCGCGCGTGCCGGTCTTGATGACGCGGCCATCGGCGAGCACGGCGGTCAGGCCGAGCACGTTTTCGCGCATCGTGCCGTAGCGCACGGCGTTGGTGCCGGAGGCGCGCGTGGCGGACATGCCGCCGATGCTCGCGTCCGCGCCCGGATCGATCGGGAAGAACAGGCCGGTGTCGCGCAGCGCATCATTGAGCTGCTTGCGCGAGATGCCGGGTTCGACGGTGACGGTGAGATCTTCCGCGTTGATCGACAGGATGCGGTTCATCGCCGAGAGGTCGATCGACACGCCGCCCTGCACGGCCAGCAGGTGGCCTTCGAGCGAGGAGCCGTTGCCGTAGGGGATGATCGGCACGGCGTATTGCGCGCACAGGCGCACGGCGCTCTGGACGTCTTCGGTGCTGTGGGCGAACACGACAGCGTCGGGCAGTTGCGGATCGAACGGCGACTCGTCGCGGCCGTGATGGGCGCGCACGGCTTCGGCGGTGGAGACGCGGTCGCCGAATGCTTCACGCAGTTTGTCGAGCAGTTCAGTGGGGAAGGGGCGGCGGACGGCTGCCGGCAGCGCGGGATGATTCACGCGAAGTCTCCTTGATAGGGTGGTTCTTTATCTTTAGCCGGTTCATTTTACGGCTGAACGAAAAGGCGCGCGAGGCCGCCAGTAATGCCCGGCGATGCCTGGCCCACGCAGACGGCCGGTGGCGCGCAAACCTATAATGGCCGGCCACGCGCGGCGGCGCGTATGCACACGAACTCGATTGTGGAGAAAACATCATGGGTAATCGACTGAGCAAGATCGTCACGCGCACGGGCGACGACGGTACGACCGGTCTCGGCGACGGCAGCCGCGTGCGCAAGGATGACGCGCGCATCGCAGCCATCGGCGACATCGACGAACTCAATTCGCAGATCGGCGTGCTGCTTTGCGAAACGTTGCCCGACGACATCCGCGCCGCGCTCACGGCGATCCAGCACGATCTGTTCGATCTCGGCGGCGAGCTGTGCATGCCGGGGCACACGATCGTGACCGATGCGCACCTCGCGCGGCTCGACGGCTGGCTGGCCGAATACAACGCCACGCTGCCTCCGCTCAAGGAATTCATCCTGCCGGGCGGTTCACGGGCGGCGGCTCTCGCGCACGTCTGTCGCACAGTGTGCCGCCGGGCCGAGCGCGCGGTGGTGGCGCTCGGGGCGGGAGAGAGCGCGCCGCCGGCCGATACGCCGCGTCGTTATGTGAACCGGCTCTCCGATCTGCTGTTCGTGCTGGCGCGTGTGCTCAACCGCGCGAACGGTGGAGATGACGTCTATTGGCATCACGAACGGCGCGCTTCCGGAGGTTGATGGCAGACGGCACAGCCGCCGTCCATAAAATAAGGGTTGCATCTTGATGCGGCGGTGCGACAAATCACCGCTATGTTGCGCCAGGTTAAACATGTATCGTCTGTGCATCTTTAACGCGGAGATACACAGAATGACTGCGCTTACCGCCGAACAAGTGGCACTCGTCAAAGCTACTGCGCCCGTTTTTGCCGAGCACGGCGTCACGATCACGAAGCATTTCTACAAGCGCATGTTCAATGCGCATCCGGAACTGCGCAACCTGTTCAACCAGACGCACCAGCAAAGCGGCACGCAGCCCGAGACGCTCGCCCGCGCCGTCTACGCGTACGCGGCCAACATCGACAACCTCGGCGCCTTGGGCGGCGCGGTCACGCACATCGCGCACAAGCACGTGAGCCTGAACATCCGCCCGGAACACTATCCGATCGTCGGGCGGCATCTGCTGGGCGCAGTCGTCGACGTGCTCGGCGACGCGGTCGACCAGCCGACGCTCGACGCCTGGGCCGTCGCTTACGACCAGCTCGCGCAGATCATGATCGGCGTCGAAAAGAAGCTTTACGACAGCGCGTCGTGGAGCGGGTTCCGTCCGTTCCGCGTGGTGAGGAAGCACATCGAGAGCGACGAGATCACATCGTTCTATCTCGCGCCGGCCGACGGCTCGTCCGCCGGCGGATTCCAGCCGGGCCAGTACGTGAGCGTCACGCGTTTCGTCGACCAGCTCGGTGTCGACCAGCCGCGCCAGTACAGCCTGTCCGATGCGCCGCACGGCAAGTGGCTGCGCATTTCGGTGAAGCGCGAGG
>Ga0131853_10023874_pt1 | contig 11038 bp, 6 predicted proteins | sample TergutLab28metaG_FD_92764 | JGI IMG/M metagenome (GOLD analysis project Ga0131853, IMG submission 92764) | Labiotermes labralis P1 segment gut microbial communities from Petit-Saut dam, French Guiana - Lab288 P1 (version 2) (version 2) | ecosystem: Host-associated > Arthropoda: Insects >...
CAATGTCATGCAGAACAGTCCTTCCTCAGAAGCCACCAGTTGCTCAGCTACTCATTCAATTCCCTGTCCTTTACACAACACATCACTTCATTACTATTTTCACTACAGCCTGACTCACCCTCTCACCTAATTCCTTTAGCCCAACTACCTTCGTTCTCACAAATATTCTTCACTGCAAAACATTGCTAATAAGGCCCACATATTCAGTGCACTTTAAAAGCAATGCGGACACACCAAATTTAGGGACAAAAAAAGGTGAGGCACTGAAAAATCAAGCAATCCCTAACCTAACATACTGATCTGATACTGGCAAAAACAACACATGATGAAGCTCAAACCTAACCAACTTAACCTAAACTGCATATATTAAATTCGAACAACCACACAAAAAACTCAGACAACAATAACAGACACAATCCCAAAGCTAAGCTGCCTGTATAAAACTGGCACAACCAAAACCCTAACATAACCACAGTGGTGTTAGGACAGTCATTGTGTAGTAGAGTGTGAGAGAGTGAATTTAGTTATCTGTGACCGCAATGGATATGTCATTGTGTCTGCAGCTTGGTATACATATACATAACGGCCACTAAAAGGGGAGTTGATCGTTCACTGTGATTGAGAATTTCTGATAACCCTGCGCACATGTATCATGTCACATTTCTGATAACCCTGTATACATGTATCATGTCACATTTCTGATAACCCTGTACACATGTATCATGTCACATTTCTGATAACCCTGTACACATGTATCATGTCACATTCATTCTACATGATGAAACCATTCAACTTCCTTTTTTCCATAATTCTAATAATACCTGGCGGCAGGTACAACTTATAAAGCTATACATTAGGCAGTAAATTCAACCATAAAAAGTCTAAGGACTGATCAACAATGTCACAGAACAAGTGTCACACCCACATCTACAAAAATACTGCATAAACACACACACACACACATGTTTATATTTTAAGAAACATGCTTTCAGAAAACAGTAAGGAGAGCAAAACAAATTTGAAGCTGCAGTGAGCACTACTGGAAATTAATTTCCTTTCAATTTTTTGATTCTGAATTCTTTAATTCCAATACAAAATACTTCAAGTTCTACACATTTCCAAAATTTCAAACAGGATGTTTCAGGTAGGTCATGTTTTTCAATGGTGTGATATTGCCACTGTGCCTCTAGAATACATAATAGGAACATAAATATTTCCTGTCAGTGCAAAACTTCACTTTAACAATTACAAATGGCAGCTACATATACCAGCTACACAGTAGCCACAATCAAGCTGTTAATGTGAGAATTATAACAGGAAATCATATATCTGTAGCTTACATAAGGTTAAAATTGTTTAGTGGAAGATATCCTGGCCTTATATATACAGATACAGGAATGTTGCACATAAAAAGTGTATACAATATATGCGGTATTGTACAAAATTAAACAATTAAGTCATAAAATTTAAGATATTAAAGTTACAACTGTCAACAAAAAGCCACTGTTCTGGGTTAGTTACGCAAGCGGTAGCAGGCAACTTGTGTGGGAAACAATAACTGTTGAGACAGTGAGCCGAGTGTGTGCGCCTTCTTATATAAGTGATAAACTGTGTACTGCATCTATTGTATCGGGTATTTTAAGGTATAATTATATGTAATACCCCTAATAATGTTCATGTTTTGCTGACCGTGCATTTCAGTGTATTTATCTTAGTAATTAGCCAACATGATGCCCAAAATTTTTGTTTTACAATAAATTTCATGCCTCTACATGCTTTGAGCACGTGCTCACCATCAGGTCAAAAGTGTATTATACAGCCTCTGGTATCATCACACTGAAACGAGTGGAATATAGGATATCTTATAGAGAAACATGTTATCTAGTGAACAAAAGTTGGCATACAGTTTGCTCTGCTGTATAGACCAAACTCATGACAGCTAACTAATACAGTTCTGAATATTTTTTCATCACGCTTATGATTTCATCCATTAAATCACAAACACTTTACAAAAGAAGTTCCAGGTGTTCTACGTGCCCTTTGAATCCACGACAATATCCATTCTGTTACAAGGCCGCAAACAAACTATCAGCCAGCCAGACGTTAGCATGCACCCACACATGTATTCTTCGTGTCGAAAATGTTTTTAACGCGGAAGTCCATTAAGAACAGACCTTGTCGAGTGCTATACACCATATTTCCAATGTCAGTCTGTTATAAGAAAACGTAACACCGTCCTGTGACTTACCGAAACTGAGCTCATTTCCTTTGTTGCTGTTACGTCTAATACACTTCAACTCACAAATCATGGCGTCCTACATTCCGCATTATGACGCTCTCCAAACCCACGGAATATCTTTCGTTGTTCCACTACGCAAATACCTCGGATTACTATTTGCGCAGATTGCAATCTCCGTGGCCACAATCTGCTACTACGCCCATAGTTTGCCTGCGTAGCTCTGTGGCCCGCTCCTGGTTGTAGGTTTTCGAACTATGTAGCACGACATCGGTAAAGTAGCCTACAGCCATATCATAACTACACCTCTCCCCCTCCTGCTAATCGTAAAGACACTAAAAATATAAAACGTCAAAACCATCACAAAACAACTACATACACTTATTGGGCAATTTACTTTACTATTTTTCATTATTTTTCCTGCGGCACATTTCTGCTCAGGTCGAAGTATAATGTAAAACAGCACAGCTACATATTTTTTAACAAAAGTGAAACAATGCATGAAAAATGTATAATATTAAGAGTCGAAATTGTGGTCTTCTCAGTTATGGGACCGTGCCATCTAAAGGGTCAGCGAAGACGGTTTGGCCTGGACTTACTGCTTCCATTATGATGGCCTATTTTGGCAGACTAAGAATGCTCCTACAAAGCACTCATTAACCATGTATGTACCATACCAACTCAATCACATACTGAATCCTCACCACTGTCAGCACCTCAAATCCCATACTAAAAATTAAGAACTGACATGAAGGAAATATCACACTGGGAAAAATGAATTATAGAAGATCAGAATATTGTTTACATTGTGTTTAATATCATACTACTTCCACCCACTGTGAAGTGTTGTATATTGTGTCTCAAAAAACTGGGGAAACAAACCATTTTCAATATCAATGTAGTGCTTTCCTACCTAAATGATGGCTTTACCTCCATCAAGTTTCCTCGGTGAAAGACACTGGAACTATATGGTAGAATTTCACTGCCACAAGCCAAATAGATTTGGCAATTCTGATTTCAAGGACTCAAGGATTTATACACAATCATCTGATTCAATTCCAATTAGGATAAAAGTAAAATAAATATATTCTATTCTGTAAAACTAAATATTATGTAACAATGATTAACAAAATAATAAGCACAGAGCTAATTGAATCAGGCTCTGTCAAGGTGTATTGTACGTTATTTAAATAATTACCTTGCCCTTTCTGTCTCTATAAATCAAAACGTGTAAATTTGGAATAATATCTAATGTTATTGCCAAACTGCTCAACTTGGAATAAAGTGAATTTAGAATACCAGTCAATATGCCCTACCTTGAATAAACAGTAGACAGTACAGCATCGTAGTATCGTTACAACAATCTTTGTAATAATTGTATTCTATCACTTAGTTCTTCAATTGTAGATACGTAATGGCCGACAACAAATTTGTTAGCGAGTGAGGGTGTTTACCGAGTTGTGCTAAGCTTTATAGAGTAGAGCTGACAAGTTATGCATTCCTAAAAGTATAATGATCTGATCTAGTCACTACCGGGTTCAGGCTGGTTGGTAAGGCTGACTTCAGCGGTTGTGACTGATCGACCTCTTCCTGGATTTCAAGTATTGAAATTTCGAAGTTTCTATCTAATACAAATACATAGGTAAATCTAACATGCATTACACAAATATACATTTTACGATCAGGACCACATAATTTCAATTTCAAACTTCTACTACAATAATACCACAAGGAAACTTAACTTCTTATCATGAAATAAGACAGCATATATGGCAATGAAAAGGTAAGGAAGACTGTTCAAGCAGTGCTGCTCCTTATGTCACACTATCTGAATGACAGTCGCAACAACATATAATGAAGCACAATTATTTCACTTCAGTGTCACTATTTTTTGACACAACCCCACAGCACCTGATGCACTTGTCTCATCTTGGCAAGGTATTTACAATTGTCATGGCAGTAAACAGACTACTGCATTCTTCTTTCTGTACAATTAGTGACCTCACAAATGTTGTGTCACTGGCCCAAAAATAACAGTCCAGTAGGCAAAGTCAGCACCATATGTTGGATTTACCTTGCGTTTCCAGTAACATGACTGCAGCAACTCCTTGTGTTTGCTGTATGGGGCTGCGTTGCTGTGCTCAAAGATCATAACTCATGACAGACATTCATGTCTCTGCCAACTAATAGCCTAATGCAGTCAGCATGGTGTGTCACAGCAAATGTTCACATTCCCTGACATATAGCACAAATTAATTGTCCTGAAAGTTTAAAGGCTTGGAGGTCATTCATAACTGCATCTTAACATTTCACATTAAGTACAATGTAACATTTCCCTAGCAGGTTTCTTTCCAGCCTCCCCCCATCAGTAACTGTAACAAAAACACAACACAATACATATTTTTATACATCTCCTCTGTAAGGATGGCGATTAATTCCCAGAATGGCAGCGTAGGTTTACAGAAACTAACAATTGCAGACTTACAGTACATTTTGAGAACAGCCAGTTCAATAATGTATTTAAATCAAGAGAAAAGCGCAAGATTTTATTGTAATCACAATTCAGTGTATACAGTAGCTTAGACCTCCCCAACACAGATGCCTGTGTCCTGTCCCAGGGTTGTCCACTTAACATTTGTGATGCACATTACAGCATTGTGGCAGGTTGCTCCTAGCATTTCAGTTTCCCCCTGCTTTACATTCAGCTGTCATTATGGGCTGATACAACAGACACAGTGCAGACTGCAGTTCCAGCCCACTCAGTATTACCACACCGTCACAGCTGACTAAAGGGTGTAATGGAGTACATGCATGTGTGGGTTTCGTGGCATGTCAGTGTTGCTGAATTATGCTAAATTTACAATATAAATGCACTTTACTCTCTGCCAGAATATAAATGAACTGACAGACAGACTGGCAAGGAAATGAATTAAAGTAAAAAATATTAATGAGTTAAAACAGGGTGGTTCTGTATGTGACATGCTGCAACAGGGTGGGTCTGTACGTGACATGCTACAGCAGGGTGGGTCTGTATGTGACGTGCTGCAGCAGGGTGGGTCTGTATGTGACGTGCTGCAGCAGGGTGGGTCTGTATGTGACGTGCTACAACAAGCATTCACACAAGCGCAAGTGGAAGACATGATGGTCTCACAGTAATGTTGCTGAAGATTGAAGTCTTCTGGGGTGTGATGGTGGGTCTTGTGGGTTATACTGCCACAATAACATTCGAGAACAATTCATTATTAAGAGATGGTGTTGGGATTTATAGGACATATTTTGATTATCTAGCCTCTTAAAATGCTACATGATCCTGGTAACAGGATGTCACTTTTGGAATCAATCTTTGGACTGTGGCCACTGTCACATGTTCTAAAAAATTAAAACATGACATTGATGGTAGAGGATTGCTTCCCATCCCCCAGGTAAATAATAATAGAAACAACTACACAATTGGGAACACAAATTATTTTAAACCTCTGGCCTCCTAGTTTAATTAAACACCTTTTACTGTTTGGCCAACCTGACTGCTGTTTCGCCTGATGGCCAGAACCAAGCTGCATGCAAAACGTTGTTTTTTAATTCTTAATTTAAACACTGAATCACAAAGATCAAAATGTCAATGTTTATATTCCCTTAAAACTAATTAAGATGACAAAGCAGATAGCTAATATCATGTCTCATGAAAAATAGTTGCTTCTTTATGGTCTATTTCAGAGTCTCAAAGCTGGGATCCATTCACAGGACAGATGATGCGTTAGACCGAGTACAAATGAAAGTTGCTCAATTTAGTAATCATATGAAGGATTTTGACTGGGTAAACCTGGCTCAGTGTAAGACGATAACATGCTTATGTGAACTTTTTAAAGCGTACTCTGGGGAATGGGCTTGGATAGCTATACACAACAGGATGAGAAAGCCACATTATTTGAGTAGGGCTGGTCATGTTCATCTGGAGAGAAAGAAGCAAAATGTTATGTTATGGTGATTGCATGTTTAGAGCAGACTGTGACAGGTGATTAGATAACGGGTGGGGAGGGATGGAAGAACGGGAACTGAGATATTTGTTGAAAAATTTAGATGATGAATCTGAAGGGAAGAAAATATAAATGTCTACGGTATTATTTAAGGATCTGAAATGCAGTATCAACAAAAATATGGTGGGGCTGTTTAAAGACATAAACCCAGTTCAAGACCGAACACCATACTTTTAATAAAGGTTATGTCTGTGACCAATGGCAAGCATTCTGAACATGACACTGAACCAGCGTGTTTCATAATCTGTACATTACTTGAACCATTCAGACATCGCAAGTTGCACTGTGCTCCATGGAGTACCTGAACACGCAGCACAGACGAAATGTGCGTGTGGTTTTAAATGTGGGTATTCTCTGGAGATTTTCCGGTCAATTTGCTCATTACACCGCTGGTCTGTCTGGGTCAGATGTCTGCCACTTGGTCATACAGAAACAGCACAGTGTTCGATAGGACCAGTGACACTGAGCTGCTGCACTCTTCAAATTCAGTGAAACTTTGTGTGTAGCTATTGCAGTATCACAGACTGACAGCATCGTTATGGCTGGTACAGCGGTGCCCTCTATACTGAGACAGATCAATCCAGTTGAAATGCCACAGCTGAAATCTCAAAGTAGGAGTGGCAGCTGATAAGTAATGCACACAATGAAATATTTTGCCGACGGAGCAAAGTAGTGATGCGCGTCCAGTGTGTCCTTGTAGCCACAACCCTCCTGCACAGCGGTGCAGTTTCATTCCTTTCTCTACACTGGTTCTAAAACAGTGCATGTTAACATGGAGTCGTGTTATGGTGGTATGTCAACGCGATTGAAGCAACATGCGGTGACTGAATTTTTAAGTGCTGAAAACATAACGCCAACTGAAATTCATCGCCGTTTACAGGCTGTGTATGGTGAAGACACTGTTAACAGAACTACAGTAAATTGTTGGGCCATTAAATTTTGTGAATGTGAACCAGGTCATGCCAATATTGTTGACCAACCTCGCAGTGGAAGGCCGGTTTCCGTGACAGATGACAAGTATCAAAAACAGGTTGATGAAATGATCAAGCATGACCGCCATATCACCCAGAAGCAGACAGCAGGTAGGCTACGAATGTCTAAAGAAAGAGTGGGCTATATCATTGGTTTACTTGGCTACACAAAAGTCTGTTCTCGATGGGTGCCACGCATGTTGACGCCAGAAAAGAAACAAAAACGTGTTGAAATTTGTGAAGAACTTTTGAAGCACTATCGCAAAGAGGGAGATCAATTTCTTTTGAATATTGTTACTGGGGATGAGTAATGGATTCATCATTTTGACCCTGAAAGAAAAATGAATGAGCATGGAATAAAGGCACACTTCATCTCCTTGCCCAAAACAATTCAAAACAATGTCGTCTGCCAGCAAGATTCTTTGACTGTTTTTTGGGCCTCACAAAGAGTTTACATGACAGAATTTTTGGAAGCTGGGAAGACTTGTCAATTCAGCTCGGTACATTGAAACAATAAAAAAACCTATGGCGGAAGGTGTGTCAAGTTAGGGGGTCAACATCGCGGATTTTGTTGCTGCATGACGATGCAAGACTGCACACTGCTCGCGCAACGATTGACGCTCTGGAGAAGCTAAAGTTTGAGGTTCTCTGCCATCAACCCTACAGCCCTGACTTGGTGCCAAGCGATTTCCATTTCTTTCCTCACATCAAGAGGGATCTCAAGGGGACTCATTTCACCTCAGATGATGAAGTAAAGCACGCTGTGACGTCATGGATCAAACAAAGAACTCCTGAATTCTTCATTGACAGCATGCGTAAACTTGTTTTACGTTGGGAAAAATGTACTGAACGACAAGGCGACTATGTCGAAAAATAAGTATGTCAATTTGTAGCTAAAATATTGCACTTTACTTCCTACTTTCGTTTGTTTAAATACATGGTCTCTTTTCCTACATACTTCACTGTGTGCATTACTTATCAGCCGCCCCTCGTAAGTTTACGTATTATTCCTTTAATCTATGACTACACACATACGCCCTTCAGATTTTCAGACAAAAACTTTGTAGGTAATTATCATTTCTCCAAAAGTCTCACATGCAACACATAACTCATTCTCCTAAAGCCCACTGCAATTCTCTCCATCCTCCTGTTAACCTCTCCACCTCACCACCAAATATCTCCCTCAGCACCATATTCTTATATTCCAGTCCACAATTAAACAGATAAATACATATAAAACTACACTAAAAATATCTCGCTGAACAAATACCGCTGTACAGTTAAAGTATCAAACCAAAATCAGTTCTTATTGTACACAAATATCATTTATATTAAAAAGCAAGATATTTACCTACAGGTCTTATAAACAAGCAGAAATTTCCTTATATTCTCTTTACTTTGCAGCTGGTCAAGAAATTCCTCACATTTTATGGAACCAGGATGTTCATTACTGCATTCACAAGTGCCCACCACCTCTCCCTACCTGAGCCAGTTCAATCCAGTCCACAGCCCCACATCCTACTTCCTGAAGATCCATCTTAACATTATCCTCCCATCTATGCCTGTGTTTCCCAAGTGGTCTCATTCCCTTAGGTTTCCCAACCAAAATCTGGAATACGCCCCACGTGGCACATGCCGCACCCAGCTCATTTTTCTTCATTTTATCACCCTAAATATATTGGATGAATTGTGTGGTGAGAATGACATTGTGAAATTCTGCATATTGAGCAGATTGAGATGGGCAGGACATGTCATACGCCAGGACAACAATGATATATCCAGAAGAGTCCTCCTCAATGAGCCAGGAGGAAAACGCACCAGAGGGAGACCCAGGTTGTGCTGGGAAGATGCAGTGAAGAAAGATACAGCAAAGCTAGGTTGTAGAAACTGGACACTAGTCGCCCTAAACTGGGAAGGATGGAGGAAACCCTTGAAGGAGGCCGAGGCCCCACCAGGCTGTAGTGCTGTTGGGAATGGGGAAAATACTGGATGAGGAATACAGATCATTAAGCTCCTCATCGTATAGTTTTCTCCACTCCCATCCCAACTCATCCCTCTTAGGCCCAAATATTCTCCTCAACACCCTCGGCCTGTGTTCCTCCCTCAATGTGAGCAAGCAAGTTCCACGCCCATACAAAACAAAATTATAGTGAAACTGAGTATTGCCACAAAATCTGCACTTATGTGTCTCCTACAACTGCTACAGCACACAGCCATTATTTCCCTAAACAAAACCAATCAATTTGTTTGTACGCTGCACACAGATCTGAGTGTAAAGTGCAAACTGAATTGTTTTGCAGCATTAAAATGAAGATGACAGCAGCTTCTTTCTGCAGAGGTAAGACGGCCGGGTTAAGAATGAGTGGAGCTATATCTCTACTCCCCTCCATACATTTTCACGGTGTGCACAGGAACAAACCTTACCACCTCTTTGCCTCATTACACACATAATTTTTAGGCATTCCAACATTTTTCACTTCCTCCTACCACGTTTCAAACTTCACAAAAAAGACAAGGGGGTAATATTCCTGTGAAGGTTCGGAACGGTATAATTAGGTACCATTTTCTTCTCTCACCACGTAACACCCTACAAATGTTCAAACCAATCCAGAAATTTCTGTACACAGAACACCAACCTTTATTGATATTCTTAAGACAGAAACAGACAGATGTTTTTGTTAAAGACAGTGAAGAACCGAGAGATTATGTAGCGTGGACAGTGGTAATAGTGTGAGTACGTAGTGTTAGTGTAAGGGTACTGACAGGGGAATGGAAAGTACCAAGAGAAAACCATGCAAAGTGTCAGTTTTGTAGCTTCACGAATGCTAAATGGAAGGATCCGTGCTTTAACACAAGCCTGTGTTGTGACTGACGTCCGAGATATGGTAAGGTGCCTGTTGTGAAATTGGGTGACATGGCCAATAGGCAGTGTCTTCAACTCAGTAGTTTACTTTAGCAATACTACGAAATAATATCACGTAATCAACAGTTTCGATAAAATGTCACAAATAACAAACCGCTCATCAAAAATATAATAATTAAGACAACAAATGAAAATTTGAGACAAAATGAGACTGCAATAGACCAAGCATGTAAAACAAAGACAAAGACACAAAAAATAACCAGCTGTCACAAAACACACAATTAGCCAAAACCCACGACGACAGTGAACTTATCATTAGTCAGGAGAGGAAAATGTTTATAATTTAGAGTAATATATGTACATATGTCATGCGAAGTGCATGTCTTCGTTAAGCGAGCGTGTCAGGACCACAATTCATCGTTGTCTTGCATAATGTCTCTATATTGCCCTCAACCAGACCCTCACAACAAACACAGTAACATTCAATATCAGTTCCTCCCTATATTGCCCTCCCCAGACCCTCACAAAAAACACAGTAACATTCAGTATCAGTTCCTCTCTATATTGCCCTCCCCAGACCCTCACAACATACACAGTAACATTCAGTATCAGTTCCTCTCTATATTGCCCTCCCCAGACACTCACAACAAACACAGTAATATTCAGTATCAGTTCCTCTATATATTGTCCTCCCCAGACCCTCACAACAAACACAGTAACATTCAGTATCAGTTCCTCTCTATATTGCCCTCTACCAGACCCTCACAACAAACACAGTAACATTCAGTATCGGTTCCTCTCTATATTGCCCTCTACCAGACCCTCACAACAAACACAGTAACATTCAGTACAAGTTCCTCTCTATATTGCCCTCACCAGAACCTCACAACAAACACAGTAACATTCAGTATCAGTTCCTCTCTATATTGCCCTC
>Ga0131853_10023878_pt1 | contig 11037 bp, 5 predicted proteins | sample TergutLab28metaG_FD_92764 | JGI IMG/M metagenome (GOLD analysis project Ga0131853, IMG submission 92764) | Labiotermes labralis P1 segment gut microbial communities from Petit-Saut dam, French Guiana - Lab288 P1 (version 2) (version 2) | ecosystem: Host-associated > Arthropoda: Insects >...
AGAGGGGGGGTTCAGCTCCCACCCATTCACATCCCTGGCCCCACATGAAGGGAACTGGTTTAGCTCCCCCCCCCGCTTTTTTTCCCCCCCCCCCCCCTCCATGGTAGACATCCCTTACTATACCCATTGAAAGAAGGCAGGGTGGGGCCCAGACATTTTGGTGAAGAGCTTAATCTCTTGCCCTTGCCAGGATTCACAACCCAGATAGTCCTGCTCATAGTCTAATTGTCTTACTGAATATGCTACCGCAGCTCTTTTTAATGCCCATACTACCATTTAATGTCAAGCTTCAGCATACACCCCAGCATTTTGCACACACTTCTCCAACCTGAAAGACAAGCTCAACACTCTTCCTAAGTCAAGAGAATTAGTGGCAAAGTACCTCACATTTGTCATTTCAGTTCACCTTGTGTTCTTGGTTTTGGCCACCAGACTTCCTCTTTGGCCCAATCCCACAAAGAAATCACATGGAATGAGTTTTAGACTTCACGGAGGCCACTGCTGGTCCTCGAGGTCCAACCCAGCACTTGGGAAAATGGTTTTTAAGCCACACAAAAGCAGGAAGTGCAACATGTGGCGGTGCTTCATCCTGCATGAAGCACAGTTCTATGCAATTTTCCCACTGAGAAACAATGAGTAACACAAAATTTTCAATCATGTTCAGTATCACTTATTTACTTCCCAGTCACCCTGTAGTTTACGCATCACATTTCAGACTGGACATGTGTAGGCTTGGGGCAGGGATCAGATTCTGAATATTCATATAATATGCTAACCACACTTTTTATTTTGGTAGGTGTACTAAGTTTGATCTAGTTCCCACCATAAGAAAATAAGAACAAATGAGTGAAGAGTCAGTATGATAATAATGAACCATTTGAAGGTAGAAGTAGCTTAAACTCCTGAAATATTTTGTGCATGGAATATATTTCAGCATAACTGTGCTGTTACTTAATCTTAAACATGAAATTAATTTTCCCATGGTGTATCTCACACATACCTAAAACAAATGTAGGTGCTATTGGGGAGGCCAAAGCATCTGTAATTCATGCAACTACACAAATTAGTACTCACAACTACCCAAATCCTTCTGTCTGTATATGTCTATTCAGACCATGTTAGTTTAAATAAAAGCATAGGTAAAGAAAGCCTGTAAGTGCCATTAAGTCATACAGGACTGTGTAGGTACAACTCCATATCAACCCTAGGTGGCGGTGTGATCAGCTTCACATCCAGACCACTTTACCCAGGTGGAAATAGCTTCCAATTCCCACTGGATAGGAGAATCAATGGGCCCCACAGCCAGTCTGCATGCTTTGGACAAGAAAAAGTTCTCTTGTTCCTGCCAGCAATTAAACCAAACTACAATTATCATAATGAGATTCAATGGTTTTTCATGAATCTTACAAAACACACGCTGAATTACTTACAAAGGTATTAATGTGCATTACTTTCAGTTACAAAACCCACCTTAATGACTGTGTAAAATGACAGGATTACTTAGCATAATAATAATTTTAAAATTACTTACAATAAATTGATACTTTTGCAGTCACAAAACAGGTACAATCAGAACCCTTGCAACTTCCTCATTCTACACTATGAGCAGATCAGCAACTAATTTTCTGGTAGACTCAACAGTACCCTTGCAGAAAAAATTGCCTGATTAAACAAATGCATTCAAAGTATGAAAGTAACAGACAAACAGTAAAAATTTGTATGTATTTGACTTGATGCTGCACATAGCTTAAAGACCTACAATTTCATCAGAGGTTTTTTTTCGGTATTGCACATGTAACTCTGCAACTGAAAAATACAGTAATTAATATGACTACGAATCTTAGTACAACAAAATGCTGTCTGTCACATAGATATGTAAAAATGTGTAACATGGCACAACGAGGGAATAACATAAATCCTTGCACTGATATTCATGAATAGTTCAGAGAATCATGGCACAAATAAACAGTCCCTTAACTGGTAAACAATACGGTGAGGAAACTAGTTGCCTAACAAAAACAAATTTCCCCAAGGATGTTGTGGCTGGCTACTTAGAACCATTTTTTTTTTTGTGTGGAAAGCTGCAGGTTCAATTCTGAACCAGGGACTCAACCACCTTGATTAATGTTTGTCACTATTTTTTTCAGTCCCTTAAAAAATATGCTGGAATAATGCCTCAAATAAGTACACTACCAATGTGTTTCACATGACTCACAGACATCCTCCAGACTGGTACCATATAACACACACATGGTTGCATAAGTCTCATTAAATAAATCACACACACTGCCATAAAACCCATGACAAACTATGCATAGCTAAAAGTAATGCTTTCAATTTAATTAGAAGTTCAGATTACAAAGAAGAAAAATTCTGCACACAGCTGCGGTTTGAAAATAATCGCAGCTCAATAAAAAGTACTGGGGCAGGATAAACATAGCATCCCAGTAACCTATTCAAACAGCAGCTGTCACAGAAGTTTTAACATATATAAAGCCTACATCTGCCAGGCAAAGTCCATTTTTCATATGCAATTCAAATTACCTTGTTTCACAGAAGGTTCCTGAAGTGTCGACCACCAGCTTCTGAGTAGAATTCGCACTTTCTAAAAATATTTCTTAATACATGAAGGAGTTCTGACCTTTAAATACACTGGAAATTTCTACTAAGAAATCTGACCTTCAATTTTTAAGTGGGCTGCTTCATTTTTTCCCATCTTCAATTATGTCCCTGAATAATGCCGTCAGGATTAATTCAGCACAATAGTCTGAATTTGCTTCTTTGAAAAACATGGCTCCTGTGATTTTGTGTGCACTCAATACATTTTAAGGTCATTTAAAGGAAATTTAATGTGACACCCATAACTTATTTTGGATGTTTAGAGTCCTATGCAATGTAAATGATCCAGCATTCTCCAAAAATACATGCTTTTATTTTTGTCCAGTGCTGAACCTGATATTTGAAAATTTTTCATTCTTCTTTATAGTATTTTTTACACAGAACCCTCGGCAGATCGCCTTGCCTGAACAGGCTCATATGTCCCTACACTTGCAGGAATAATTAGTGGGATTTTCCGTACTTGAGTTACAGAGATGACAAAAACCTGGCCAGACTCTCAACTAGCATGGCAGAAGGACAATGCATTTACTTTGTTTAGCTGTCACAACTAATTCATGCTTGCAGCCCAGGAAGTTACTGTCTTACCAGTTGGAAGAACATGATTATATACCGAATGCAATCAGTAATCTCTCAGTTGTGAAAATAACTTTTGATATTACTGGGATGGAACACACAACAGACTTGAAAACACAACATTAAACATGGTTTCTCATCGGAAACACAACTCTCCTACGGTATTAACTACTTTTCATTTGTGTCGTTTCATGCTACTTTATTTCTGTGCCAGATATAACTTCACAGTTTCACTGCAAACATATTTGCTAATGTTCACATATAACCAGTATATCATACATACATGTATGTAAACAGGGCTTCTTCTAAGTTTTAGGACTGATGGTGCAGAGCGAATACTATGTGTGCCATCAGGCGGTCACCCACAGAAACACGTAGGAGCAAGTCTTGACATGTTGTGTGCTTAGTGTTGTCTGAGTGAGTTGAGCAGTATTTGTGATTTGTGGCATGAAACAAAGCTGTGTGTGAAAGCCTCGTCATGGATTTGAGTAGGGAGCAACAATTAGTGATAAAGTTCTGTTTTAAAGCTGGAAAAAGTGCGACGGAAACTCCCCAAATGGTAATTGCAGCTTATGGGGACCAAGCACTATCCCGTTCGAATGTTTTCCGATGGTATGGACAATTTCGTGATGGACGAGAAGACAATGAAAATGACCCCAGGAGTGGCCAGCCTACAGAGTGTCGCAATGACAACAATGTCGAAAAGATTTATCAGTTGTTGCTTCAAAACCGTCACCTGTTGCTAAGAATGCTAGCAGATGAGGTGAACATTGGCAAGGACACAGTGAGAAAGATTGTAGTTGAAGATTTGCGAAAACGGAAGATTTGTTCACGCTTTATTCCACACTCTTTGACTCCAGAGCAGAAAGACCGGAGAATTGCAGCTTGCCAAGATTTGATTGCCACAGCAGACAGTGATCCTGACTTCTTTAAGAAAATAGTAACTGGTGATGAGACGTGGTGTTTTGCCTACGATCCGACCACTAAACATCAAACTGCTGCATGGGTCAGAGAAACCTAGCCATGGCCGAAAAAATTGCAATTTCAGAAGTCTCGTGTGAAGAGCATGTTGGTGATTTTCTTCGATTGGCAAAGCATAATCCACAAAGAATTTGTTCTGGAGGGTGAAACTATCAATGCAGTGTACTACAAAGGTGTAATGGAAAGGCTCCTAAACAGAATTCAACGTGTTAGACCAAGCATGTGTGAATCTGGTGACTGGTTCCTTTTGCACGACAACGCCCCATCCCACAATGCAACAATCATCAAGCAGTTTTTGGCCCAACAAAAGTAACTGTGCTCGTCCAGCCTCTGTATTCGCCAGATTTAGCACCTGCTGATTACTTTTTGTTCCCAAAAGTGAAATCCCACTTGCAGGGGCAGTTCTTTGAGCCATTTTCGGACATCTAGACAGCCGTGACAAGTACATTAAACACCATTGCAAAGGATGACTTCTACAAAGGCATCCAGAAACTGTAGGCCATGCAAATCTGTGTGTACAGTTACAAGGGATCCATGTCAAAAACTAAACAATAAAAGTGTCATTTCTTTCACACAAATACTTTTTATAATGCCAGTCCTAAAACTTAGTAGATGCACTGTGTATGTTAATGGTCTATCCTCATACCAAATTACACATGCTTAGCTTTATCAAATGTCAATATCAAACTGAAAGCTAAAGGGTATGTATGTATGTATGTATGTATGTGTGTGTGTGTGTATGTATGTATGTGTGTATGTATATATGTATGTATGTATGTGTGTATGTATGTATATATGTGTGTATGTATGTATGTATGTATGGGTGTGTGTGTGTGTGTGTGTGTGTATGTATGTATGTATATATATATATATGTGTGTGTGTGTGTGTATGTATGTGTGTATATGTGTATATATGTATGTGTGTATGTATGTATGTACATACATACATACACCCACCATGTTATTTTACAGTCTACAAAAATAATTTTAACCAAAGTTGCTTATTTTTCAAAATCTATTACCAGACATAATTTTATTATCCTAAATTAAGTGGTTTCAGTGTTGCTGTCACACTTCACAAGTTCACATCCTTACCATGTTCTTGTTACAGGCTGCAGAAAATAGAAAAGCACAATACTGGTGTGGCCTCCAATGAAGTAATGTTCATACCAAGTTTCATGAAAAATGGTCAGCTGGTTCAGAGATTGAAAGGAGACAGACACATACACAACAGCATGGTAATTTTGTGTACCTGGTTTCTTTCTATAGGAATAGAAAGTAGGTATAAACTTTAAGTCAGCACTTTGATTGAACCCACACACTGAAAACTGTGATAAAGCATTGTACTGAGAGCCACAGACATGTTATGCTGCCTCCATCTCAGTGTTCCTTCCACTTAAATATGACAACAACACAAGTAGGAAACAAGGTCTTTGCTCTGCTGGAATCTTGCACAACAATGATTGGTAGTCACTTCATATTACTGACTGCTTCCCTGTATGGGCATTGTTTAACATTTTCACTCCTATGGGTCACAGGTGGTGGTTAATCCTCCACCTGCCTCCTCCTGCCATGCTCTGAGTTCACATTTTATACCTTCTTACTGCTGTCTGATTGGTATCTGTAACCTTCCCTGCCAGCCAATCACCTGTAAAACTGTCCCTGTATATTCATGCACCCACCTGTTCCAGCTCTCTTCCTGAACACTGTGACCTTTGAAGATGGGACTGTAGGGTGTCCCAAAATGTCAGTAAAAAATAACCCATTGCTGCTGTGCAAGATCCCAGGACAGCGAAGACCTCACCTACACTATGGTGAAAGCTTAAAATCTTGCAAGTATGAAACCAGTAACACATCAATTATAATGTGGATAAAAAAGTAGCTCAGTTACTTTATCTGTAACTAACCAGTGTAAACCTAAAAGTTTTGAATTCTGTTTGGATACATTATGTCCTAGGCTATAAAAAGTTATTTGGAAATTGGTCATGTATTACGTGGCTCAGTACTCCTTGCCATTACCCTAACCTAACAACGTTGAACCTAAAACATCTGGATTAGTGTTTTGGATTCATTAACTCCGAGGCTGCAAATAGTACTTTGAATTACGGTAATGTGTCCCCTGACCAGTGTAATCCTGATAGTTTTTAGATTGCTGCTTCTACACACATGTTCATAGGCTACAAAAATAATATGGAAGTTGTCTACAATTTAATAAAAAACAAATATTACCATCACTTTCAAATGTTACCAGAATATGTACAGGTTTCATTCAGATCATCAGAGTGATCCTGAAAGTACATGATAACTTATATAGAAGTGAAAATAAACTAAGATTTCCTTGCATTTCAGAGGGTAGTGAATATGAGGCAAGTGTAAACTCTTTACATATTATGAAGCAAATGCTAGACCAGGTTTTCACAAACAGTAAGAGCTTACACTGCTATGCCAGTTTACAAATACCACAAGAAACTGGATCTTCATGTATCCTCTACTCCAAGAGCATTACTTGGTGAGCCACATTATGTTTAGAAAGACAGAAAATCAAGAAGGATTTGTAAGGAGAATTAATATCATAGTTAAAATTATTTAGAACACATTCTTTCAGATCATATCTCACAAAACCATATATAAATTAATGCACGCTAAGGACAATAACAAACAATGTGAATACCTCTGTAAGTTCATCATGGTACTCTTGTCTGCTATGAAAAGACTGTGTTCAACAAATCTGCTGGAAGGACCACAGCATTATGTTTGATTTTTGTAACAATTAACAACATCCTTGAACATGTAATACTGACTTTTATTCCAAATGTGTACTTTGAAAACAGTTTTCAACTTGCAACATAGTTGGTATTTGTAATGACCTGGCTTTACCGGAAATGACTATTGCACAATTTATAATGTCTTTGAGGCAAGGGTTATAAATATGTTCACAAATGACAATGTGTAAAAGACAGAACTATATATAATTTCTGCAGAAAGTTTTTTTTTTAATAGTAGCCAAAAACTGAGGAAACCCTTAAAAACACGAAGTACTCTTGTCATATTTAAAACACACAAAAGTGGACTACAAATACATGTCAGCATACCATCATATATAAATACAGGCAGGTCTCATTTTATGCGATTTCTTTTTGCATGATTTGACTTGAACATAACTTGAATATTTCAACAATTTTTCAAACGTATTTAATATTTTCAGTTTAACGCAATTTGGCATAGACGATAGGGGATAATTTTCAGTTTAAAAGGATTTGGAATAAACAATCCCTGGCAGCACTCATCTTGTGTTGGATGCTAATGGAAAGTGACAATACTGTCATGCTACCTGTCACATGCGTGGACCGATTACATTGGTGATATAATCATGCAGCTGATGTAGTTCCCTGTTCAACAGGATTGGCTTTTGTTACCAAAATGGTTGAGAAATATAAATCACCTAGTGTAATCCAAGTGAAAAATCGGAGAAAGACAATCTGTACTTAAGCGAAATTAGTCGTAATAAGCCAAATTGAAAAAGATGAATGAATTGTTGACACAGGCCATAATGTTACATTTGCTCATATTAGAGAGTTTGTGATAATGCTGATAGAATTACAGAAAGTGCTAAGGAAGTAAAGTGTTTGTGTAGCAAGTCTACCACAGTCCCATCAGAATAAACTGTATCAAAACTATGGATGTCACTCTCTTATTTTTTATTCCACTAGGAATAAATAATATATTGTACAGAAATGTATGTATACTGTATAGAAATTTACATATACTGTATATGTAGTAGATACATAGTCCACAGGTCTGTATGTCCACTAGTGGTATAATTATGCACTATAAAGAATGAGGTTGTCAATCCCCTAACCCCTGGAAATATGCCATTTTAAAAGGGAATTTTGTGTTCAATTTGCGTGATGTTTACAGGAACATAACCATTCCGTAAAATGAGACCTGCCTGTATAGTCTGTACCCTTGCAAAATAAAATGAAAGTGAATGCTAAAAGATTAGTTTCAAAAAAGCAGCAGCAATAAAATATGTATTCCATCACACTGACTTCCTTGCGTTGTCTGTACATACAGAATGCTTATATAGTGGAACCCCACTTAATGTTCCTTGGTCTAAGTTCCGCGCTCATTCAACATCAAGTTTTAATGATCCCAAGTCAAAAACTGCAGGGTTAGAGTTCCTCCATTTTACTATTTTCCTCACCATAGTGGTCAAATTCAGTGCTGCATAAAGGAACATCAAATGGAGTTCTCACTCTATAAATATTGTTCCCAAAATCAGCCTATACCTGCTGTGGCACCTTACACTCTTGTACTTATTAAGCCTTACATCAGCATGTTTAAAATATAAACTATATGTGAGAATCACATAACTGTACAGAGTGCTTACAAATTATGCGAGTGACTACAAAAATGTACTGCTAAAAAGGTAACAGACACACAATAATTAAAAACACACATTGCAAACAGCAACTCAAAAAGTTCATTATGTTCTCCATTTGTTATCCAGCACATACCTAGACAATATTTGACTCTTTGTACCACACAGCTAATGGAATGTGGCATATAGGAGTTGAAGACAAACCAAACATTGTTTTTAAACATGTCAGAGTACAACCAAACACAGGCAGGTGACAACATTCTTGAATGGGCAGTTGCCTGAGCCATGGTTTGGATGCAGGACTGGGGTGCGGCCACTACCTGGTCTCCATAAACTCCAGATTTGACCCGCCCTCAAGTTTTGTGTGGAGCTTTGTGAAAGATAAGCTTCACATTTTGTCAATAGCTATAACCATGAAAAACTTGAAGGAACAAATAAGAATAGTAACTGCAAAACACTAACATCTTTAACTGTGGAATATTTGGCATGGTGTTGTATATCCTTATATGCACAGGGCAACGAATGAAGCACATACTGACCTTGTGTAGGGTATCATAAAACTTTCTGAGTTGCTCTCTAGAACAGTATGCATATACAATGTGGCTGTTACTTTCTTGCTAATACGTTTTTGTAACCACTCACATCACTTGAAACTACCCTGCACAAAAACTGCAGAGACTCTTGAGATTACTTTTGCCTTTTCATGCACAAATTACATTTTCATGACTTATTCTAATGTCAAATGACAAAAATAAAATCTATGCTTGACTTAACACCATCACATTTCATGGAAATTCAAACCTAATGTTAAAATAATCTAGTTCTCATTTACATTACTGCCTGGCAATCAACTATGACATCTGTTATGTACAAATACACATAACTATATTTCTGTCATTGCAAACTGCAGCCATATACATAAAACTGAAACGGGTTACACACAATGTAGTTACATGTGTAAAATGTTGCCTATAATACACAATAAAGTATGTACAATATAAAATTTCAAGACAATGTTATGGTATGTAATGAGTACATAACATATTTACAGTGAGAAAGATTGAAAGAAACACAAGAGAAACGTTGATTAACAATCTGTCACTAACCTCTCTCCGATAAAATGACACTCCAGTCTTACCTTCACAGGCAAGTGGGAACATGGACAGATAAAACTGCGTACAGCAGTAACAACATGCGAAAAGAGTAGAAATTTTCTCTCTCACTAAAGAAACTTTGCACAGTTAGATTTATTTGTATTTAAATTACTACTTTTCTTTAAAAAAGTCCTCTTTGTTTCAGGTACAAGTAACATGGATTTAGATTATACAAATTAAATTAAAAAAATATTTTTTGAATGGGGATGTTTTAAAAACATGTGCCATCTATATAGATCATGTACTTATTTACAAGGAGAGCTTAAACTAATGTGCTGTCTAATAGTAAATATTAAGAAACCACCCACTTGGTACGGTAAAAAGACCACTTGGGTACAGATTTTCCATAAAACAAACATATAATACATCAAAACTGTAACCTATCAATTCATATTCCTTCACACATTCCAAACTCTACACTACCAGAAGTAAAAGCATCAGCATCTAGGAAATTCATAAAAAATATAAAACAAACTACCAATGAGTAATCACAGGATTTAGACCCTGTGATAAAGAGATCAAAATTTCAGTATTGTAACTGGTCCAAGCATCCTTTCGCACAGAAAGTTCTTTGCTGACGTACTGTCACAGTTCTGTACACACAGCTTACTGAACTTCTCATTGCACTCTATACTTGCCTTTCGGGTACTGTTAATTTATTGTCTGGAGGAGTTTGAGGGTTTGGAACAGGTGCAGCAGGAATTGCATCACCAGCATTGTTCCTTTGAGGTGACAGCAACTCCTGACGATCACGTTCTCGCTCTCGACCTGGTCTGAATGCTTCCAGTAATGCTTCTACTCGATCATCGGTGGGTCCCCAGCGTTGGTACCCTTGATTATTTTGTAGCCATACTACAAGAGTCCCATGTGCTGATCTCACATTCAATTCACTCCTACAATGGTAATTCAGAGCCCATAAAAATATATTATACAATAAATCTTGTAAGCAGAGTATGTGTGTGTGTGTGTGTGTGTGTGTATGTGTGGGTGCAGACACGTGCTTACATAACTAAATGTATGTATGAATGTAAGCTTATATTTGTAAGACTGCAGATAGCTCTGGAGCTAATTAACAAGGTCAGCACATCCAAAATACTGCTCTTTTAATGGTCTACAGAATTTCGTGAACATGAGAGATCGAAGTCACCGTCATCTACCCAACAAAAGTTAAGGTCATGTAATAATTTTCTAATCTCAATCAGACTTTGTTCCATCATATATACAGGGTGTTTCACGACTTTAGGGCATAACTGCAGGAGGTGATTTCCTAGGCCTTTGTGATCAAAAAAGTTCATATAAACATGTGTCCGATTTTGGACGGTTACGGAG
>Ga0131853_10023879_pt1 | contig 11037 bp, 8 predicted proteins | sample TergutLab28metaG_FD_92764 | JGI IMG/M metagenome (GOLD analysis project Ga0131853, IMG submission 92764) | Labiotermes labralis P1 segment gut microbial communities from Petit-Saut dam, French Guiana - Lab288 P1 (version 2) (version 2) | ecosystem: Host-associated > Arthropoda: Insects >...
CAGGACACGGGTGCCGCGGATCTCGCGCTCGCCGTCAGTGTCAGATCCCGGAGCGGGGCCAGTCGCCCTCGCGAGATTGCCCATGGAGTCATAGGCGTAGGTCTCGTTCCAGTTCGTCGCGGTGACTGCGGCGATCCGCCCCTCGCCGTCCAGAGACAGAGTACGACGCCCTCGGAGAGCGTCGTTGATCTCGGCCGGTACGCCATCCGCGCGGTAGGTGTAGATGCGTGACTGAAGAGATCGCGACGGAGCCGCATGCCGGTCGCCGGGCCAGATAGCTTGCTCGGCAAGGCGGCCTAGCGCGTCGAAGCTCTGGGTCAGAGATGCGAGAGGGCCGAGCGACCGGGCAACCTCTCGGCCGGCTCCGTCATAGGTGAACGACAGCTCGCCGGCGGTGCCGTCAAGCGCTGTTGGCTGCCCAGAGGAATCGTGCGTCCAGCGGGACAGGATTCCGGAGGGGGTCCGACGACTCGTGCGGTTACCGGCCGCATCGTAGGTGTTGGCGAGAGTGCGACCGTTGACGGTCTCGGTGAGTATCCGGCCGAGCGCGTCGCGCGTGTAGGCGAGCTCGGCGTCGGGACTGGCGGCGGCCATCAGCTGGCCTGCGGCATCGTATTCGTACCGGTGGATACCCTGGCCCGAGTGCCGCTCGACCACGCGGCCGAGCGCGTCCCGGCGATACTCGATGCGCTGCCCAGTCGCGTTGGTGCGGGAAGTCAGCTGCCCGGCCGCGTCGTGCGCATAGGCGATCGTGGCGCCGTCGAAGTCCGTCTCAGAGACCAGCCGGCCGTCCGGATCGTACTCATAGCGCCAGGCCAGGCCATTCGCATTGGTGACCGCGATGACACGTAGCTGTGCGTCATACGTGAACTCGTAGGCCGAGCCGTCGGGACCAACGCTCCGGACAGGAACGTCGAACGCGCCGTACTCGCAAAGGGTTCGGAATCCGGCGGGAGAGGTATAGGCGGTGAGGTTGCCCTCTGCGTCGTACTCCCAGCTTTCGCGGGTGCCGTCGGGGTGGATGCGGGCCAGCAGGTTTCCGTCAGCGTTCCACTCCTGACGAGTGACGTTACCGAGCGGATCCGTGAACTCGGCGACCCGGCCGAACGCGTCGCGTCGCAGCCGCCACGCGGCGCCGACTGGATCAGTCAGCTGGACAAGCAACCCTGCCTGGTCACAGTCGAAGCGAGTCACCGCGCCCAGCGCATCGGTAATTTCCCGAGGTTCCCCGTGGATGCCACGGCTTATCCGCGTGACAGATCCGCTAGGGTCCGTCGTACCGGCCACCAGCCCGTTCTCGTCATAGGCATAATGCCACGTGCCGCCATCGAGACCAGTCACGGTCAGGGGAGACCGGTCCTCGTCGTGCGTCAGGGTTATCCTGCCGCCGTTGGCCTGCTCAAAGGCGACAGCATCCCCGAGATCGTTCCGATCGATGCTGGTAGTGCGGCCGAGTTCGTCGGTGGCCGAAATGACGTTCCCGTACAGGTCCTTCTCGGTGCGCGTTTCGTGCCCCAAGGGGTCGACGACCCGGACGACCTGGAAGTGCTCGTTCCAGTAGTGGACTGTTGCGTGGCCGAGAGCGTCGGTGACGGTGGTGGTGCGTTCGTCGAGGTCGTAGTCAAGGACGACATCGAGGAAGCCGTCAGTGCCCTCGCCTCGGACGACGCGCCCGTCGTCGCGGTATGTATAGCGGTACTCGAAGCCGTTGCGGTCTTCCCAGCGGGTGATCCGTTCATGATCGTCGTACTCGAAGATCAGCGGCAGCCCGGAGGAGTTGACCACGCCGGTCAGGCGTCCGGACATTCCGTACTGGAACTCGCGGACCGGGATGTCGGCGCCGCCAGACGGGTCGGCCAGCGCGAGACTGGTGACCCGGACACCGCCCAGTGTCGGACGGGTGCCGACCTTGACGTGGTACCCGCCGGAATGACGGACAGCGGCGATGATCCCGTCGTCGTCATAGTCGAAGGCGATCTCATTGCCGCCACGGTCGGCTATGACCGCCAACGGGCGGGCAGGTCCGGTCACGCGGCCGGTGCCCGGCGGAAAGCGCAACGTGCGTCCCAGGTCTCCCTGCTCGACAGTGACGACGTCGTCCGAGCGGTCCCAGGACAGCGGCCAGCGCGGCCCGTGCGACGGCATTACCCGCTCCCCGCCGCCGGGGACGGGATAGTGGAGGATCCGGCCATCCTCAAGGGCCAGGCGAATCTCGTCGTCCCCGGTGACGACCCGCTGGTCAAGCGTCGAGGCCCAGGTGGTCCCGAAGTAGCCGCCGTGCCGGTAGGCGGAGCCGTGGCGACGTTCGAGGACAAACGGCAGCACGCCCGGTAGCGCCAGGTCCTCTTGAGGCAGGAACATCTCCCCGGTCACCAGGTCGACCGGGTCGTCAGTGGCCCCGTCCGCTCCCTTCGTGCGGGCCGCTTCCGCCTTCTCCTGCTCAGGTGTCCGGGGCTCCCCGCCGGAGCCACGCCCGGATGTGCCGGGTTCCCCGTGCACAGGGTCGCCGGAGGTCGCGTCGCGGCCGAGATTCTCCGCGTCTCCTCTGCCGATTTTCTCCAGGTCTTTCGCGGTGTCGGACTCGACGCCCTTCACCGTCTTCGACGACGCTCTCAGTCCTTCGGGGATGTCTTTCCCGACCTTCTCGGCAAGGTGCGCCATCCCCTTCTCGATGGAGTTGCTGACGTCTTTCGCGGCGGTCTCTACGACCTGGGTGACTTCCCCGCTCACGAGGCGAAGTCCAGGCCGCGGACGTTGGAGGTGAACTTGGCGGCGTGCCCGCGGATCGTCTCCCCGTGCTCTTCCATCCTGGCCGCGTGCTCCAGGATGTGCCCGTGGTCCATCTCGACCCCGGACCCGATGGCGGCCGCCGCCTTGGACTCTTCGCCGAACACCAGGTTCTCCATCATCGAGTCGATTTTGCTCATCAGCGGCTTCAGCGCGGCGTTCGCGATCTGGCCGATCATGTACTGCTCTAGCTGCTGCTCGGCGTATTCCATGAGCTTGTCGGTGGCCTCCTCAATCACCGGAAGCGCGGCCTCCGCGATTCCCAGCGTCGCCACTGACGCTGCCTGGTCGGCCACGAACTCCGCCGCCATCGCCACCAGTTCGCCGATGCAGAACATCTTCTGCGCCACGATGAAATCCGCGCCCGCGTCGAGCGCCGTGGCGAGGACTCCGCAGCACTCCACCACGTCCCCGACGTGCGTGGTGAACTTCGATCCCCACAGCTGCGTCAGCGCCTCGTAGGCCGCCCCTGAATATCCCGCCCCCAGAGACTTCAGAGTGGCCGTCGCGTCTCCGTGCGCGCTCGAGAGGTCCGAGGAGAACGTCCGCACATGCGAAGCAAATTCGTGAACTTTGTCCTCATTAATGTTAATCCAGGGGATTCCGATAAAATTGAGAAGCTGCGCGACCTCACTGGGCAGCTCAATCGCCATGCCCGCATCTCCCCTGCGCCCGCCGAGCCTGAAGTTTCGCCATACATACTGACGTATCGCCGCGCTGAATGGTTCAAGGCGCATCCGGGAACGCACTACCCGCGACAGGTCCCGCGTTCATCCTCGTCTGGCGCGGGCCGCGTCGAGGACGTCAGCCAGCTGAAACTTTTGGGTGGTCGCGGATGGTTACGGACGAGATATCAGCCGACGGACTTCGGCGGCAAACTCAGGAACTCCCGCCCTGCCCAAGACAGCGATCAGGTCGTGGCAGGTGAGCGGTGGGCGACGAGTGTCAGATGCTTGCTCGCGGATGACCGCCAGAACGGTCGCGGGGCTCAGATCAAGCCGGTCGAGGAGGAAATCGTCTGGGTGGATCGCCTCCAAACCCAGCGGATTGAGCACAGCAGACGGAAAGTCAGACAGGTTCGCGGTGACGATGGTGTCCGCGCCACCTCGAACAGCTGCGGCCACGACATGCCGGTCGTCTTTGTCGGGCAACGAGATCCCTGTTGCGAGTTTCTCCCACCCAGCGACCAGAGCGTCATCGAAGGCTACGCGCATAGAGGCGAGCGGAGCAGGGTATCGGCGAGCGAAACCGGAACGAGCACGCACGCGTCGAGTACCGCTGTGGACAGAGGCATCTCAGCCGTCATCCTCCTGCCGGCAACGTTCCTTGCGGACGCTCTTGAGGGCGGCCGCGTAATCCTCAGCGGCGTCGGCGTAGAGACCGGCCTCGCTGGCATCCCGGGTCATTTCAGCCAAGGCTGTACGCCGGTCCTCACGCATACGCTCGCGGTAAGCAAGAACGTCCGTAAAGAGGACCCGGCGATGCCTGCCCGGCTGCTCAAATGGAATCTTTCCTTCTTGCAGGAGTTTGACCAAAGTGGGCCGGCTAACCCCAAGAAAGTCGGCGGCCTCTTGAGTCGTGAGCCTCTGCGTGTGCGGGACGAGGGTGATGATCTTTCCCTCGCGCATTGCATCTACTACATCCGCCAGAAGGTGGTAGACCTCCTCGGGCAGCGGGACCTGTTCTCCGTCCGGCCCCAAGAGCAGCCCCGGCCTGGCACCTTCATAAGGTGAATCGAGCATGGACGACTGTAGCATGACCGTGTGGGTGCCATTGGCTTACCGCGCGAGTAAAGTTGCCGACGTGCTGGTGTGGGTCAACGGCCCGTTCGGGGGCGGCAAGAGCGCGGCCGCTTTTGAGCTGCAGCGGCGGGCGGCCGGGAGCGTCGTCTGCGACCCGGAGCACCTTGGCTTCGGCCTCCACCGGATGCTTCCGCCCCCGATGCGCGGCGACTTTCAGGACCTGCCCGCCTGGCGGTCCGGCGTTCGCGAGATCCTCGACATGGTCGCCCGACGCCATGAGGGCCCGGTCATCGTTCCGATGACCCTGATCGACTCCGCCTACTTCACGCAGATCATCGGCCGGCTCCGGGACGATGGGCACGACGTCCACCATTTCTCGCTGCTGGCCGAGCGTGACACCGTGCTCCGCCGTCTGAACCGGCGAGGCTTCGGCTTCGGGCTGAAGCTGGAGCAGTGGGCCGCGGACCGGCTCGACGAATGCCTGGACCGGCTGTGTGCGCCAGAGTTCGCCGACCACATTCACACGGACGGACTGACAGTGTCGCAGGTCGCCGACACCATCGCCCGCGGCGCCGGACTGTCCATCACTCCGGACACGGACGGGCCGGTCCGGGCTTCGCTGCGGCGTTACGTGACGAGCGCCCGGCAGATTCGTCTCGGCTGACTCCACCGCAGGCAGGGGCGGGCCGCCGGGGGCTTCGGCGTATATCTGGGGTGTCGGAGTTCGGCACGCCGGAGCGATAGATAGATGTGAGCGAGAGAGCCCGGGCTGGTCCTGATCTGCTGGTCCTCTACGACGAGGCCCTGCCGGTCGTCTACGGCTACCTGCTGTCCCGGTGCGGCAATACGGTCCTGGCCGAGGACCTCACCGCGGAGACGTTCCTCGCCGCAGTGGCCGCGGTGCGCAAGGGCACGTACGTGCCGGACGCCGCGTGGCTTGTCGGGATCGCCCGTCACAAACTCGCGGACCACTGGCGGTCCCAGGCCCGGGAGCAGAGCGGCCTGCGCGCGGTCTACGACTCCCCCGGCGGCGAGGAGGACCCGTGGGAGGAGCGCCTGGACGCGCTCCGCGCCCAGCAGGTCCTTCGGACGCTGGCCCCGCAGCACCGGGCGGCCCTGGTGCTCCGCTACCTCGACGACCTCTCCGTGCCCCAGGTCGCGGAAGTCCTGGGCCGCACCCGCCATGCCACCGAGGCCCTGATCGTCCGGGCCCGGGCGGCGTTCCGCCGCGCGTACGAGGCGGGCACCGACATCGACGACGGAAAGGAGTGGCGGCGATGACCGACCCGCTGGAAGTCCTGCGCCAGCCACTCGTCCCGCTGGAACCGGACCCGGCCTTCGCGGCCCGCCTGCGGAACCGCGTCCGGCGCGCACTTACCGAAGGAGAAACCATGACCGCTTCCGCTGCTACCGTCACGGCCGCCGACGGCGACATCGTCTATCTCAGCCTCCGGATCCCGGACGCCGACCGGGCCCGCGACTTCTACCGGGCCGTCCTTGGCTGGCGGTTCGGCACCGGGGATGACCGGCCGGGAACGCCGCATGAGCAGAATTCCCGGCAGGTCCAGGGGCAGGCGATCCACATCGGGATCTGGAACGGCCAGGCAGACGACGGCGTCGGCAACCCGGGCATCTTCATCGTCCGGCGGGTCGCCGACCTCGCTACCGCGATCGGCCGGGTCCGCGAGCTCGGCGGGACGGCGACAGAGCCGTTCCAGAACGAGCACGGCGTGATGTCGAACTGCCGTGATGACCAGGGCAACGCGTTCACGCTGGTCGAGATGCCCGGCGACGAGCCGCGGTCGCCGCTGAACGGCGAGCGCCCGGGCGACATCGTCTACATCACCATGTCTCCCGGTGACGAGGAGCGGGGTAGCCGGTTCTACGGCGACCTGTTCGGCTGGGAGTTCACGCCCGGCCACGTCGCGCGCGGCCTGAACGTCGACGGCCCCCGGCCCATGACCGGCATGTGGGGCGGCACCGGCCGGCCGCTCCTCGAGCCCGTGTACGGCGTCGCTGATATCGCCGTCGCGGTACGGCGGATCCGCGAACTCGGCGGCACCGCGACCGACCCGCACCGGGAGCCGTACGGCCTGGCCGCCGAGGGGACCGATGATCAGGGCCTGTCCTTCGGGCTGATGCAGCTGGGCTGAGTGCGCCGGAGTTCGCCAATCAGGTTCGGCTTCCGCGGGACCCGGGTTCGCGGCGGATCGGGTCGGTGTGCTCGCCGGGGTCCGGGGCCTTGCGGGGCTGACGGGCGGGCAGGCCCGGCATCTCCAGCCAGCGGCCCGGGGCGACGTGCGTGACGCCGCGGTCGTCGCGATCGGTGACGGTCAGCAGGCCGTGGCGGATGAGCTGCTCGTCCGCGGTGAGTTCCCGGGCCTGGCGGGCGCGGGCAGCGGGAATCCCAGCCTGGCGGGCGCGGGCGATCACCTCGGCTGTCGGCAGGTCCGCGAGCAGCGCCGAGATGCCGGTGACCAGGGATTCCGGTCCAGGCTCGGTCTGACCGGGCGCCGGGGCCAGCCCGGCGGCGGCCAGCGCGGAGAGGTCGACGGGCGACGCGGCGATCCTGACCCAGCCGTCGGACGTCCGGTAGAGCCGGTCGAGGGGGCCGGGGCCGGTGAAGTCCCGGCCGCCCGCCGGGCAGGCGACGGCGCTGCCGGCGGGCCGGGTCAGGAACTCCGACTGGAGCAGGCAGGACGCGGCGGTCAGCGTGACCCCGACGTGCTGTCCCCGCCCGATCCGGGTGCGGGCCAGCAGCGCGGCGCACGCGCCGAGCGCGGCAAGGGCCGCGGCGATCACGTCGTTAGCGGGGACGGTGAGGAACGCGGGACTGTCGGCTTGATCCGTTCCGCCCTGGGCTCGCATGATGCCGCTCATCGCCTGAATGACCGGGTCGAAGCCGGGCCGGCGGCTGAACGGTCCCGTGTCGCCGAAGGCGCTGATCGACACGGTGACGATGCCGGGGTTGGTCGCGGCCAGGCGGTCGCGGGTGATGCCGAGCCGGCCGGCGACGCCCACGCGGTAGTTGTCCACGACGATATCCGCCTCGCGCGCGAGACGGTCGAATGTCCGCCGGTCGTCTCCGGGCGCCAGGTTGAGCATCGCGCTGCGCTGGTCGCGGTTGTACACCTCGAAGCTGGCGCCGCCTCGGCCTCCGTGCGCTACCCGGAACTCGTCGCCGAGCGGCGGCCGCTCGATCTTGATGACGTCGGCGCCGAGGTCGGCGAGCAGTGACCCGGCATACGGCCCGGCGATGATCGTGCCGAGGTCGAGCACGCGCAGGCCCGACAGCGGCGGCTCCGGCGGCAGGGCCCGTTCCCCCGGTGCGGCTATGCCCCTCGCGGGCCAGAGCGTTCCCAGTTCGGCGATTCCCGGCCGGGAACCGGCGGCGGGTCCGCGCACGCTGGCCGGCGTCAGCGACAAGTCGATCAGCGAGCCCGGCATCACGGTTCCCGGTCCGGTCTCGCCGGCCGTCTCCAGGCGCAGCCCGAGCGCCCTGACCTGGTCGTGATCCAGCCAGTCCCCTGGCTCGCATACCGGCGCCGCCGGGCAGTCCGCGGCGTCCAGCAGGTCCAGCCACTCGTCCCGGGGCCGGGTCGCGAAGACCTTCTCCAGGTCGCGGGTGATCCAGGTGAGGTTTTCCGGCAGCCGCAGGGCCCCGGGATCGCCGCCGACGCGCGGGTCCTCCAGGATCCCCGCGGCCCCGGCGGCGGTCAGCCCGCGTTCGATGAACGCGTTGGTGAAGGCGCCGAAGAACAGCCACTGGCCGTCGGCGCAGCGGTAGGTCCGGTAGTTCGGGAGGGTCCCGCCGGGTCCCCCGGGGCGGTGAACGTGGGGTTCGTCGCGGTCGGCGTCGAAGTTGCCAGGCGCGATCAGCTGGGCGCCGTGCGCGCCGCCCGCTACCGCCAGCGGGGCCAGCGGGAGGCCTCCCTCGCGGCCGACTAGGAGCGCGGCCGCGATGGTCGCGGCCCAGATGCCCTGCATGTGCAGGGCTAGCGGGAACAGGCAGTCGACGGGGGCGTTCGCGTACGAGGACTGGTTCCAGGCGTGCCCGAGCCAGGCGAACAGCAGTCCGGCCGATTCCCGGCCCCCCGGCCAGGGGGTCTCCTCGAGCAGGTAGGGCGGCATGGCGACCCAGAAGCACGGCTCACCGGGCCGGTGGCCGCGGTCGATCAGGCCCCGGAAGGTGACGCCGGGTCCGCTGGTGCCGACCAGCAGCACGTCGGCCCCGGCGATCAGCCGGTCGAGTGCCAGGAGGTCTTCGGCGCATCCCGGGTCCGCGGTGACGGCGCGCTTGCCGCGGTCCCACATCGCCAGGCCGCGCTGCTCCCCGGCGGAAACCGCCCCGGGCGGATGCACCTTGATCACGTCGGCGCCGAGGTCGGCCAGCAGCATTCCGGCCACGGGGCCGGCCACGCCGCCGGTGAGGTCCAGCACGCGCACGCCGGCGAGGGCCGGCTCTTGTTCCGCTGTCGTCACGAAACCTCCGTTTTGCCGCTTTAATGCCCTTCTACCTTCGGGGGGAGGGCCGCGCAAGCGTCCGCCTGGCCGCCGCGACGACGTCTTGCCCGCCGGCCGGTGCCAGGCATACCGTCATCTCCGGGCCGGAAGCAGCCAGCACCGGGTCACCCGGCCCGGAAAGGTTCTGGTTCTGAATGCGTATCGGGCTCACCGGCGGCGGCACGACCGCGGACCGGATCGTCAGTCAGGCTGAGCGGGCCGAGGCGGACGGTTTCACCAGCGTCTGGTATCCGGGCGCGGCCGGAGGCGGCGACCCGCTGCCGGCCATGACGCTGGCCGGGCGTGCCACCTCGACGATCGAGCTGGGCACCGCGGTCCTGCAGACCTATACCTGTCACCCCCTGCTCCAGGCCAGCCGCGCCGTCGCCACCGCGTCCGCCATCGGCGCGCCCGGCCGGCTCACCCTCGGAGTGGGTCCTTCCCATCAGGGACCCGTCGAGAACAAGCTCGGCCTGTCCTACGACACGCCGGGCCGGCACACCGACGAGTACGCCCAGATCCTGACCGGGCTGCTGCGCGGCGAGCAGGTGAGCTTCGCGGGCCAGGAGTTCCGGGTCGACGCGGGTCCGCTCGCGCTGCCGGGCGAGGCGGAGATCCCGGTCCTGATCGGGGCCCTGGGGCCCCGGCTGCTGCGGGTGGCCGGCGCGTACACGGCCGGGACGATCCTGTGGATGACGAACGCCACCGCGATCGAGGGACATGTCGCCCCGGCGATCCGCAAGGCCGCCGCCGACGCGGGCAGGCCCGCGCCCCGGATCGTGGCCGGGCTGCCGGTCGCCGTGCATGACGACGTCGCCGAGGCCCGGTCAGCCGCCGCCCAGCAGTACCGCGCCTACGGCGAACTGCCCAACTACCAGCGAATCCTGTCCCGCGGCGGGATCAGCGGCCCGGCCGAGGCGGTCATCGTCGGCGACGAGGACAGCGTCGCCGCTCAGATCCGGGGCCTGTTCGAAGCCGGCGCCACCGATTTCTGGGCGGCCCCGTTCCCGGTCGGCGACGACCGGGCCGCTTCCCGGTCCCGCACCCGCGCACTCCTGGCCAGCCTGGCCCGGGACTGAGAACGCCCTAGTCGCTGACTCGCCTGAGGGTGAGGGCCAGGCTGGGGACGAAGAAGGACGCGAGGAAGACCGGCAGGATACTCTTTCCGCCGCACCGGAAGACGACGGTCTCGTCTGCGGCGGCGTCGAAGTCATGGGGCCGGCTGGACTTGCGGCCGTCGCGGACCTGGACGGTGTGACGGCCGGGTTCCAGCGGCGTCTCGAACGTGGCGTTCATGTCGACCGAGCCGGCTCGTTCGCCGTCGACCACGACGTCGTACGTGCCCCGGCGGACCTCCGCTCCGATCGTCTTGTGCGTGACTTTTAGCGTCGCGGACATGCTCCATCTCCCTATGCGAGGCAGTGGGTGGTCAGCGGGCTGCCTTGGCATCCTCAGCGATTATTGCTATACAAGTTATAGAACAAGCATGAAACTGCGTCAAAGCGGAGCCGCGCTCCCGGACGCCCCACGAGGCGCGCAGTTGAGCTACTCGACGGATCGGGGACAGCCATGAGCCAGGGACCGCCGGCGGCGGAGGCGAAGCTCGCGACAACCCGGATCGCGGGCTGACATGCTGCTCCGCATCGAGCCCGACGGGCCGGTCCCGATCTACCAGCAGATCCGCGACCGGATCGTGGAGGCGATCGCCTCCGGAGCCCAGCGGAAAGGGTCCGGGCTGCCGTCCACCCGCCAGCTCGCCGTCGACCTCGGCATCAACTTTCACACGGTCAACAAGAGCTATGACATCCTCCGCCAGGAGGGCCTGCTGACCCTGTCCCGCAAGTCCGGCGCCGTGATCCGGCGCGACGCTTCCAGCGGCCCCCCGGACGTGGCCTGGGAGGAAGACTGGACGGCACGGCTCCGGACCCTCCTGGCCGAAGCCGCCGCGCAGGGCCTCCCGCCCGACGCGATCATCGAGCACGCCCAGGCCGCCCTCAGCGAGTTC
>Ga0131853_10023882_pt1 | contig 11036 bp, 5 predicted proteins | sample TergutLab28metaG_FD_92764 | JGI IMG/M metagenome (GOLD analysis project Ga0131853, IMG submission 92764) | Labiotermes labralis P1 segment gut microbial communities from Petit-Saut dam, French Guiana - Lab288 P1 (version 2) (version 2) | ecosystem: Host-associated > Arthropoda: Insects >...
ACATCACCAACAGACAATCCCGCTACATAACACCAGCACGCCTCAAGTCAGCCTACACAACACAACAAGTACTCGCTAGCTCCTGAAGATGGACGTATTAACATCTGAAACATGTTGAGCAATCTTTAGGTTTCTGTGACCGTGCATCGTGAGCAAATTGTGAAGTGAGAGAGAAAACCAACAAGATGCAACAGTTAGATGTTTATTTTTAACAATTTTTCAACATGTTTCGGGCATCATTATGCCCATCTTCAGGAGAACAAGACGTATGTTACTGCATGTGGTGTGCTGCGCTGGTTCTGCTGGATGTGGTTGGTAGCGGTTGTGGGGCACTGCCTTGTAGGGTGCGAGCACTGTGAAGGATACCTTCACAGTGCTCGCACCCTACAATTTTGAGGTGGCTTCTAGGTTTTTGTAAAATCTGCATACCGCTGAATTACAATATGTGAATCACATCCTAAAGCATTTTGTAACATTTTCTGCGTACTGTTCCTAAATCACAACAATATAAAATTGTATTTACAGGAAGTAAGAAAATGTAGCCTAGTGTTATTATTCTGATGTATTCACTGTCTTTCTTTGAGATTTGCAAATTATGAGTGGCACCTTTTGAAGTTGTAGCATTGAACAAACATATGAGCCAAATGGATGTAAAATTTGATGGCACATCCTAAAAAGAGGTTTTGTTTAGTTACCTTGAAAAGCATAAAGACTAATGGAAAAAGTGTATGGTTCATGAAATATTTTTCATTTTTCTCTTTGATAAATTGTTCTGAATTATGCTTGAGATGTGTGCAGAAATGCATGTAAGTACTTCATGTAATGTGGCTGTCATTACTGTTTGATTTTAACCAGAGTTGTAATGTGTCGATGAATGATGTTCACTAAAATTTCTGATAAAAATTTATAAAATGATGTTCAACAGTTCTTACCTTCATATGTAAAGAAAAGATAAACATACAAACATTTTGGATCTAATATGGCCATTTTTGCACATTTCATTGTCATCATGTCAGAAATGGTTAAGGCAACTGCAGCGTTACTGTGTTTATCTGAGGCATTTGTGTCCCTATTTTGAAACCTTGTTTTTATTTTGTTACAAAGACAGGGTGACTGTTTAATTCTTCAACTACAGCACTGCCATATGTTTTTGTATCTGCACTTTGAAACCATGTTTTAATATTGTTATTTTGACAGGGAGATTGGTTGTCTTGTTCTTCCAGTACACCATTGTCATATGTATTTCAGACATATGTTTTGCTGTTGTGAAATTTTGTTGTGATTTTGTTACTATACCAGGGAGACTGGTTGTCCAGTTCTTCACCTATCCCCAGTAGCATCAGGACGAGCTGTGTCACGAGACGATAGACTGCGGCAAATGTTCTCCTCAAAATGTGGTGCTCTGGTGTTTGACTCGGAATTGGATGCTGTCCTAGATTCAGTACTTGGGAACTGTCGTGACAGTTTCTTGTGTCTTCGTGGTGTGGCAGATTATCGTGGTGATGGTTCTCGTCGCTCAGAGTGGCAGCCATACGCTGCTCTAGCTGCTGCTAGCGTTATGAAAGCTGTCATATGTGCTATGGAGCCTCCCCAAGACAACTAAATTTCTTTGTACATCCCACAACTTCTGAATGTCTGTATGCAACATGGGGAAGGAGGCATGTACATTGCAGGTAGCAGAAGAAACTATATCACAGTAATTAATTATAGTTCAATATCATCATTTGATGAGGTACATGAACTCACACAGCAAGATCTGTTACGCAATTTTTAAGCTGAGCTTGAATTATAATGTGAGAGAACTGTGTATATTTTTGTGAGCCTGGATTTTGATGGAAGGGTCAGTGCTCCTGACATCAGGCTCTTCCATAACATAAGTTTGCTTTGCGGCTGTGCAGTATAGAGGGAAAGTGGAAATGGTTTGTAGCCAAAGAATTTTATGATGGAAAATACAGGAATATGTGAGCCATTGGGACCAACAAGACCTCCTGCTTATATGACTTAAACACTTTCTGTATATCACTTTGACCCATAATATGGAGGCAGCAAGTTCCCCTAGCTGAGCCCAGTGCTGTACTGCAAACTGAAGAAAGGAGCAGCTTTGATGGTGAATCACTTGGAAAGCTTAAAGTAAAGTCATACAATTAATCATATGATATAGTTGCCAAAAAGTTAAGCAGTTTGGAAGCATGGCTCCATGTTATAAATTTTAGAGCATGTTAGATTGTTAATGTGAGTTCTGAAATGACTTGTAAGAATTATAATGATGTAACGTTAAACAAGAAAATTGAGATTTTGTTTACATGTACATTTAAATGTGCAGACTAATAGACCCTTTAAACTTGGTGGTTATTTATAGCTTTGTATGGAATGAAAAATATGATATCACCATGGTTTTTAATATCATCCATTATACAGCATGTTTAATGTAAGTGTAAGCATGTATTAAAAATCAGTATGGATTTTCAGACATGTAGTTTGACTGTGATGTTAAAGACATTTTGTTCTATAAAATCTTCTTGGGCTGACAGCCTCATCAGGTGGCTCATATACAGAAATGTTTCAGATATTGACTGTGTCTTTATCATCAGGATTTTGATATCATAACTCTCATGCTGGAGACAGAGTTGGTCTGTGAAATGTTGGTGAATTTGAACCACCTGGTATGGCTGTCAGCCTGCAAAAATTTGACTGAATTTTATTGCTATGAAAGCTGTTAAGATACATAACATTTTCTTTGTTACTGTATTTGCAGATATTGACCACTGCCCCATTTATATGCTGCTGCAGTACCATTACTCATAATTGCATATTTCCTGAATGGAGAAGAAGGAAATTGTCCAGTTTGTTTACTTTTAAAGTCACTGGTGTAGTTGCAAAAAAATAAGTGATGAGAAATGAAGAAACTATGACTGGTACAGTTATCTCCACAACTAGAAGAGGAAATTGTAAGTGAACATGCCACTACATGTCAATGGTTGTAAGTAGCATAAAATGTATCCAAATGAGTGATGCTTCAGAGGGGGTTGTACTAGCTTTCATGGTGTACAGAACTTTATTATAGTTACCTGATTTTTGTCATGAGAACCAGCTGGGCTTGGTAACATTAAATTTTAGTCATCTATGCACAGTATAATAGACCATGCATAGAACAGTCCACTTATGAATGTAATTGTATTTAACCCAATTGTAATGCAGACTATTTTAATTGGGTGGTGTAAGTATATTGGTAGTAATGTTGTTTGTAAAGTTAGGAAGTTGAGTAAGGGCATTTTAATAGATACTTCTCACTGGTTAAGTGCAAGCATTAGAGTGTTTAAGACAGGTAAATCCATGAAAGTTGATATATTTTGTCATGAAGATGCTAGTGTGTTGGCTTAGTATAATTATGATTTTGGTACTGCATACAAAGAATTGCATCAGATTAACTGTTGCATTTCACTACTATTATGATGCATGTGTGCATTTCAACTAGCAGAGTGTCACATTTTTTCATTGAAAATACAGTTACCTTAAAATCTTGCTGCTAACTCAATAGTACTGGGGGATTTAAATTTCTTTATTCCAGGACAATGAAGGTTCATGTTTTGTTGATAAGAGAATGGTTGCCATCTCCGATACTCTTAGCTGCTCGTATAAATGAAGACTTGTTAAATAAACGTTAATTTTTTAGTGATGACAGAATAATTTTTTAACAATCATCACTTATTTAGTGTATCACTACAGGTTTTTTTTAAGTTATGTTGCAATTTTGCAGTTTGGGAACTTAATTTAGTTGATGAGGAATTAAGTAGTAATTTTAAATAGACAAATATGAGTTCACATTGTTCAGTGGACAAGTAACTTAAAACTTGTAAGCTGTTAACACACACTTTGCATACTGGCAGTGCATATATCTAGATATTTGCATGATGTTTTGATCTCCATTCTGGTAACACAGAACTTTGAGTACTGGCCATGCACATATCCAGTCACTTCAGCATAATGTGTTGATTTCCATCTATAGGTTTGTGTTGCAATGATAGTTTTGGTACATTAGACATTTAGCAATGTGGACCTTTTCCTAGATTTACGTTCAGAAAAATTTTGAGTCACCGTAGATCCACAGCTTGTTTTATCTTCAATGTGATTCACATTGGTTTTATACAGATTTCTTTTCTGTCTTCTGTTTTGAAATTTCATCATTGACTGGATTCTCCTTACTAAGAGTACCATATTTCCCTCCTCATAAGATACATTTTTTTACCCTTTAAAATGTCCCCATAATTTACCCTTTGTCTTAACACATAATATACAGATGACTTGTTACATAAGCAGGTTATTAAATCTTTAATAATCCTTTGCTAATTATGTGATGCATCCTATCACTTGTAGCATCTCATGAAGGGGGAAATACAGTGTATTGATCTTTCCATTGTAACAATGAGTATCTTATACTTCTGACTCTTGGATTGTACATTTAAAATTTGTTTAGGGGCAATTAACATTTTTTTTTCAAGAGTAGGAATCATGCATTTGTTTAAAATTAATGTCAGTTATTACCTCATTTTGCACTACTATTGCTAATTACGTGTATATTCATGTACTGTATTATATCTCTTTGAGTGGACATAGCACATGTATGTAAGGCATGGGTGTGGGTGGGTTGTCAAAACAGGGTGATGTACAGTATATATTGACCAATAGGGCCTATAATTTTCAGTATTTTAAAGATGAAATGCCATAAATATCTGAGACAATCAAAAGAATTACTAGAAAAGTAACAATCCTGGGACTGATATATAATGTATAACTTTACCTAGTGAAAAGAAATAAAACAAAGAGTAGCTGAATTATTATGAATGTATTGAAGGACAGGGTGTGTGACCCATGTAAACTGGGTTTTCCAGCTTGGTGATGTATGCTTATAAGACTGGAGGAAGCGTTTTTGAAAATATTTAACTATTTTTATGTAAATGAAACATTACAGTATGTTGAAGTGGAATGTCATGAGTGAGAGTCCTCTTCCATGTATTTACATGTAAAAATAAGGGTAATTGTAACACTTTGGATGTTTCTTGAAGTACATACATTCCCTCACTTGGTGAGATTATAAATCCCAATTTTGAAATATTTGTGTCCATGACATTGATAACTGATATCATTGTGCATAAGGATGATAAATAAAAGTTATAATTATATGAAGCCAACAAGAGATCTTAATGATACCTAAACCTTGTGTGAACACAGGAAAGGAAGCATGCTGCAGGACGAAGTATAACACAGGCAGTACTTAACAATCTGAGCTGCTAATGTATTTACTGATTTGGTTATGTAGCAGCATCTGGAGTGTGTCACCAAACATTATTTTTATATATACCAAAATACAGTCCTGAACTGTAGAAGTTCAGTTGGTTACTTAATGATGCTGTATTGACAGCAGAAGTTGTGTAGCAATAAAATTCCAGGATTGATGCTTAATGAGTAGATATGCTTGAAAAAAAAAAGAAAATTATTGTGTATTCAATCAGGGTAATCTCCCTTGACTGCAACACACTTCTTTCTAAAATTTGAACAACTGTTACTGATGGTGTCCAGGGGGGGCTGATTTAAATTCTTTAAGTCTATGATACCCTTGATGTTCTGAATTCTTAATTTGAGAGCAGTTTTCACTTTAGGGATTACAACAGGTCTGCTGTTGAGGTGGATGGCAGATACACGTAATCACCATGCTAAAATTTGGTAGGAATCACTTCATTGTCATGGCGACATGAGCTCATCCTTGAGTCTGTGAAACGTACTTTGCTGAGGTCTTCTTTCCCAAATCTTCTTGAGGAATGTGAGGAATCATCTCCTGTTTATTATGAAGATGATCTTTCATCACCTTTAGAGTTACGTGATGGCCTTTGGCCACTGATTCTGAATTTTTGCAACTGTTCCCAAGTTTTGAGCAGTTGATGGCTGCCCACTCCTTGGATCATATTTAGAGTTCTCACATCTCTCTCTGAACACTATAAACCATTGAAAGACATGCATACAAGACAGTGCTTCATATCTGTGAACATTCCAAGCATCTTGTTTGTTTCTGTAGCTGTTTTGCTGACTTTTAAAACAGTCTTGAAGTTTGATGTTGCGGCTGAGTGGCAACAGGAAAATACAAATTAAATTTGGAATTCATGTGCGTGAATGGGGGTTAGAATTTTTTTTTCAACAGTTCCCATTGGTCATAATATGAAGTAACAGAAACCAGCTACAAATGGCTTTTGCACCAAACCATACTTGTGTACGAGCATCATTCCTGGTACTTGAGTGTTTGATCACATATAATAGGAAATATTGTGGTCTACTGGTTCATATAAAGTACTGTGAAGCCTTTGAACATACTCCATGTGTGCCATTTTCACATTATCAGTTTTGAACTATTTACATTGAGGAATTAGAATGTAAGGTATTGTGTTGGAGGAACTTATTTTGAGAGAAACCAAGGGTATTTATGCCCGCATTTGATCAGCCTTGTGAAGGAAAGGGCTGTTCATACTGCACAGTATCATTACTGTCCTGCAACAGTTGTGCTCAATTGGGAACCAGAATGTCACTGGAACTCCTAATTAGTTAAATTAAATTGTTCATTCATGACCCCAACAAACACACCTTTTATACATACAAATTTAGCTCTGTATCATTCCTGCAGGGTTTGGCATCACTATTTCCATCCGCAGGGAGCTCTACACCAAGATTTAAAACTTACTAAACTTAATAGATCACAAAAGTCATTCATATCATATTACAGTATTCTTGCAGCTGTTAACCCAATGGGTTTCACATTGTGTGAAATAATAGTAAAGCAACCCAAAGATGAAGAGCACTAAGTGAGATCGAATTGTATTTAAGACAATGACCTCCACATTTTCAGTAGATGAAGTCTTGTGATGATGACTGAAAAAGTGTGAAACCATTCAACCATTCAAAAGGTTAATTCTAATGGTAAAATATTTCACTTCCAGCAAAATTGTTACCACATTTTTTAACTTTAAACTTTGTGTGTCTGTTGGTGATGTGAAAGTTAAGAGTTGCTTAATGAAAAGAAACTCAGTGAATTATGCCTACTACAGTGTATGTAGAATGTATTATCATCAGTCTTGTGATGTGTGCAAATGACTTCATTTCTGTTCTGCATTTTGAAAAATTTTATTGAATACACTTGTCTGACATACAGTACCATGATGTGGAAATATGTAGGATGCTTGGAGTTAAAAAATTACGAACTGTTTTGTAGGAAGTGTATAATAACTTCATGACATTTATCCCAAGGGATGGTATGCTCGCACAACTGTTACTACAGTGTTTAGAAGTATGGATTACACATGCAAACCCATCTCATTGCAGTAGGGATGCTTGTCTTCTTCTCTATTTGCCTTATTAACTTGCACAGCTTCAGAGAATAATACTGTGCATATTTCATTGAAGTGCAAACAGTGATCAGTTGCATGATCTTTCTATTCATGTATCAGTCAAAGGTAAAAATATTTTGCTGTGAACATGTGTGTATAATTGTTGTATATTTTACAGATGTAATTAATATAATGTACACACTTAATGCTGTGCTATTTACAGCAAAACTTCTACCTTTCTTTTACAAGGCTGGTAGTTCTTGTTTTTTTGTTAAGTGTTTAGTCTTGCCATATTTATTTTTGTGTAATAGTGTTTAAATTGAGCACACATGTAATACCTGTGTGTGTCATTGCAATGAAAAAGGCTGGTGAAAAAACAGATATGTCATATTTCCTTATCAGATTAAAAAATAAGAGATAATTGTATGTTCCTGTGACTTCAACAACACTGTTGTTTACTGGTGACATTCTTTTTGAATCTGACAGGAGGATGAGAAAAATCTGTATGGAATGAGATTTGAAAACTGATCATATGTAAAGGATCTTAACTTGGAAAGTGTGTCAGGTGGGTGAAGAATTGCAGTGGTGTGCACGTGTTTAATTCTGCAGTTTATCACTCTACTGTATTCATGATTTAACTGACCAGTCAGCTCGGAAACTGTGGCAACTATCACAATATTAATTTGTGAAGGATGATACATGTTTGTATAAAACGTTAACATAAATCAGAATACATGTAATACTCAATTTATACATGATTTTGATTGAAAGTCACAACAAAATTTTATACAGTCATTTGAAACCTGATATCTGAATTGAATATCCTCCTAAAAGTGGAATGTTGAGCCACAAGTTGTACGTATTGTAACTAGTCTTTTAATATTTTATTTTATTTTATTTAGTGATGTTTTATTTTTTCAATGACTGAGGAGCAAGAAGTGTTGAAAACTGAATGGAAAATGTCCTGTCAGAAGAATTTAGAAAACAGGGTCTGATTTTGTTTTGACTGTTAAAGTTTAAGTTAATCCTTATTTTTTTATTTATTTATTTATGTCTTTATTTTTACAAGTTTGAAACAAACCTTTTTGTCCTTTTGGGACAAACTCTGTTTATTAACAACAATTTGTTGCTGGGTGGAATTGTAGTTCAGAACTTTGCAGCATCAGTGTTTGGATATATGTCTGATGTATTAAAAAAACCACACCTGAAAGTTTATGCACATAAAAATATTTTTTATTGATTGCTGATGATGGAAAATTTGGTTATCGTCATTAAAACACTAATGTGTTTTTACATACTGAAGTTTAAATGAAAATAAAATTAATTACAACATGAATTAACAGAGTAGTCTGCTGATGAATTTTCAGAGGTATTGTAGAATGTAAAAGTCTGTAATTTCTTCCATAGCCTGTCAGTGTTCTTTTTGCATGCAGGCAGTGCTATATAGTTCATTACTACTGTGACTTTATTACACTGAAGTGCTCAAGTACAAAACTGTGTATAACTTCCATTCCGACACATTATTTGTGTTTTTGTTTGATTGAGCTTGTAACTTCAACAACACTGGTTTGATTATGCCTCCTAGAATTGCCTTCCATAGTATTAGTCATGGCAATTGATTGAGAAAAACTAGTTTAATTCAAGTATATATTTTGGAGGTAGGGTGTTAGTGGAAACTACTACACCTGGTCTTCTTTTTTTATAACATTTTTTAGACTTTATTTTTATATTGGTTAGTATTGCAGCTTGTATTTGTAAATGGCGTTTGAACATATTTGCATTTTATTGCATTGCCAGTTTTACTTGTGATACATTTGTGGACTTGAAGTATGGCAATTTTGGTTTCCAGTTATCAGACTGGCTCATTTTATATTATCCTATGATAATAGCCACAGTCTATTCCATGTCATTTAATTTTTATTTACCTTCCCACCTGAGGTGAATTGTGTCAATTGTAGGACTTAGTTATGTTGCTATGTTTGTCTCACTGGACAAGATCTGTAGCATTCATTCATGCTGGAAGTACAAAATGATTGTAGATCTGAATTAAAAAAACAAATATTCTTTAAAGGTTACTTGGAAGGCTGAGACATAGATATAGTAATAGTGTAGAACGTATTTGAATGGGAAATTTGTTGTTAAAGATGTGAACAGAATTTTAAAAAAAATTTGGGTTGTAGTCAGTAAAGTACTGTTGTGGTTATGTGATGAACATTGGTTGCATAATAAAACAGTTTCTTTAAATAAAAATGAATGTGGTCTGCTTAGGAAAAGCCCTTTACAAGGACATGTTATGTGTATGGTACTTCTGATTTAGAGCTCTTGAATAAGCATCTACTAGCTTGTACATGAAAAAAATGTGAGGTAAATAATTCAATAATCCAGGCAAGTTTCTATGCAGTAATTGGGGTGGTAAAAGATTGTGAATGGAATGGTTGAGAGTATTGCGTGAATTTACATCCAAAATTAACTTAACATCCATATGAATATAAGTTTGATTTGTTCCTATCTTTCTCCAAGAATTTTAATTTTGCAACATTTTCGGATGCTTTGTTAGATGTATTATTATTATTATTATACAATATGTGTGTCTCTTGTCACAGGCATTGCTTCCTGGTACTTCTCTTGAACCAGCGGTGATCCCCACTGCTCAGGCTTCAAGCTTCACATTGCAGTACTTTCCGTATTATGTGTGATGTTCCAAGTATAGCTGTCTTTTGTTGTGAATCTATCGGGTGTTTTCCTGGTATAGTTTCCAAATTTTTCTTTAAGCTTCTCGTTACTATTCCAGTGGCTCCATTTATTACTGGTACAATCGTACATTTCAGGTTCCACATTCGTTATATCTCTATACACAGACTCTTGTATTTTAACTTCTTTTCCGCTTCCTTTTGCACAACATTTCTGTCTGCGGGTATTGCCACATCTATCAGTGTGCATTTTTTTTCTCTTTTTTGTTTTTAAATTATTATATCTGGCCTATTTGCTGTAACTTCTCTGTCTGTATGTACTGCTTGATTCCACAACACTGTGACATCTCCCTCTTCACACGCTGGCTTGGGCATTTGTGTGTACCATTTGTCTGTAGTTTCAATACCTAAGGCTTTGCATATTGAGTAGTGCAAATGTGTACAAACTTTATCGTGTCTCATTAAATATTCGTTCTTTGCCAGAATGGGACATCCCGAAGTTAAGTGGTCAATAGTTTCTTCATGTTGCTTACATAACCGGCATTTACTCTCAGTTTCTTGCTTCGAAATTTTATTCTTAAAATAGTTTGTACTAATTGCTTGGTCTTGAGCTGCCACTATTGTACTTTCTGTTTCTCCCTTGATGTCACCAGATTTTAACCAGCGATATGACTGTTCAATGTCCGCCAGCTTTTCGTCTAAGTTACATGGGAATTGTCCATGCATCCTCTTGCCTTGCCATCTTTCTTTTGTTTTCTCCGCTATACTGTCATTTACTTTTCTCGTTTCTTTCTGTACTTCTGTCTTCAGGCGTCTAGCTGTCTGTAGCACTACTGAGTCGGTGTTGTGTTGGTGTGTTCTGACAACCTGTATTAGTGGGTCTTCCTTCCTGTCTACATATTCTGCCAATTTTGTAATTTCTACTGCGTGGGCTGCTTCTAACTGCATCAAGCCCCTTCCTCCCTGTTTTCTAGGG
>Ga0131853_10023883_pt1 | contig 11036 bp, 5 predicted proteins | sample TergutLab28metaG_FD_92764 | JGI IMG/M metagenome (GOLD analysis project Ga0131853, IMG submission 92764) | Labiotermes labralis P1 segment gut microbial communities from Petit-Saut dam, French Guiana - Lab288 P1 (version 2) (version 2) | ecosystem: Host-associated > Arthropoda: Insects >...
AAAATCGAGAAGAATGAGATGGGCTGGGCATGTGGCGCGTATGGATGAGGAGAGGGGGGTGTATAGGGTCTTGGTGGGGAAACCGGAGGGAAAGAGACCACTGGGGAGACCTAGGCGTAGATGTTTGGATAATATTAGGACGGATCTCCAGGAGGTGGGATGTGGGTATGTGAACTGGATTGGGCTGGCCTACGATAGGGACGGGTGGCTGACGCTTGTGAGTGCGGTAATGAACATTCGGGTTCCGTGAAATAATGGGGAATTTCTTGACTAGCTGCAAACCAGTTAGCTTCTCAAGAGGGACTCTGTACCATGGAGTGAGTAAGTAAGTAAGTAAGTAATACACCTTATTAAGTCCTTTATTTATCCAACTAATACACACAAATTATAAAATTGTTAAACAGTTAAAATAATTTAAAATTATAATATTTGTTCCAACATGTTTCGGTTTACGTAAACCATCTGCCTGTGCTTCGCTAAAGTTACAATGTTGACTTCGCTTACATACCGGTAACTTCAAATAACGATATGTAACCGAAGTCAACATTGTAACTTTACCGAAGCACAGGCTGAGAGCTCCCTGATGATGGTTTATGTAAACCGAAACATGTTGGAGCAACTATTATAATTTTCAATGATTTTAACTGTTTGACAGTTTTATAATAATTTGTGTGCATTAGTTGGACAAATAAAGAATTTAATACTATCAACATGTACGGTGCAACTACGAAGAAAACAAATACATCTGTTGAATTACGTACAACTACTCATTGTGCAAAAAACAAAGTTCCACCCTTGCCTGTAAACATGGTTCAATAAAATTAAATCTCCATGTTAATACAAACACCAATGACGTAGAATCCATTTCCATATTTGCTTCTTTATATGTCTGTATTTCCCTCACTCTTTCTTTGATACAAACGAGAAGTTCGTTTCTCTACTGTGTAGGAGCGCGCCGTGTCACCTTTCTCTACTTACACTTACAAAAGGCTAAACTGAAGTAGTCCTTGCGTTTAACCACAACGTCCCGAAAAGTTCCTGAGTGATGGATACACAGATTCACGCATTCCTAACTTCACCATCAAACAAGTTTTCCAAAAGATGAAGCTTTTAGCTTGCAATCTTTAAGCCTGCAGCCTCAGTAATTGACAGATACCAGTCTATGTTGGCACAACGGCTATCCTGAGATTTTAGTGGTTTTCTTCGGTCCCTCCAGGCTATCGTCTGCATAGTAAGTAGCTTGACAAAGTTCACAACCGCCTCTTCCACATTCCTTCTTGGGTACACTAATCAATGAAGGCTACAGGTTTGTCAACTGACAGCGGCATTAAATAAACAATGAATAAATTAAACCTGGCGCCAAATGGAGGTGAATCTTCCCGATGATTTACTCCCAGAAGAAAGCTCTCCTAAACCGTTCCGAGAATATTCAGAATGGGATAAGAAGCCAACTAGATGTCACTTTGTGTTATCCTTTATTTCTCCTTTACAAGTTACTCAACATGTTTCGGGTAACCATGTGCCCATCTTCAGGAGCTGAAGACTGCGTAGTGTTATCGCCACATGTTGGTATTGTACTGTAACTATGAGTGGTATTATTCAGATAGGCATATCTGAATAATACCACTCATAGTTACAGTACAATACCAACATGAGGCGATAACACTACGCAGTCTTCAGCTCCTAAAGATGGGCACATGGTTACCCGAAACATGTTGAGTAACTTGTAAAGGAGAAATAAAGGATAACACAAAGTGACATCTAGTTGGTTTCTTATCCCATACTGAATTACGATGCACGGTCAACCACACATCAAATATTCAGAATGGCAGAGAACAGAAAATTCTCTGGCCTTTTATCCAATCCACTTCTGTCAGCAACTTCGCAAACAAATTTCTTTACTGGCATTTTTTCTTGCCGTCTACAGGCCGTCATCGTCACTTCAATTGAAATCAGAATTGCCCAATTTACAATGACCTTAATTTTCATATATAAATTCCTATAATACCTCAGTATGTTTCATATTTGCAACGCAGTGCCAAAGATTGTGGATGCACAACTATAGAGAGTTATCCTGCTTCTTCAGTTTCGCGTAAAAACTAGAATCGAAATAAGGCTCAAAAATATATGTGCCATGTGGTTAATTAACTAGTCACTACATCAGGAATGTCATATGAGGAAGTGGAGCTTTACCTCCATTCTCTTATCTTCAGAACACGATGGAAGTGAGCGGTTAAAATGAACATCCCGGCCGAAATATAGCTGCAAAAAGCGGTGCCGTTACCACCTAGATGGGAATCTCGTAGGCCTCAAAAGTCCTTTTGAACAGAGGACATAAAATAAAATTTTCACCCCCTGCCGGAAATCAAACCTCGATCCTCAGAACTTCCAGCCCACACCGTAGTCTCTACACTAACTGAGCTACCCTGTTCTTAAGGTGGGTAGGATCTAAAAATTATTGTGCCAACTTCACCACTTGATGTCCATCGTATCACGAATAATCTCACACCGATACAAGCCATTATTTACTGACTAATTACATTATAATGAAACAAATTGCCTCAGTTATAAAACTGGTTAGCCCATTCGTTTCAACAAATGACATATCTTGCTCAGGATCTTCAGCCACTTCTGAACGTCTTTATAGCTTAACATGCCTATCCGTTAAAGCAAACTCTCATGCTGTGCGCTCGCAGGACACTTCCCATCATTACAAATTTAATTTAGAAAGAAATAAAGTCTGGTTTGTACAGTAAACTGAACACAAAGACTAAATTATTCAGCAGGCCTTGTCCCTACACAATACAATAAAATACAATACCTGAAATTTACAATATTACAGAATTTTTCGGTCTAAATTCAACAGAACACATCGTGCCGCCGTCTGTATACGATACATTGTAATACAATGTAACGTAACACAAGAACTTTTAATTACAAACGTATGTAATTGGAGCCTTCTCTTTGGCGCTAAGATATGCTGTAGTGCACATGGTCCACACGCACAGTAAACTACACACTCCATGAGCCACGCGCAGTACAAACGCACATCTCGCACCTATCCAATTCATTTACCATAAAGTACACTCCTCTGTATAAGATGTTAATGGCTCTAAGGTGTTGAATCTCATTCAAGCTTTTCACAAAGCATTACATTTATTACCACTTATACAAATGCCCCCTGTTCATAACGAATGTCACTCAGTCGATTATAACTCCAGTCGGCAAAGAGTAAAATAAATAATCCAACAACACAGAACGTACGGAAATAGCAACAGTAATACTGCTTTTGACGGGTAAGCCTGTACATAGAAACGAAGCTGTGCAATCGAGATCGTGCCAATTGTTGCCACTTACTGTATTGTAAAAGTAAATTCTTTCTTGTGCGCACCATAAAGGGATATGGGGAATGGGTGGATGTACACCTCCAATCATGGCTTTCTGTGCGATAAAGCTGCTGTGCTCAGGGAGACAATAAAAGAGAGACTCCGTATTTCAGGTACCTCTCTGGCAAGCGAAAGTAAGCTATTTCTACGGGTATCCCACCGATAAATTTGCACTGTTCATGTAAATGTGGATATCAAGAGAAAGTGATTGTTATCGCTTATGTGGTTATACAGGTCAATTCTCCTACACTTGAGCAATAAAAGGATTCTTTCAAAATGGTTTTATCCTCCCTACGTTTAACCAAGGCACTTCACTTAAAATGGTTAAGGTTTCCTGCACATGGCGTAACACGGCGTGAAGCCACAAGGTAACTGACAGCTATATGCCTAATACACGCGTTTCTAACATCTGCGCCAAGAAAGTTTTAGCTTCGGCTGCTTTACCCCCTCCCCCCCCCCCCCCCCCCCCCCCCCCCACAAAGGAAAAGACCGCTGTTACGCGGTTTATCCTGGCTGGATGGACACTGCAATGGGAATGATCCATATCTATGCCGGGATATGAACCCCTGCTGTGCAACTCGTAACCAGACACTTCAGGGAATAAACTTTTCATGTTTATTATTATTATTATTATTATTATTGACAATGAGATTAAAAACATAGAAAGTGCAGCTCCTGGTGACAGATCAAAGAATAAGTCACTACTGCAGTAGCATTTCGTATTGAATGTGAAAGCCAATATCAAAGCACGCTATTTCGCGCGATCTTAAGCCACTTTCATTTAGCAACAAACCAGACAATCAGCCTTTAATGCTGTTCTGTCATCTAATTGTCGGTCTCACGTATTGACGTTAACTGGGAAGTCTCTCAAACCAATTATATTCTATATGCATTTATACGAAACATTTAAAAGCAAAGTAACACGTGTTACTTTGTGACGTTTTGCCGGTAAATATCGCCCCATGAAGATTCGAAATAAAGTCAATTAAGCAAACCTAATTGTCTTTCCTTTCCACATCCGCCGATAAGTAATGTCATATTTGAAATTTAATCCGCATTGACGAAAAGCAAGTTGAATTTCAGGCATCACTGAAGAATGCTTTCTTCTTTCTCCCATATGGGAGGAAGCAAGGTGCAATATCTGCATCACAGACGTTATTAAAATGTGCCAGCCACTTCGTTTCAGACTAACAGTATTCACTTTCGCGTTTCCTTGTGCACAGCAGAGTGATCCAACATGTAGAGGTTCCTTGCTGTTCCTTACTATGAGCTGTGCAGCTGTAAATCTTCAAACCGCTGCAGCAGCAACTTGAAACAAACGTGTCTTGACACTTCACGTAATTCGGGGAAGTCACATTCAAGACGTCTAAAGGATTTTCTGTATTCCTAACAGCTCTTCAGGCTGCGTTTCGCAACTTCCAATATACTAAAATTAATTTCATGGCCTTTCTTTGACACCGATTGCATTATGGTGGAGACATCCCTACTCAGTTTCACGATATTTAATGCCTTTTGATATTCACAGGTCCGTGCATCGCTAATATATTCGCCGAGTACAACCAACAAGATGCAGCGTTTCACAATTTATTTCTGTAAGACGCTCTACATATTTCAGACGGTTTTTCCGTCCATCATCGGAAGCTCAAAACTGCACATACAGCGTCAGGTATTTGTCAGACCAATGCTGCTATCTGCTGCTAGCCTGGCCGGGATAGCAGCAGGTAGCAGTAACGGTCTGACAAATTCCTGACGCTGTATGTGCAGTTTTAAGCTCCTGATAATGAAAGGAAAACCCGTCTGAAACATGTAGAGCTTCTTACAGAAATAAAGAAATTGTGAAACGTTGCATCTTGTTGGTTGTACTCTGCGAATATTTAATGCCATATTAACCAAAGGGTTATTAAACCATATCTCTACATTAAACCTGTCTTCCATTAACCTCTTATTCACTAGTCTCGTCCACAATTACTGTAAGCCAGTGCTTTTCAACCCTTTTTTTCTCGTCTACAATTGTCACAATACAAACACTAGGTACTGCAAACATCAACGCCTACTTTCAGGATAATGGTCTTCCGGGATATTTCCCTGGCTTCAAACCTGCTAACCAGCGAAACAATAAAGCTGTGGAAACCTCAAATTTTGCAGTTGCTACTTTTCTAATTTAACGCAACTAGACGACAGAGAAGAGTCATTATTTATATTAGAGCAATAAAATAGTATCTTGATATACACGTTGTGAATGTTTCGCTCTGCACTTCTACACATTTAAATCAACAGTGCAGTTAACGTTTCTAAATTTCAGTTATCATAAAAAATTACACCTACATTTTTTTGCGTACCATCAGTGGTACTCGTAACATGTTTTTAAAAACTCTGCTGTAGGCGACTCAGCAAGACGTCAGGACATGCGTTACGCCGTCGTCACATTCTAACTGGTCGGTCCTCTTGTCAGCCTCGACAGACCGCTCTACTATACTAAGGAGGTTGTCATTAAACAGCAACTAAGTGTATGTACCGGTCCTTTAGTCCGGCACAGCTAAAGGTTCCCTATAGGAGCAGCAAACTAGCATTGTTTTCGAGCAGAACCACAAATACTAGTACCTTGGCCTGACTTTGGCAGCTGTTGTAACACGAATTTGTCCGCAAAATTGGCTCTGAAGGATAAAAAGTACTTTGTCTTGCATAGGCAAATAAAATGACGAATCGGGTATCTTAATATTATCTTCTTCAAGTAACCACCAAGAAATACCAGACCCTTTGACCTGGCACCGACGAAGGTCATAACGCACAGAGGATCGTATCATCTTTGTAAGTTAACTACCAACAGGTACCGTCTCCTTGACATGGCGGAAGCTACGAAAAACACAGATCCAGCTCGCTTAGCAAGGTTAACTGAAGCAGTAGCGGCCCCTTTATGACACAGGCGACGGATAATCCTTTCATGAAATGGCTCCAATTAGCCACAATTATTTAATCTTACCTGTAGTATGGGAATCCCTGAGGAACATGCAGATCCATGGGCATCGTTGCGGCCGCCGCCGGGTGGGGGTGGTGTGCATGTGCTGCCCCCGGATGTGGGTAGCCATGATGCTCACCGGCAGCGGCCGCAGCCTGCATCATGCTGCTGCCGCCTCCGACAGCGGCTGCGGCGGCAGCGGCGGCGGCCGAGTGATGGTGGCCAGCAAGCACCGCAGCGGCCCACGGCGAAGAGGCAAACCCGCCCGGGTGATCCAGCTCAAAGCCTCGTTCGACCACACTGCAGTGCATCCAACACCACGCAGACGATACTTCAGTCGTTGTACCTTAACAGCACCGCCGTCCGTACTTCAAACGCTTTGAGATTAATGACTTGCTGGGTTACATCTTCCGGCAATTGCTAGTGCCTCACCCAGAAGGTATAATTACACCAGTTTTAAATGGGTTGTCACTTGTTTAGAAAGAGTTAAGAAGAGAGAACAATACTGAAGATAAGGCTGCAAGAATATTTGAACTGTGTATCGCTGTCTGAAAGAACCCCAATTAGACACTTAGAACACTTCACACACTTCACATGCACTGTTGCTTCCTGGAGGTCCCGAAGCTTCCCACAAAATCATTCACTTTTTAAGTCTGTTTTCAATCTTGGCAGATATTACGCTTTTTGTCACACCTTCCTGAAAGGTCTTACAGAAAACTCCAGTCACCGCTGTATTACAGTTAGGCTGCATTAATTATGAATGAGACGTGTTCACCTCTTTCTAACTTAGCACGCCTTTATTGAAGGCCCTCACTGCGTGACAGGCGGTAGCATTGCCAACTAATATTTCATGTAAATGGAACTATCTTACAAATTTCTCCTTTTTAAATACTACAAACAAACTGAGGATAAAACCTTATTCACATGTGCTTCTCATCTTGCTGATTTTTTTGGTACTCCGACTCCATTCTACGAAAATGCGTTACGTCAAATGCCGCACTCCCGATTTTCGATTGTAGACAGCCCATTTAATGCACTGTATCGTCAACATCACACGCAAATGACCAACGGCATTTATACAAAAATTCTCCATAACCCATTATACTGCGACTACAAGTTCAAAACACATATAAGCCTACAAATATTACACGCGTGCTTTGATACAAGGGTTCGTTCTTTAAGTCACTTATCCAAAAACAGATATAACCTGACAACAAACTCCCACCAATGCGTACTTAACTAGAATACGTCACTTTTCCACTAATATACAAACAGCTGGGTAATCACGTTGCGGCCATTCCTGTTGTTGCAATAACGTTGACAGTACGTGTTCGTGACGTCACGATGCGAATATGTGAATGCTTCCGACTTGGCGGGGGCGGAGGAGGAGACATGCGAAGAAGACGCAAGAAGTTGGAGAAGCGAACACACCTTTCCAGTGAGGGATGATGTGTGTGCGTGTACGAACGCTCTAAACGTTATAACACAACACCACGCACTGAGTAACGCGACGACATTGTCACTGTCACACGTTCCACCGCTTCTCTCTCAGCGCAGACACTTCCACGTGCTTGGCCAGTCGGCCATGGAGTGAAGAACAGCTCTTGCGGCTACAGACGGTGAGTCGAGGAACCGCCGTTGGGGCCAGGCAGCACACACAAGTTTTAGGGTCGCCTTAGGGCAAGAGTTGATCCACGGTCGAACAACCAAGCAGCCAGAAGGGGGCAGGCCTTCCAGCCAAGTTGTAGTAAACCCCGCGTGCGTGGTAACGTCACCTACCACGTGACAGAGCATTGGTCACGCCCATCAAGTGAAAAAATAAGTTAACTCGCGGCGGCGCATTCCGCAAGTCCGGCCTCCTGTCAACTCCCACTAATGCGAATGAAACAAAAGAATGAAGAGACATTGTATGCTGTATCATAAACCATTCATCTTCTTCTTTTGATCCTCTTACTGACAGGTAGTAGTGAAAATAGAAGATGGGAAACACGGTTAAAATAAAATGTGAACAAATGTTCTATAAACCTGCTTCTTGCGGGTTTGTGTTTACATCTTCAGGCTGTCCAGTGCATTGCAGTCCATCCAGTAGGCCTGCTTGCTTTTCGGGCAGTTGTATTCAGGCTACGTTCAAGTCTGACAATCCAAAAGCGTATACAAAACTCATTCATTATTATCTGCTCCTTATCATGCCATGAGACTGAATTTAACTTCTGTTCAGGAAAAGCAAATTATAATTTGCAAAACCATTATTGTCGTGAGCATAAGAAATGTGAAAAATTAGATGCTGAAAATTAAATTGAATCTTTTGTCCTGGGCTATTCTAGCTGGTGTAAATGAGGTGACTTATTGTGTTCCAAAGAGATACAACTTAACCATATCAATCGTACGAGAATACACTCTATTTTTACGAAGGACATACTTTTAGACGCATTCACAAAAACTGTGAATCCTACAGTAAAACTGTGTTTCAGGAGATTATTTTATAAATGTGAAGGGGCTGCCCTCCGTGATCTGGATTCGTAGAGACACGAAGAAAAATTAAATAATTCAGTTTCAAAAATCGATGAATTTCCATCAGTCATTTGCACAGACTGGATAGAATTTAGTTATTCATAAGCTACAGGTCTAGTTCCGTCTACATAAAGTCAAGTTTAGACCTATTATGTTAATAATTAAAACGAATACTATATTCTGAATTCGGAATGGTGTCTGCAATGTAAAATAGGCACTGAAAATGGTCTAAACTGAAATATTCTCAAATCCCTCATAGCTCCCCCCCCCCCTCGCGTGGCGCAACAGACCTTCCTCATTATCGACGTTTCACGATCACACACACCACACTCTGTAGGAATCCTCTGGACGAGTGATCGGCCTGTCGCAGAGACCTGTGCCTGACAACATATAACACTCAAAAGAAACAGACAATCTATGCCCCCGGGCGGAATTCGAACCCCCAATCCCAGCAAGCGAGCGGCCTCACACTCACGTCTTAAACCGCGCGGCATATGGAATCGGCACCTTCCTCGCAGTCAGTAGGGTAACCCTAAGCAGTCCAAGACAGCAGATATTATTAATACACTTCAATAGGTGTAAAGAAGTGCATGCGTTTCTGTCTAAACACGCACATTCTGCCGCTGAAATAACTTCTTCCTACAAGTACAACGTAATTATGCAAAATAGAAATCGAGAATGTCTGTAGGGCACTTCTTGCATATTCACTCTGTTATTATTCCTATTTTTCGTCAATAATTTCAACTCATTCCAAAAGAAATCTCCACTTTCTTTCGTCTTTCGTGTGGGATGATGCATTTACGTCAGCTCTTTCTCCTGCCTCTTTGGCCCTATAGTAGACATATCTTGTCCCTACGAATCTCTTATGGTCGAGATATTGTATCACCTTTACTTCTCTCGCAAAATAGAATGTTTGGTGTTTCCTGTACTTTTTTTCGTCAAATGGGAAGTGTTCAGTTTCCTGTAACCACTCTCGTAAATGTAGTGATGTCTGGACAATAAGTCATTTCTTCGGCCTCAGTTGGTTACTTACTTCCCGACCAAAAAGGCAAGTGACATAAATGTACGTACGTCTCAGCGTAAAGCGTTATATCTTTCGACCGTAAACAAAATCGGAATGTTTATATAATGTTTAGTAAAAATGACATTCATGAGAATCCGTCCAGTTAGATCCGCGTTTCTCCGTGCAGACGGGCGGGCATGAGAAGCGGAGAAGTCACTATTGGCATGGCAAATGCGCCCAACATTTTGTATATGGCCATATGTTTATTACCCACATTTAAAATGAACCTACGGCCTGAACAACAATTTCTTCTTGTGCTTCTTTTTTTTTTTACCTTCCATCTTCGGAATGCGCTGCCGTCCTCACGTATCTTGTTCTTGGACAGTCAAAAGTACGTACAGGAAAAGACCGAAGGTACGAAACATGGCGAACTTACATGACTTTTATCCGTGTTATTTTATTAATGTCGCCAGTAGGTGGTAAGAAACCCTTTATTCCTTCCCTGAAATCTCAAACTAGTGGTCAGCAGTCCTACCGGCTTTTCTTCTTCGGAAACTTCCGGGTTTAGTTCCGATGAATATTTTTTCTCTCTGTGGTCTTCCGTTACTTCTCTAAATTACCCCGAGCAAATTTCGAGATATTACTTTACGTTATGCCAAAGATCCCTTCCTTTCATGCAGTATGATCCATCAACTTCATATAATATAAATTTATGTACTATATATTGTCATTGCAGCCTTCTGTCGCCGTATGTACTCTTTCCTATCCACGTATTGCTTGTATAAAAGCATTATGAAAGAAACATCCACACTTCTTGCTTATTGTTATTAGGTGCAGTTGTATAGTCGTTATAGTTATGGAAGAGATTGCATAACGAGGAGCTAAATGATTTGTACTCCTCACCCAATACTGTGCGGGTGATAAAATCGAGAAGAATGAGATGGGCTGGGCATGTGGCGCGTATGGGTGAGGAGAGCGGGGTGTATAGGGTCTTGGTGGGGAAACCGGAAGGAAAGAGACCACTGGGAAGACCTAGGCATAGATAGGTGGATAATATTAGGATGGATCTCCAGGAAGTGGGATGTGAGTATATGGACTGGATTGGGCTGGCCCAGGATAGGGACAGGTGGCGGACGCTTGTGAGTGCGGTAATGAACCTTCGGGTTCCGTGAAATGCGGG
>Ga0131853_10023884_pt1 | contig 11035 bp, 6 predicted proteins | sample TergutLab28metaG_FD_92764 | JGI IMG/M metagenome (GOLD analysis project Ga0131853, IMG submission 92764) | Labiotermes labralis P1 segment gut microbial communities from Petit-Saut dam, French Guiana - Lab288 P1 (version 2) (version 2) | ecosystem: Host-associated > Arthropoda: Insects >...
AAGGTTCTGCACCGAATGATAGCAAGCATTTCCTGACCTCAATCTGCTCTTAATTTCTTCCGCAATAGAATTTTGATTTGTTAAAGTTGTTCCCAAATATTTAAACTCTTCCACCCTCTCGAAAGTTTAAATATACCCATAGTTCTTTAAATTGGCTATGGAAAAAACTCTGTGACTTTTCTGTATTTTCTTTCAAATAAATATCTTACAACTCTAGTTCAATCTAGCGCTGAACTTGTAAGTTCACGTAGTCATTTCCAGTTTCCTTCTTTAGGCGTACTGCTTAATTAAGTGGCGAGACAACACCATATTGGTCTTTTACATTTCAACATTATTTCCCATTTCACCCACGAAGTCGTGGCATTGAAAGCCAAAGTTCGTAATCACTGTTGCTGAGATGAAATTCATGACGTGATTGAGGAGTGTGAAATAGAAGCAAGACGCAACATATACAACTCGGAACGAAAAGTTATTGGAAAAAAAAAAGTATTTTTTGTGGCACAAGAAAAGAAACGTTTTTATTCATTGCCACAAAACGCGGAGTCACATTCTTCAAATTACCCAAAAAATACAAATGGAACATGTGGCTGTTCGGCTTGAACCAGTGTTTAGAGATGCTTTTGTCACGACCCCGTGTATTGTAACGGCCACTCGGCGACCAAGTTCTTGAAGCGTGACCACTCAAAAACGTACGGACTATAGGGGTTTTTTTTTTCTGGAACGAAAATTAAAAATCACAGATCGTAAAAGGGTGGTTTACAGTAGATCGGGAGGGACACACGTACTAATCAGAGGAAGAATTTGGTATGTTGGAACATGTCAATACACGTAGCAATACCTGACGCAAAGGCTTTAGGCACGTTTAGTTTCTTATTACAATATACAGGTGCGTATAAATTATCGGAGGATTTTGCAAAACCATATTAATGCCACAACTCGCGGATGAGGAGGTACAATGGTACATTTGCCAACAAGACGGGATCCCACCACATTGGCATAAGGAGGTCCGGGAGTACCTAAATGAACACCTGCCAGGTCGATGGGTTGGTCGTGCAGGGGACACAGACAACACCTTCTGCACCTGGCCACCCCGGTCACCAGACTTGACAGTGTGTGATTTCTTCCTGTGGGGTTTCGTCAAGGACAATGTTTACGTCCCACCACTTCCAAAGACACTACCAGAATTGCGAGAGCGCATCAACACCGCAATCGGGAACCTCACACAAGACATGCTTGAGAGGGTTTGGCGGGAATGGGAGTATCGCCTGGACATCTGCCGTGTCACACGAGGGACGCACATCTAATGCATTTAAGGTCGCAATGAAACTGCAAATATTCCTCCTTCAAATGGTAGTAACATCAAGTATTTCTGTTCTGTATTTGTGAAAATATGGTTTTGCAAAATCCTTCGATAATTTATACGCACCCTGTACTTCAAATCTGTAGCAGCTTATGATTAATTAGGCATAAGATAAACGATCTTTATTATTTTTTTATATGCAATTGTTAAACATGTTCAAGCCATGAAGGCATAGGGGAAGCAGAAATACACTTGCAAACATTCTTCAATTTGGCGCTAGATTGAGGTGAATCTTCCGTCTCACGCCTCGCCTGGTTTAACCCTAGGGAATGAACTGCGGTATCCATCGACTAGAAGGATGGGTAGGCCCTAGAGCCGGTGGGGACGTTTCGCAGAAATCTCTTGCCATGAATAATTTAAGGTACCTCTTCTTTAACCATATAAACTTTCAGCATTACACATTGAATTGCTTTAGCTCTGGTGCCCATAGCAATGTCGTACTGTCGCCATATTACAGTAACTGAAAGTAAGATCTTCAGAATATGGTGTCCATATGATCTCTAGTGGAAAGCCAGCCCTACTAAGTTTATGATAATCAGGCTTCTATGGAGACTAGTGGATGACTTAAAACTGATTTATATACCCTGATCTATTTGTTCCAAGAGGAAAAACCCGAAACCCACTGGATGGGAAGCTGGGTGGGCTGTAGAGTTGGTGTGGACTTTTCAGAGTGGAGAAAAATCACTTGCCTTACCAGGAATCGAAATATGATCCCTCGGACTTCCAGCCCGTATCCTAGTCATTCTACCGACTGAGTTATCCAATCTCCAGATAAAAAGGATTTAGACTATTTTCACAGTTCGTAGAATCTTTTATGACCCTAAGGAGACTGCGATAGGTTAGACGAAATCCCACCTCCGGGACACAAGACCACGAAATGGAACTAAAACAAGCGACCGTCTGGTGTGTGGAACTTCGTTGTTCTCATGGTCGGCTGCAGAAGGTACACAAAGCCTTACCATTTTCAGCGGCTGCAGTAAGCTTCCCTTCCCTCCAACCCCTCCCTCCACTCATCCAATTCGCACGTAGTTCGAGCAGATTCTATCCTGATTAGATCCCAATTCAACATCTTCATCGAAACCTACCATCAATACCGAAATTGCAACGTGAAATTATTACAGCACTGTGCAGAACTTAGTATGATTGAAATTTATACTGTGGTCACGTTATTTCTGTACGGGCTACCGCAATTTAATCTCACTGCGCCTCTTAATAACTTGATTAAAATAATTTGCTACCAATTTTGTGGATTAAGTGAGTCTGTAGCTACCGTGATTGATTTGTAACGTAATTAGCTTTGTTAAGCAGACATTATAGTGAACAAATGAACGCCTTCAAGGGCGATTTAAACAGGACTTCATAATTTGTACGTCCTTGCGTATGATGGACGTGTGCAGATGAATTGCAAGTTAACGTTAAATTAACATGCCACTGCGACGATCCAACTTAACACTGTGCGATAAAAACCTATTTGCATTAGGTGAAAGAAAACTTTTTTTTTAATGTGAAGAAGCAAGTGTCTGGACAAAACATTCACTTTGCTTCTGCTGCTTCTGTTCTAGAACAGCGGCACTGAAAAAGCAGTACTTTAATGGTGTCCGCAAAGTGTATGCGGTATTTTTTTTAATAACAGCGACAAACTTCCACCCCCCCCCCCCACACAAAGCACCATCACTTGAAAAATAACAGCCATTAAGAACCGAGATCCAATATGTAATACACTGTCAAACATAAGTCAGAAAGATCTTACAAGTTTTTGACAACATTTTTGTAAACGTTGATCTGTGAATGCAATGACAGTCTTATTGAGAAATTATGTAAAATAATCTAGAGAAGAAGCCAGAGATTTTTTAGCTTAAAGAGACCAAAGTGATGTTTCTTTTTTGTGTGACGATTAGGTTGCTTTATTTCATTTTGCCAGTCTTCTCTTACAGACTAATCTCTATTCAATTTTGCACTTTAAAACTCTGAAACCTGTAGTTTGTCAATGCAATAGGTACAGAATTAATTTAATATCTCAAAAAAACACACCGTGTTCCTATTATTAATATCAATTATTTAATGTAGTTTAGGAAAAGATTCTTATAATAAAACCAACTAGATGCACTAATTCCTCAAATTTATTTTTGGAATAAAACTCTACATGTTTCGGACAGTTGCTCTGTCCGTCATCAGGAGTTTTTCACTGTACACACAGCAGTGGTATATATCATACAGGTTTGCTGACGGCTTGCGAGCAGTATCAGGACGGAACTGGGTCCGTCCTGATACTGCTAGCAATCTGTCAGCAAAACTGTGTGACATAAACCATTGCTGTGTGTACAGTGAAAAACTCCTGATGATGAACAGAGGAACTGTCCGAAACATGTAGAGTTTTATTCCAGAAACAAATTTGAGAAATTGGTGCATCTAGTTGGTTTTATTATAAGAATTTATCACGATGCACGGCCACCTGAACGTCAAATTTAGGAAAAGATTTGTTCTGTATTGTGACAATCATAAGGAACTCATAAACCCTAGGAAATGCATTACATTTTAATTTTAAAGCACGTGGTTTGAGGGTTAACTTAGGAAAGATGAAAAAGAAGTAGGTTATAATTTGAGAAATCTGGTATTTACTCTGCGTCCAGGTTCAGAAAAGAAGCATCTTTCAACATCTTTTCTTTTTGATGAAGTGTTATGTAGAGTATCATTGTGCAGCCCGCTACTGTGTTCGGACGTCTTGAAAGCATTTTTTCAAGTGGATGACGGTGCACAACTTCACTAATGTTATTACTTCCGTCTTACGACAGAAACCGTCAAAGACGTTCAACGTGTAGGACGAATACGAATTACACACCAGAAATACTTAAGAAAAAGTACTTACGTGTCTGATGTTTTTATTTTCCTGTGAAGAGTATTTTAAAGGAAAGATTCACAACAGTCAAACACAACAGTAATTTTATAGTATTCTTATAATATATTATAGCATTATGGGCTACATGTTTCGACTCCTATTGAGTCAACTTCAGGCCCTCAAGATGTAGATCCATTTACTGCATTGTGGGATCCCCAGCGCTTACAGAATAAGAGGTATACATTATATAAATATATATAGAATTTCAGTCCAACGTTTATTAATATTTCATAAAAACAAGGACAATATAAATGGTGACCCATTAGCCTTTTTTAATGCTGATAATCGCATTTTATTGGCTGAAAAGTAAGATCTGTACAGCTGAAAAAAGAACTGTGCTATGCGTCATTTCAGGCTTTCGCCAAAATGTAGATGCGAGCGGCGCTCTTTGGGAATTTTACGTGACGTAGAAAGGTAGGTTCTTACCGACGTTTCGGGAGGGCTATCAGTCTTACCTTCAAGAATCAAGCAGTCCAAGAAGAAATTCTTCTTGGATGGCTTAACCCTTCAAGATGGGACCGATAAGTTGTCCCGAAACGTCGGTAGCAATCTACCATTCTACGCTGCGTACAAGACCAAAGGGGAGCAGATATTCAGAAATCAGAATTTTAGAAGCTGCCAGCAGTGTTTACAGAGGTATAAAGAAACAAAAGTATAGTAAATCCCCGTTTATGTTGGGGGTTATTTTTCTGAAAAATGCCAAGTACATAAAAAATAAGGGGAATTGAGCGAGTTCTGCGCCAAAAGAATTAATTAAAATCCCCGAGAGTCTGGCAGTTGAATTTCCCACCAGATGCCTGCCAAAAATAAACTGTATTCGAATCCGGACTATATTCATTGAGCATTTGAGCACTAAGGTTTGTCAACAATACAGGGAGACGCCGTTGCTCGGAACAGGTTAGAAGCGAACTACCTGTATATATATAATGAGAAGAAAATATACGACAAAATTACAATCTAAAGATAGCTAACAACGTTACTTAAAAATGTCGCAAAGTTCAAATGTTTGAGAACGAAGCAAACAAATCAAAATTCCATGCAAGAAGAAATTAAGGGCAGATTCAATTCGGGAAATGCCCTCTCTCAAATGTATCAGAATGTCCTGGAGTACCTTTTCCTTTGTGAATGTAAGAAGTACGAAAAAGTAAAATTTTGTTTGTTGTTTATATATACAGGGAGAGCCTCTCGCTAGAGGCCCGAAACTATTGTCTATAAAAAATTATGTTATTGAGGTAATGACTTGAAAATTTATATACACATACCGGGAACGATGCAAAACAGGACCTGCTCATAATCGATGCTGAAATTGGTCTCCTTTCACAGCCAAGCACACTTGAAAGCGTTTCTCCAAATTCTGGAATACCTTTCCCAAAGTGTCAAAGTTGACGGCTTGGATCTCTTGGCGTATAGCGTCTTTGAGTTGTTCGATTGTGCGGGGTGTATTTTTGTACACTTTGCCCTTCAACAGGCCCCAAAGAAGGAAGTCGGCAGGCGTTAGATTGGCTTTCCCTTGTCTCTAACTTTTTAACCAATTTCTGGATGGAACACTTCGATGGTGCACGTCTTTCACCAAATTCCGTTCGAAATGCCGTCTGACCTGCTTCAAATGAACCTATTTGCCAGTATGTACGAGCGAGAAACCCGCGCTATTCGACTGTATACATAGACAATAGTTTGGGGCCTCTAGCGAGAGACTCACTCTGTATATATATCAGAAAACTGAGTGAAAAAATTACACGGGTACAGACTTTACAAAATAAAGCATTGGAAGATTTTTCTTGGAGATTTTGAAAAATCTATCCAGTTCACTAAATTTCATGAAGATCTGTTAAAGAGTGGCCTTTTTTTCTGCTTTTCGAAACATCACTCTAGGAACCTGGCGCAGAGAATAAGGTAATGTTGCTACTACATCACGTATTGTTATGTGAGGTTATCTCTTTGACAGATGGCGCTTCTGGTGGATTGCTTTCGTAGTTTAAGTTTCCACACTTTTTTTTATAGCTTTCGGAGTTTACAAATGTACTCAGAAGGTACGGAATAAAAAGAAAAATTTGGGGCAACATTCACATTCTGTATGAATTTTTCTAATAAACGTGTAAGCGAAACATCAAAATAGCGGACTGATTCATTAACAGACGGCTTAATAATGAATACAGCGTATTTGTAATGAAGCATAGATAAATTATTGATGCAATTATTTATTATGAGATATTCGAAACTTATGACAACGTAAATTTCGATTACATGGGAAAAAAATGCATGCTTCAGGGAGAAAAACGTAAAAATAGTACAACTGTATGTTCCTTCGTTACTTCAATAGAATAAAAATGATTTTTTAAATATCTTCTTTATTCCTTCTATCCGCAAGAAAGCGTACTGTATTTATGTTTTGTGCAGATGTCTTCCTTTACAAATTGAAGCATCTAGGGAGAATGTGAGGGTGGTATGAACTCTTGACAAACACGGACATACTTTATGTTGCTCATTTTAAAATATCACTCAGAAGGCGACAATCTACCGGCATTGTCCTTACCGTGACGTGACTTGAGAATTGTGTCCGGTAGTGAGCTAGCAAATAGTGTAGGCATATCGAATTGGCAACTGTCCCCGGTCACTTACATACACTTTCTTTAGCCATACTGCTCACTGTCCATTCCATGCGCGTGTGGTGATAGATGTTCTGTTGCTGTAGTGAACGTTATGTAATTTACAACCTCCATGATCTGACATATCACAATAAATCACATCTTTTTATTCGCAAAATACGTGTGCGAGCAACACGTATGTATATATAAAACAAAGGAGGCTACGGAGATTTTTGACTGTAGCGGTGTGGTGAAGAGAACAAGCCGACGTTAAGCCTTTAAAGACGAAAGTTATCTGTGTTATATAAGGACTCAGTCCGTACCGCGCTGTAAACACTCTCCACATCGATTATAAAAACCAAACTGCTAATTTTGTATACAATGGCGTACCAAGGGGGAGGGTTTGGGGGGTTCAACCCCCCAAATTCCGAAGGCCCTCCAAAATCGTGCCAAACTCAACTCGATTGTGAAAACTGTTAAAAATTGCTGAATTTATGATGCCAACACCCCAAGATGTTCCGAAAGAATGCAGTAAAACTCTAAAACTACCTAGGCTCGCAATTGTTTTACATTAGCGATGACAAATAAATTGGTTGTCATCATAAATAGTCTTAAAGTACCAAAAATTAAGAAAACGTTACTATACGAAATGAAATTTCTTGTGCCAAATTACAGCTGCCTCCAGAACCCCTGACTAGGTGGCTACCGCCCCCAGATCTCCGTTCTCTCTGTCCTCTGTCTTCAACCGAATTTGTTGAACCCCACCCCCCACCCCCCCACCCCCCGAACAAAATTAATGGGTACGCCACTGTTTGTATAAGGCAAATTTGCTGTTTGTTTTGAGAACACATAAACGGAATGTAATCACCATGTAGTGTTTGTGAGCGTTAAAACTGGTGGTATGTAAAGTTGCCGGCAGGCTTTAAAAGGTTAATGGAGACTTAATCCGTCATAAAACAAGAGGCGAGCTCCATGGAGCAGATTCTGCACCTAATTAATTAATTAATCTTCAATGGTACTGAAGGGTCTAGCTTCTCGAACCTCTAGACCCTTAAAAGACCATGAAGATGAAGGCAATGTATTCATTCGAAACGTCGGGTACGGCATATCTAATGAAGCGGCGTTACATCGCAGAAGAACGGAGTCCACATTGTGTGTTGTGTGGAGTCCAGGCGGCTAGGTCTCAAGCAGCTTTACAAATACGGCCACGATTGTAGCTAGGTAACTATTATTACTGCCAAACCTGATATCATCTCTGGATTTACGTATTAACGTACGTGGAAGGGCTCTCTGTTCCAAGAAAGAAGTTCCCACCACGTCAGTTCTTTGTTCATTACAGCAACTGACTCGAAATGCAACAACGCCATCTGCAGAGTCACAATGACTTTACAGGGTAGGACGTGCGTGCGGCGGCGTCATTGAAAAAGTGATACCGGTTGGTGGTCCTAGGACAGGTAAGCTCCCGGTCCGCTCACGGTCAGGAAAAATTGCCTCTACTTAAGTGCAACTTTTCGTGAAGCACCGTGCCTTAAAATTTATCGCCGGTGTGGTCACTGCTGTTCCAACAAGAGCAGGATATTGTACCGTGACTGTCCCTGTGGTATCGGGCATAATATTTACGAAACCATAATTCTGTGCATTGTGGACCGGGTAGCTCAGTCGGTATTGCGACTGACTAAGGGTTTGGAAGGTCCGGGATCGAATCCCGGTGGGGACGAGATTTTCCGCCCGTCCAGACCGGCCCTGGGGCCCACCCTGTTTCCTGTAAAATAGGTAACGGGTCTTTCCCGGGGGTAGTGGCGGTCGGGGCGTGGGGCTGACCCCCACCACCATCTAGTGCCGTGGTCCTAGAAAGAGTAGAGCTATACCTCTGCTCACCTTAAGGGTCTTCGTGGTCTATAAAAAGAGTGAAACCTACATAATTCTGTGCATTGCGAAATACTGTCTTAACAGACAAGAACGTGTCTTGCTTAATCATACTATATTACGTAAAGTTATCATCATCAGCATCCTTCCGAAGAATTTGTCTCGCTATTCTTAGTCCATTTTCTTAAAATTGTGGTTTTTTATCCTTCATACTTTATCAAAATTGGCCTCTCTGTCTTCGCCGTTTTGTCTAAAATATGCCATTTATGAAAATCAAAGCCTTTTGTACTTTATGTTGTATTTTGCTCTTTATGTCTTTCTCTTTTTGGTTTTTCCTTTCTTTCTACCAGCAGGATGCAACTGTATTCTCAAACGAATAATGTATGAGGCAGTAACTGACATATGAAAACATACAGAACTACTCAAGAGATAATTTGCTATTGCCACTGTAGTGTTGATCTAAACTGAACTCCCGGCGTTCAGCTACTGCCGCACAGTGTTGTAGCCATCTATCGCTGTCCATCAGAAGTTACATTCACCTCTCTACCACAAAAACAATTAAGCGCCACAAAAGTCGTGTTAATGTTGCACGAGAAGAACTTTAAAGCAAGCCCATAATTAATGGCAGTAGGTACCTTACATGAACTGAAAGAGTATTTGAACTGCTACGTAAGACAATTAATACACAGTGAGACCTGAGGCGTTTCATCTCGATTGGAAATACACATACTGTATTAGATGGAGGTGCAAACACCGAGTCATATATATATATATATATATACATACACATACACACATATATGTATATGTGTGTGTGTGTGTGTGTGCAATTGTGTATACATAAAGGTAAAGCAATCCCACTACAAGCCTGGACAGGCCCTGTGGGTTCCATGAGGCTGAGGCTCCCAGATTTCATGACGATCGACACATGAAGGTGGTAAGGTTGTCAGCCCAACGCACCGGCCGCATTTACAACCCCCCTTCCAAGAAGTATTCCTGCTATTCATTTCTGTTAGAGGCTGAGTCAACTCCGGGGCCGTAGTGCGGCATGAAGGATTATGTCAATGAAAAATTCCAATGACACCATCAGGGATCGAACTCGCGACCTTCTGGCGTGTTGCGCAGTGCCACAACCAACTGCGCCACCGCGTTTCCCTGATTGTGTGTGTGTGTGTGTGTACATACATACATACATACATACATACATACGTACATAAAAGTCTCACGTATTACTAATGCCACTCTCCCTCTCCCCACCCATTCCCGTCGCAAAAATCATTCATAACTTTAAATTTCGCTATAAATGTGTCACATAACATCTACGTACTAATGCAATGAACTGTCATTAAGAAACTTCGTGTTTGTAACAGACAGAGGAAAGTGACTCCATTTAATTATTAAGCGCTGCTGAACACAGCTCGCTTTTATTTCTCGACTGGACGCAATAGTTACGTTCCGGAAGGTCCGGCGCAAGTTGAATTTTGCGCAAGTCGGTATTGAGCATGCGTATGGTCAACTGTACACGCATGTACATACTCAGATGTCGTTCGACTCCTTGCGATGTCTGAATTTGTGATTCAGCTGATCCCGGTAGCCGCGCCTTCTAAAGCGTGGATTTGCGAACTCTCGCTTGCTGAGATTGCGGGTTCGAATCGCGCCGCGAGCATGGATGATCGTCCCTTTGAGTGCTGTGTGTGTTGTCAGTTAAAGGCCTCTGCTACGGTCCAATTCCTCGTCCAGAGAAATCCTACCGAGTGTGTGAGTGTCACTGAGTGCGTTCGCGTGAAACAATAACCTTTTACACCTACGATGAGTGCGTACATAGAAGTAGGACTAAGAATGATAGCATGTAATTCATTTACTGTTATTTAGTTGCAGTATACAGAATACAGAATACAGTACACAGCATACAGTATACTGTATAAAGTATACTGTATACAGTACACTGTATACTGTATGCAGTATACAGTATACAGTACACAGTATACTGTATACTGTATACAGTATACAATACACAGTACACACTATACAGCATACAGTACACAGTATACAGTACATGGTATACAGTACACAGTACACAGTATACAGTGTACAGTACACCGTATACAGTATACAGTACACAGTACAGAGTATACAGTACACAGTACACATTATACAGTACACAGTATACAGTATACAGTACACAGCACAGAGTATACAGTATAGAGTACACAGTACACAGTATATATTTTACAGTATACGGTTTATAGTACACAGTATACAGTACACAGTATACAGTATACAGTATATAGTACACAGCACAGAGTATACAGTATAGAGTACACAGTA
>Ga0131853_10023885_pt1 | contig 11035 bp, 9 predicted proteins | sample TergutLab28metaG_FD_92764 | JGI IMG/M metagenome (GOLD analysis project Ga0131853, IMG submission 92764) | Labiotermes labralis P1 segment gut microbial communities from Petit-Saut dam, French Guiana - Lab288 P1 (version 2) (version 2) | ecosystem: Host-associated > Arthropoda: Insects >...
CTCCTCCTCCTCCTCCTCCTTCTTCTCCTCCTCCTCCTCATCCTTCTTCTTCTTCTTCTTCTTCTTCTCCTCCTCCTCCTTCTCTTTCTCCTCCTCCTCCTCATCCTTCTTCTTCTTCTTCTTCTTTTTCCTCTTTCTACTTCTTCTTCTTCTTGTTCTACGGCGCTTTGTCCCGTTTTCGGGCCATAGCTTCTTCTATGCCGGTTTTTCGAAACAGCTTTTACGAAGAAATGATGTTAGCCCTAAGCCCAGCCCCAACCAGGAGGGCCAGGGTAACTCTTTTAGTCCACCATCTCAGTCGAAACCTGTCTGAGATGTGTGGTCCTGCCAGCAGACAGCTGCTGGCGCCAAAATTCTCATTCTTGCTGATAGAACTAAATGCCCTCCTTCATGATGATGTTTATGATCGAATTATACATAGCAGGAAAAATTTATAAATTAAATAAATATATTTCACGTATTAAAGCTAAAAGCTATGATGGAATAAAATTTATTTCAATTGTGATTTGTGCTTGAAATAAAGAGTGTTAAAAAAGTGGTGCAGTTTTTACATCTGGATAGTAAAGTACTTCAGTGTGTAAGAAAGCATCGTAACTTGTCTCTTCCAATATTTGTCCTCCCACCTTAACCACCCTATGCTTTGACAGTCCGTCTACACTGCCGGCACACGCAAAGTGCCAGCAGGTACTTCTGATAAGATAAGAATATGGACACAGAGACATCACAATTCGTGCAGACTCACAATTAACAGACAAGCCCTAGAACTTTATCTATTGATTTCTAGGCAATTCTATAAAGTCAAAACAGCTCGTGGAGGATAAATTTTAACTTCACAAGACAAGGGCTGTAACAATCGACAAAACTTATACCTCTTCTGTCGTCGGACCTCTGAATATTCTGCTCTCTGTTTTAAGTCTGCTCCATTTTATACTTATGCCTGTATTTGTACGTTAATGTGCTGCAGATGAATAAAACCACTACATTGAATACCAGCAACACATCTCATTGCCTTTTTTGTCTGTCTGTTATTTTATAAGAAAATATCGACATTACTTCACGCTTTTGACTTCCACAGGGCCGTGCATCCTAATGTTACTTCTATAGTAAAACCAACTAGATGCGCCATTATATCAAATTAATTTTATTTTGGAATGACACTCTACGTGTTTCGGACGGTCTTTCCGTCCATCATCAGCAGTTAAAGACTGTACATACAGCAACAGGCATTTGCTAGCAAGCAGACAGCAGTATCTGTTCGACAAATGCCTGTTGCTGTATGTACAGTCTTGAACTGCTGACGATGGACGGAAAGACCGTCCGAAACACGTAGAGTGTCATTCCAAAATAAAATTAATTTGATACTTCGGGGCATCCAGTTGGTTTTTACTACAGAAATCTTCCTTTGGTTTTGCTGTTCGCGATGTAACGGTACAGAAATGGAAAGTCCCATCACATTTGAATCGTAGCGCATCAACCTTCGTCACGAATCTCATTCGTTAATTAACCAACAAATGTGTGTAAGATAACTAACCTAGCCAACGATCTAAATAACAGAACAACAGAATATACACGCTTATTTAGATTTACCCAACTACATAGCCCACTAGCTAACTACAGCAGAAATTAACCAACCAAGTCACTCCTAAACAGCTGCATCGGTCCAAGAAATTACCTGCTCTTATGGAAGGTGACGGTTCATTACCTTACACACAAATTCCTGTCGCTATAATATCCTAAACCAGCTCAATCCACTTCGATTCTCTACACCCAATTTCACTGTAGATGTACCTTAATATTATCACTTGTCTTTTCTTCACATATTATCAACAATAATTCTATACCCATTGTCTTTACCCAGTACGTGCTACATGTCCTACGGTTCACTATTTATTGATTTATTGCCATAATATTTGTAAATTATAAGTTTAAAGATCGTATGTTTTATACGTTTTATACGTTACTTGCTTTGTCATTGCATTCATATATTATAATTAGCTCACCAATTGTGCCTATTTGACTGCAAATGTAAAGTAAAAGTAAAGCAGCCCCATTACAGGTCTGGACATGTCCAGAGGGTTCCAGGAAGTTAAGGTTCCCAGATTTCGTGACAACGGCACAAGATGGTGGTAGGTTGTCAGCCTTACGCACCGACCGCTTTTACCCCCAGGAAATTCTCCTTGTACTCATATCTGTTAGAGGCCGAATCGACCCCAGGGCCATAGTGTGATCGGAAGGATTTTATGTCAATGAAAAATCCACTGACACTGGCTGGGATCGAACCAGCGACCTTCCGATTTGTAGCACAGCATCTTAACCACTGAGCTACCGCGGTCCCCGACTGCAAATGTATGGAATATTATTTGTCAGAAAATCGTTCGTAATTTTTTTTTATGAAAAAAAGAATAAATCTAACACTTTGTTTTCCAAAATACATATCTAAAACCCTAAGGACATAAAAGCATAGCAGTATGATTTGTACGGGTGAGAGCCTTGGTCCTAGGGTTAGAACACTGATGGAGCATTTTTGAGAACATGTTTCTAAAGATATCATTTAGCCGTAAGATACAGAACGCAACAGGCAGTTGGAAAAAATTGACGCGGAACTTCAAAATTTGCAAGCATCACCGAATAGGTCTATTAGGGCGATCAAATTGTGGAGGATGAAGACAAAGATGGTGGGAGAAATGAAAAGTGCACCCAGAGTTTTATTTGGTAATGATGAAGGAAAAGTGCCATTTGGAGATCTTAGGCACAGAGAGGAGCGCTATATTAAAATGTATCTTAAATATACAATACGTGGCATTTTGCACAGGTGTGTCTGACTCAGGACAGGGTCCAGTTTATGGTCTGTTGAAGAGCGCCATTAAATTTCGGCTTTCACGAATTGCGGGAATTTCTTGATCAAATGAGCAACAATTGGCTTTTCAATTAGGACTGTTTTACAAGGAATTAGGTGTTACTACACAGACTTATCGGGCAGTGAAATTACTTCCGAATTAAATCCTGTTTCTTCTACGAATTCGCAGCACATAAATTTCCAAGCACATTCAGCAAATAGCAAGCTTTGAGGCCAAGATAAAAGAAAAGCACAACTTCACGGTATTTTAAAACAAAGTGTTAATTCCGTGGATTCACTCTCTCTCTCTTCAATTTACCTACACTTCTTACGGATAACGTAAAGGGAACGGAAGGGGAAGACACATGGTCTGGTTTTTATACCATATTGTTACTCGAATGCGAATTTATGCAGTCTGAAACCCTTAGACCTATCACGAGCCCATTGTTCAGTCAGCACCCCATAGTACTTCAACCCCTCATAAATGAGGGAGGTTGAACAATGACAGAAGTAAACCACACATCACAAGTTACAACAGGCAACAGGGAAGGGAGGACAGTGTGTTAGGGATGAATCGAAGAGGACAAGAGAAAATTTGTTGGATTCTTTCTCCTGTGCTATGCATGATATATTGTACTGCTTTCTGAACTCGCTAGAGGATTTTCGAACAATAAGTTTGGGTGTATGTATTTATATCTGTGTATGAACTATGAAAGCACTCTGATTTGAATGTGAGGGTTGATCATTTTCTGAGGAAGAGTTTTGTGCCTTTAGGCTGTAATGCACGTTAAAATTCATATATAATTGAGAAGCCGATTTATTAGAAGAACATGACAAAATTAAATTCCTCAATTCGACGGTTATGTGATAGAATTTCTTTTACAAAACTCGGAAGAAATATGGCTTGAAGGAGGAGATGTGATTGTCATCAAGTATACTGAGCAAGTCGGGGGTTTCGAAAGTTTTCTGCCTTATTTGAAAGTGATATATCTGAAATGGTGCAGAAAGACTGAATGGACCTATAAAAACACTCAGTCATTGTAATCCACAGCCCTATCGATATTCGAATATATACCACACCAACACTCTTATACCGTATTACAGGAAATTGTAACAATTGTCTTTTATGTTCGATGGGTCATTTCGTTCAGCAGGATGGATCAATATGTAGTCCAGTCACCTGAATGAACTCTGTGGAAAATACATCAATGAAAGTGACAAAATAAGGCTAAAGCGCGAGGACTGAAACGGAGTACATTACGAAATTTAAGTTACAATAATTCACTAAACGACTCTATTACAGTCTAACGACTATGCAATTATTTTTGTCGTCTAGTAGCACCGGCCGACATTTTACATATATATATATATATATATATATGCGTGTGTGTGTGGGGGGGGGGAGGGGCGTGTAGCTCAGTCGGTATAGCGACTGACTGCCGGCTTTCTATTTACATGATGGAATACTAGAATGACCTTGAAGAACCCCACACCAAAACAAATTATACCTGTGCATCTGCGAAATTCAGAAACGAATTTGTCTTGACTACGTATGGTTGAGACACAGATGTACCCTTTTAAGTGTGCAGTAGTTGAAGCTTAGTGGTTAGCGTCACGCTCCGCCAGCTTTAACCGTGCTTAAATAGCCCCCTGACACCAATTTGTTGGGCCCCAGAGACAACCTGACGGTGGTAAACGGATTAAACCGTCGTACGTCCGGGAATCGAACACCGAATATCCGGTCGTCCAGGCGGCAGCCTATTCATTATGCGTTCTGAGAGGCTGTACGCTCGGTATCGGTTGGTTCTCCGTCAGGAACCCTGGCCAGCTATGTAACTATGGCTTCGTGCAACACATAGGTCTATTCAGATTATCGTAATTGGAACGCTACCAAGGGGCAGTAATGGTATTGTGCTGAAGATCATAACCATTGTGGTGCTGTCCAATTGTATCGCTTTACGTTAAAGCTGATGGGAAAACAATCATTCTACGAATGTTAGTGTCATCCACCATGACTGGGTCGAAATGAAATAATGTTTAATGGCACACAGAACAAACCCGAAGAACTTGTTGACCTTCTGGGTTGATAGCCAATATAATGTCCCAATTGACAGGATAGGTAAACTCTCGGTGAATCGTGTACACGCACTGAGCCACGTTCACTTAAAGGTTTTTCAATTAAACATTTTTTTCTGGTTATAAAAATAAATGACTGGATAAATACGTGATTATGATAACTGAAGAATACAAACCCAACTAGATGCCACTTGTTATTTTATTGTACTCCTTATAGGCTCAACATGTTTCGGGCACTACTATGCCCATCATCAGGAGCTCGCGACTGAAATGTTGATTACCACATTGACCATTTCGTTTTTGGTTTGCTGTAGGTTGGAGGTTAGGTGCGGTTAGGCTGGAGTAGTGTCCGGGCTGCAGCCCGGACACTACTCCAGCCTAACCGCACCCAACCTCCAACCTACAGCAAACCAAGAACGGAACGCCCAATGTGGTAATCAACAACATAGTCGCGAGCTCCTGATGATGGGAATAGTAGTGCCCGAAACATGTTGAGCCTATAAGGAGTACAATAAAATAACAAGTGGCATCTAGTTGGTTTTTATTCTTCAGTTATCACAATGATGCACGGTCCAATAAACATCAGATTCACGTGATTATGAATCTTCTTGAACATCAAGAACACGTTCTTAAACACGGGTAGAGCGCAGCAAACGTGGCATCTGCGCCCCCCCCCCCTTTGTTTAACTGTCTCTAAAACCTTACGATTTACGCAGAAAAGTGCAGTGAGCATAAAATTTGTCTTTCATCTCTCCCTAGAACTTCAGTTCGAAACATTTTCCCTTCCTGTAAGTTCATATTTAGGGATTTACGTTCGAGACTTGCGCAGAATAGCACGTCCTGTGTTTTTGAGGGATTTCAAACAAAACTGGAGAGAATCAACACATTTTACTATAATGACGATCCTATGGGCTACGAAACGGAGGAATCGTGGTTTGATTCCCAGAAAGGCAAAAGGGTTTTCTCAGCTCTGGAACCCACACGGCCTATTTTTCATTCGGTAGGAGGAGCTCATTGTATGGAGTAAAGGTGAAGGGACCTGAAAATGGTTACTTACTCCAGCCAGCGCCGAGATAAAGAGTGAGTGGAGCTGTAAGCCCACTTTCCCATACGCCGTTTTGTTATGAACCGTCAGAACACACCAGTTCGAGAGTTGTGAACAATTAATATATTGTATTGTGACGGCAAAACAGTAAGGCTGACAACATTTTGTACCTTCCTTTCTACACAACTTATTTGTCGAAGTAATCGTATTATGAATCTTGTTAAACATTTCTATCCAATTTAAAGTGCTAGCAATACTTCATACGTCATTCCAACCCTTTCGCAATCATCCGCTCGGAAGTTTAATCAGCCCTCAATGCCGTATATATCTACCCCATCATATTACAGATTTCATGCAGTTTTCCGAAGGATTTTGCTTTCTGCAGTGTCAGTCAGATCCTTACACACGCGAAGACGGTGTCTGTACAAATATCCCTCTTGTCTTATATTAGGTCTTTGATTCATAATAATTCACTGGACCTCAGTAAAATAACCACGAGCGGGGTAATTAACTAAGCTTTAGTGAATAGGCTACAGCTTTCACGATCAAATATCCTGGGATCAATTCCGCTGGGACCGTGATTTGTCTCTACGTTACCACATCCCGAAAAGCTAGGCCCCTGTAAGTCTCCTGCCCAATGAGTAACTTTAGTACATTGCCAGAAAGCGAAATGGCCATTCTCATCTTACACTACCGAAAATTGCAGCTGAAAAAGCATCGTTAAATGGCATAAAATTAATAAAGGACAATGCCAGGTTCTTTGATTTTTTAAAAATCATTAGCTGCACTGAGGTCGGGGTAAATTTCCACCTCACTTGATACTAGGGAAGCTGTGCAGTTGATACAACATCGTAAAATATTCGAACAATAAACAAAGGCCATGATCTGGATATGAACGTAAACGGCCACAAACGTCTCCTTCCAAATCTCTGCCTACTCACCACTCTCAGTAACATCCAATCTCACATGAGGCTATTTAATATCAATATCAACATGTCTATTAAACTATTTCAATAGAAATATTGTTTAACGAACTAACAATGCAGCATGATTTTAACAAACAAACAAAAAAAAAAGACGTACGATACAGAATACGTAACACTTCCATGTTACGATATCTGTAAAATTTACGAAATCTAGCAAATTTCAAATTAAAATATATTTCTAATGCATTCCACTTAGTTAAAATTACGTACGCTCATGTCTGGAGGTGGTCCTATAGACCGGATCACGTAACATTGTTGAATACAATAAACTGTTTCCTATTATGGTAAAGTATATATTAATATTGATTCATCAAAGAACAACGGGATGAATATACCATCAAAATAGTTGAATAAAGAGAGACCAACTTGATGTCACTTGCTTTTTATTTCATTATTTAATGCTCAACATGTTTCGGATGTTAATACATCCATCTTAAAGAGCTTGCGACTTATTTGTTGAGTTATTTCATGGGTTGTATTGCTCTGTAAGGATAGAGGTTTTTGCATTAGTGTACTTATTTAGTGGCGAGTGTTTAGTCGTGACGTGTGTGGTTTTAGAAAGCGTATTTCTGAAAATATTGGCTGCTGCGCACACTTTCTAAAAACAACCACACACGTCACGACTAAACACTCGCCACTAAATAAGTACGCTAATGCAAAAACCTCTATCCTTACAGAACAATACAACGCATGAAATAACTCAACAAATAAGTCGCAAGCTCCTGAAGATGGATATATTAACTTCCGATACATGTTGAGCATTAAATAATGAAATAAAAAGCAAGTGACATCAAGTTGGTCTCTCTTTATTCAACTATCAAGATGATGCACGGTCCAATAAACATAAGACCATCAAAATAGTTCACCTGAAATATCGTCTTTAAGCAATCTAAAAGTAAACTCATGTGAAAGGCTAAGATGTGTGTTGAAACAGGTCACGTCTGCCACCCACTCGATCGATCGCGACACTTGATACTAGGAAGGACTCTAGATACTACACTTTCTGCGCCAACAAGTTACCAGGACAACAGACAACGCTAGAGGTAGAGACAGATCACTGGCCACAATACCCTCTTCAGTTTAAACCGTCATGCAAACCCCCCTTTTTTATTGGCTGTTTGAGGTAACAGAAGACGGTCGATATTCTGACAGTCAAACTCCTGTGAGGGGGTGATACTGAAGATATAGTCAAACAATAAATGAAGTGAGTCACACACAGTGTGCTCAATATCCTCCCGTTCAGTTCATCCCCTGGTTCTCCTCTGGGAACCATGGCAGCTGCAGCCCTGCTTTGCCCGAGGGGTTGAAAGGTACAGAGAACCTACCCTCACTGATCATATATCTCTCCCCCCCTTATTCTAGTGAAACTCACCCTCTCTTACAATATACTTATCATCTTCTCCCACCCCTAATGGTGAACAATCGCTTGTGTGTTTTTTGTTTTGCAATAAAGATTGGAATTCAACTTTGTGACGTTTGGATGCAGCCGAAAGTTCGATAAAGAGAATGATCCAACTTTGCTCACTTGTGTTATTGGTGTATAACAATGGCTTCCCCAAGTTATTGTTTAAGCTGCTCTATTTATGCTCACAACGTAAAATAAACAACTGACGTTCGTTGAAAGAAATTGATTTTATGTGTTAGAAGTGGAACGGTGCAGTCGCATGCATTGGTCTGTGTGTGCAGCTGAGACCCGAGGAATCTTGATGTGCTTCCCCGCAGTGTAATGGGGTTTCTCTTGCCCAAGACATTCAACCCGAATCTGGGACCCACCCACCCTCTTGTCCACAGTGTAGCAGGGGCTATTTGACCGGAAATACAGCGGACGGGATCTGAAGTCAACCACTCACTTCCAAATAAAGTCAAGGTTGTGATTCAAGAAAATGTATCTATTTATGCTATGGGGCCATAGAACGGGAGTAGATTTGTAGCTCTACTGATTCTTCACCTCGGCGCTAGATGGGGTGGATGTTATGCCACGTCCCGGCCGCTTTATCCCCGGGGAAAGGATCCAGTACCCGTTTTAAAGGAGTCAGAGTGGAGAAGACACTAGTGTCTACTGTGAAATCCATATTAAACAGCGAAATCATACTCATTCTTCAAAATAACTAGTAGCTAGACCCAAAAAAAAAGGACTTGAATTTTTTGGCGCGTTTGCAAAATTACGAAGAGCGAGTATTAGCTTTGTCATGTATGTCTGTCCGTCCATCCATCCGCATGGAACAACTCGGCACTCTGGTCGGATTTCAATGAAATTTGATATTTGAGTCTTATGTTTATTGAATCGTGTATCATCTTGATAGTTGAATAAAGAGAGACCAACTTGATGTCACTTGCTTTATTATTTCATTATTTAATGCTCAACTTGTATCGGAAGTTAATATATCCATCTTCAGGAGCTTGCGACTTATTTGTTGAGTTATTTCATGCGTTGTATTGCTCTGTAAGGATTGAGGTTTTTGCATTAGCGTACATATTTAGTGGCGAGTGTTTAGTCGTGACGTGTGTGGTTGTTTTAGAAAGTGTGCGCAGCAGCCAATATTTGCAGAAAAACACTTTCTAAAACAACCACACACGTCACGACTAAACACTCGCCACTAAATAAGTACGCTAATGCAAAAACCTCTATCCTTACAGAAAAATACAACTCACGAAATAACTCATCAAATAAGTCGCAAGCTCCTGAAGATGGATGTATTAACATCCGATACATGTTGAACATTAAATAATGAAATAAAAAAGCAAGTGACATCAAGTTGGTCTCTCTTTATTCAGCTATAGATATTCGAGTATTTTTCGAAAATCTTTCTTCTTTCTTAGATGAACTGTAATGTGACAAGAATAATGAGCACTTCACATGAAAAAAAAAAAATATTTTTGATAATATCTCGCTCAGTTCTTCTTATAACGAGAAATGTTTCAGACAAAAGTTGTAGAGAAAATCAAAACATACATTTCAAGTTCAACAACTTATTTCGAAAATCGTTTATGAGACAATGTGGAGAAAATATTGTAGAGGCAGACTGACCACAGATGACAATATGGCGCATGCGCACTGCATGCTGAATACCTAAGAATCCAGACACTCAGGATATGTAATACTGCTTCTCTGTTACAACAATGGTAGCACGAAAGCGACTCAGTGTTACATTTTTGTATTGCCTGCCTTCTTTATAATCTGGAAGAAAGACCGAATTCCGTGGTTCTTAGGTTAGTTGCCGGCTTCATAATTAGAAGTTTCAATTCACGGAATTATGCCTTTCTTACAGAGGCTCATGGCGAAATTACTAGTACTTATTGCCTTCTACAGAATATTGTGACCGGGATTTAGATCGGCCAAGACTTGGTCATTCAAGGTCATTTCCCCATTCTATGTCTCAAATTTCTGTAAATGACCAGACTTCAGTACAAAAATCACTGCAATACAAGCAACTTAGGCCTACGTGTCCGCTCGGCCATAGACGATTCTTGCTGAATTCATATGGCAATATTTCTGTCTTTGGATTGAAGACGAGAGGGGCAAAAAACGGACACAGCGCAATATAAAGGAGAAATGAGACGCGGGAGATGTTTACGATGAACCGGATGTCACAAAGTCAGGGAAGACAGGAGCCTTGAGGCGGAGGGGGGGGGGGATTCTGTGATTATGACAACGACAAATATAAAGATTATTCTGGGAGTTAGATTAATAGAGACATGAAACGTAACACTGCGAAAGAGACGAATGGAATTGTTTGGAATGCGATGGGCACGGAGGAAAATAATAATAATAATAATAACTACAGAAAACAGCCATATTGGGCACTGCAAGCATACTTCGGGAAGTACTAATGTAAAAGTACAATAGATTCAACACTGGAACTAATGATATATTGTTTGGAATGCGATGGGCACGGAGGAAAATAATAATAATAATAAATACAAAAAACAGCCATATTGGGCACTGCACATACTTCGGGAAGTACTAATGTAAAAGTACAATAGATTCAACACTGGAACTAATGATATATTGTTTGGAATGCGATGGACACGGAGGAAAATAATAATAATAATAATAATAAATAAAAAACAGCCATATTGGGCACTGCAAAC
>Ga0131853_10023886_pt1 | contig 11035 bp, 8 predicted proteins | sample TergutLab28metaG_FD_92764 | JGI IMG/M metagenome (GOLD analysis project Ga0131853, IMG submission 92764) | Labiotermes labralis P1 segment gut microbial communities from Petit-Saut dam, French Guiana - Lab288 P1 (version 2) (version 2) | ecosystem: Host-associated > Arthropoda: Insects >...
AATTATTTAAACGGCTGAGGCTGTGGCTGTCCTAGAGGGTAGGACGCTCGTACCGTGAGAGAGCGCGGAGGTATTTAAATGCCGTCCTAAAGGGTAGGACGCACGAGCTCTAAAGGTTAAATACACTAGTACCCATACTTACAAGTTACATACCCCACAGATTTTACTTACATAAATTAATAAACCAATGTTTATAACAAAAGTAATATTAAACAATTAATAGAATTATTTTAACATTATTAAACATAGCTTTTTGCCAATGTTACAATATTTAATTTAAGATTCATTAAACTTTAGGTGCAACCTACATAAATAAATAATTACATTAACACGTATACAACAACAACATATATTACCACAGAGGTGAGTGTGAGAATTTGAGATCACGTTTAATTGGAGATGTGCTGTGATGCAGGCGACATGATGTGGGTGGTGAATTTGTTCCAGAGTCCAGCTCCGTAACAAAAGATCTGGGTGAGTTACACATGTCCTGAATACTATAATCAACAGCCGGAGAGAAGGGAGATTCACATGTCATGTTGAAGGCAAAATGAGTGGTGCCTCTGCAATGCCAAAGTGCAAGAGTGCTTACCTATGGCATATTGGGAAACAAAAGCATGCAACATAAAGCAAAATTACAGACTGAACAGAATATACGGACAATCATAACTACTGTTCTTCACATCTGTGTAGACTAAGCTCACTGAAATTATGAAATGCTGCATTATTATAATAGCTCATGTTTCCATCTTCCTTTGGGTGTCCTTATCCATGCTCCCCACCATAAAAAAAACACCCCAGTTGTGATGTAACATTTAACACAGTTGCAAAAGCTTTAATATTCTGAAAGGACAACATAAACTGCAAGTGTTGCAGTACATGGTGCTTGGGTAAATGAATGAACCTACAAGGACTGCAAAGGATATATGGAAACTCGAATTTCTTGTAGTATACAGAGGAAAACACACAATGCATATAATACATTGGTCTGAAAATGTCATAAAAAGGCATGCTTCAGAAGTATGTAAAATGCTGTAAAGTTGTAACCTTGACTTAAAAGGTTCAGTTCAGTCAATGCTCCATAAAAGCACATAATTTTTTTCACTGCCTGAACATACACATCAATATGAAAATCAATACCTCACAGTAAACTTCACAAATTATAAATCTGTGTAGTTACAGAAGAGATTAAATGTACAGACAGTCTGCAATGTCTCAGTGTCCAGTACATTTCCCTGCAAACATGGGGCAAATGGCTAAACAAACTATACATAAATATGTATTTTATCCACACTTCCAGTGATCCCATCCATGGAGCATGAAGTTTCCAACAGAAAACAAATTCAATTTTGTATGAAATGGCCATTTTCTACCACTCTCCTGTCCATGACAGAAGCTCTGGTACACAACTTACTTGTAAAGGCACTGCACACTGAGCCTGTCCTCATTAATCCACATTTACTCTCTTCCTTATAAGTGGAAATTCTCTGTTTAAAGGGGATTCACTTAATGTGGCATTTTTCTGGTCACAACTGGCCATGGATTATGTACTTATTAGAACTTGCTCTGAATCGGAGGAACATATAGACTTTAGGTAATTCAAATTATCCCACAAGTGTTACTTACTGTTGTGCGTTATGAATAATGCTTGCACACAAAATCTACTCAAATGCAGAGTAAAAAATTATGTGTCATACAGACAGCATTCATGTGAACAGCAGCAAAGAATATGATATACATATCACATTAAGGTGAGATAACAGTCATTATAAAGTGACATGCCAGACCAGATGATGAGCTGGGACTTCAGTCTCTCTCGTTCCCACCACTGCTGGGACACACTATGCCTCCCACCCAACAGGTACTGAGGGCTATCCCTAAGAGTTAAAGAGGGTGAGGATGTACTTCTGTTTACCCCGTGCATCTCCAGTCAGTGTGGACACTTGCGTAAAGGTTAAAGGCAAAGTTCGCTCTAGAACAGGCCAAGAAGGCCCAGATGGGGAAAAGAGGTATAGCTCTAATCTTTCTTTAACCTTGGAGCCAGATGAGGGTGTGTGGTCAACAACACACCCCAGCAGCTTCACCCTGGGAATGACCTGATACCCATTGTATAGAAGGCTGGGTGGTCCTCAGGACCAATGTGGAAAATCTCACCCCCCCCCAGTGGGATTCGATCCCTGGACTGTCTGGTCCAGCGAGTCACTACACCAACTACGCTATCCCAGCCCATGTGGATGCTTAGCTACAGTAAGAAATTTACATTTACTTTATACCTGACATAAAAGATACCTAGCCTATACAAGTGAAACATCATGTATGCATTTGTTCATATGATAAAATCTTTCATTTTACTCACCCGTTGTGTTGATGCTGCTGCTGCTGCTGGCCACTGTTCTGCAAGATCTGTAGACACAACAAACACCAGCTGTCATCAAGACAACGCATGCTCAGTGTGAGATCTGTGACTCTCATTGTATTGTCATTGGGGATGTGATGACATGCATTCAGGCATAAGTGTTTCAGTGTTTCTAAGAAAATTTCTCCTGCAATCGTCAGAGTAGATATTCACCCTGACATTTTAGAGGAACCTGCTACCTCCATAATCACATTAGACACCTACCCTTTCAGGTCCTCCAAAATGTCAGTGCATTTCTATCAAAATACAAGGTGTCACATCCCAGAGAATGGCAGCCCTCATATTCAGTAGGATTTTAATATCTTGGAAGCTTATTCTCTTCAAAGCTCGCACATTCTGACTTTCAGGTGAACCCTTGGCAAGCCACCTGATTTTGTCTACCTGCAATACATCTCTAACAATATTCGACAATATTCGACATATTAAAAAATGGTTGAAATTTATCATATAACAATGTATGTGTGTCATATTCGTTGTTCCACAAGTAAGCTAATGTAACTTAATACTATTCTTTTGTTAGTGCAATCTCATGATTTTTTATGGTTTTTGGCGCTACATACAAAGTTCTTGATTTTAAGCTTTCGCCGTGTTCTATACGTAATATGTTTTCTTTTGGGTAATTCCCCGGTGTCCGAGTTCTAATAGCCAACGTTTCGGAACCCTCTTATCAGTTCCATCTTCATAGGCAGGTGGAAAAGGAGACATCCACTGAGTACACTACAGTGATCCCACCAGCACTCGCACTTATATACCTGCCCCCTTCCACAACCTGTTGTGCACCTACCCGCCCACATCCGGTCATTCGCCTTTCATTGGCTCCTCCACCAGCCTGCCAGAACCCTGTCAATTATAATTACACCACACATCCCATCCCCTGTCATACTTCATCCACCTGCCTATGAAGATGGAACTGATAGAGGGTTCCAAAACGTCGGCTATTAGAACTCAGACGCCGGGGAATTACCCAAAAGAAAATGTATTACACACTTACAAAGTGTTCTCTCCAGGTATGCTACTGCTATAGATAATCATGTTATTTTTCCCACACATTGCATGTTTGGCAAAAGAAGGGTGGAGGAAGGAAAAACAGTAAACAAATACATCACCACCACAATGCTTCTAAGACAAAAAACCCCAGTACTAAAAGGGTAAAGTATTTCATTCAAAAAACTATATTTTCACCATTCCTGCCCTTACGCTTTTGTGGCCTGTATATGATGTGTAACTCTGACTTTTTGAGGATCAGATGTGGTCATCTGATAAAGTTCCTCTAATTTTTTCAGTGTACAGGGCAGTCACAGCGGTCATGACTAATAGGTCAGAAAGAAGACATTGTTCAATATACAGGTCACATTCCACACTTCCACCTTTAACATTTGGAAGGTACCACACTCCTTACTCCATGCCCCTGCAGTTGCAAGACATGATTATAACTTGCAATGCAGACCAAAATGTTGGTCAACTTCATCATGGTACAGCTAAACCCTGACAGCCAAAATCATAAAGCATTTTATAATTTCAATTCTTATCTAACTCCATTACACTGAGACAACTGTACATTTATTTCATTTTAAACTGAACCCTTACTCCTGAAGGCATACACTGATTTAAATGTTAAGATAAAGCTGTCGCTTTGTGTGCCACATAAGCACAGCACCCATTCTCAGCATCAACACTAGAAGGAGGTGAATGATCAGCTTAATGCCCCATTTGCTTTACTCCTAGGTAGGAGCCTAGATGTCCTAAAACAGTCTCATTATCAGTGTGGGCAGTTACTGTTAAAAAACACAAACCTTTCCTATAGTGGGCAGCGGTCTGTGAGCCGCGTAGCGTCCATACGGCTGCTGCGTGCCATTACTCTGCTCTTCAGCCCCACCGCTTCTTCAGAAAACACAAGACACAAATTTAAATTCTGAAGCAAATAATGGTACAAATACTTATTTGTTTCTTGATCCATTTATGATGCTTTGAAGAGGTCAAATGTATTGCTATCTGGTGAAATGAGGCAGAATGATAACATTCAGAGGTCATACATGTAATCAGCAGTAGCATTCACTACATGAACCAACAAATGCACCCAATAAATTACAATAAAATACAATTCAAGACAACTATCAAACTCCTACATGTTTCAGCACCAGATAGCCATCCTCAGGGAGTGTTCCTGAGGATAGCTATCTGGTGCCAAAACATGTAGGAGTTTGATGCTTCTCATGTATTGTATTTTATGATTTGTATTTTACTGTATTTTACTGAGCACACTTGTTGGTTGACACAATGAATGTAAGAATGTGCATGGTATGTGTATCATAAAATATACCAGTAGCAGTTAGCACAGTGTATCTCAAGATGGAGATTCAAACCCAGACATCCAAAATAAAAAATCTTTGATGTGTCAACTACGCTATAAAGTCAACAAGTGCCAGATTTACATCTGCACAATGTTCAGGGAAGTAAGAAATAAACATTGTGGAAAGGCGGTTCCCTACTTCTGGGATAAATGTACTAGCCAACAGGAGCACAGCATACTGATTTTTCTGCAAGCTCACAGTTCATTTACTTCTTCAATAAATGTTAGTTCGTTAGGAAATCAATGGGTGGGGTATGTAATTAGCTCCTTGGCAGAAGTCTTCCTTAAGCAGTAGGCACACACCTACCCAAATGTGAAAATAATTTTGTCTAATTCATCATTTGAGAAATTGGGGATCACCTCATAATGGTGCACAACATTTGACATGTTCTGTGAACAGGGTAAATGTCTTTTAATTTGCTGCAGCTGGCTAAATACAAATTAATAAAGAAAATTACACAGATGCTACAATAATAATACAAGCTATTTTATACTTCTGGTATTATTACTGATATTATGACATCATTTTGAGTCAGATTACGGAAGTGCAAACATTCTGTAAAAATCACAGGTGATCATACTGAAGAAAAAGGTACAACAGAGACTGAATTACTAAAGTCAATATATTCCATTATGAAGGTAGTTTAAATTAATGGTAGGTCTAATTAAACATGCAGAACCAAGCAACCACTGTGCCAAGACACAGACATACTCTTGTCTCAGAAAAGAATGTACAACACTGGAGAAAACAAAACTTACAACTATTAAAGGTAGCAAATTCAACTCAAGAAAAGCATTTCATCAGTCCAAGCAGAGAAATTTAAATGCCACTGACAAGAAAGTTCTACAGCTGTACCAAAAAAATGTAAAAATGACCTTCCCATTACCACTGCTGCAACATGAAAGTACTGAAACTTGTAACATTCCTGAGGATTCCAAAGCATGACTTCAAAGCCCCTAATGTCTGTACGATTAAGATTTGTGGATCATGAAGGGGCTAACTATTCATTAGAGAACTACATTAGTGTAAAAGCTTCTCCTATAGTTTTAAAAAAATAACCAACACGATGTCACTTGTGGACTATCCTTTATTTTCATGGGTAGTCGTCATTCATTCTCTACATGTTTTGAGCTTTCGAGAAGCTCATCATCAGGAGATCATTTTTCTGTACAGTCAGCCTCTGGTATAGTGTGTAATCTTTGCTGTAACCCTCCCGTTCTCCTGCGTGTTCAGTTCCCGACTTCTCCTATAATTAATGCAACAAGTAATTATACTACATTTTTAAGGCATGCTGTATAATACTTGTTTTATTTTCCACAAAATGCTGTTTATGTCACAATTATATCTTTCACTTTTCAGTAACACATATTTCACAAACCATGTGCCAAAATTTAAATGCCAACCTGGTCAGAAGACAGAAAGTGAAAGCCATGTGCTTACCAAGGGTGCAAAAAAATTCTTTGTTAAGAATCTAAAGTGTCATCACTGTTCGCAGTAGCCTCCTACTGGAATGAATCCAGTTCACACAAACCTGTCCTATCTATTTCAGTGCTATCTTCCAGTCTCTGCCACGTTCTCAGGACAGGCTAATTTTCCTACGTACCTCCAACCAAAATTTTGCATGCACATTTGTCTGCTTAAACTCTCATCTACTACATCCTTGACTTCAGTAACAGTAAGTTTAAAAGTGCACATTATAGTTCTGCTCACTAAGTAACTTGCATGTACCATGACAAATAAGCAAAGAGAAATCATAAAAGGAGACCTGATAGAGATAAATTATGCTTTATTCTAAAACAGGGTGAAGAAGTCCCAAAACAATCAAGCTTTCAGGTTTCTATATTCAGCAATTTAAATGTACTGAGGGGGGAAATAAATTAAATCTAAAGTTGAGCAATTTAGCATTCTGCTGTATGTCTGCAGTGATGTGTGAGGGTGTTGAGCAGGTACTGGTACAACATGGGTTGCAAAGACAATGTGGTTCACAACCAGTGAGTCATTAAGACTTCTGTACATGATGTCCACAAAATTCAATAATGCCAAAGCAAAGGGGAGGAGATGAAACAGTACATACTCCCTAAAACACATTAACTAGCCTAATGCATATCTTGCAGGATCAATATGTATTAACCCTTAGTATACAGCCTTTTAAATCCCACATTTCTGGCCCACAGTCAAAGCACTATTCAATTTAAATGCCCATTGCAGGACAATGTTCTGCCTTTCAAATGAAAAGGATATGCAATTAATGGGACAGCATTTTCCCACTTGTCCACTGCATGTAATATCTGAGCATGCATGTCTCTTCTGCAATTAAATTCAAAACCAGAGACCATGCTTAGTGCTCAAGCACAGTACTACATCTCATTACAATGTACCACTGACCACTGTCATCATTATCACTAAATTAATTTTCTAATCAATTAACAAATACTCTCTCCTCAAACAAATTAGGAGTTTTGTTACAATCCTACTGCAAAGTGGCTGTTTGCTGCAGATATTACTGCATCATTACTTTATTCTACATATGAACAATAATGTAATTTCTGATAACTCTTACACATTGACATAAATTGATGTATCTTCCTTTACTGGACTGCAATGTGTCAAGTGCTTAGGTTATACAATATCAAAGAAATGACAAGATTATGGAAGGTTAATTCTTAGATGTGCAAAGGATATGGCTGTAACCGAAAACATCAGATGTGACAAGCAGTTTCCTAAGCAAAATTAAAACCAGAAACATGTTAAGTGTGTAGCAGGAACACCATCCATTACACTTCACTGTTTGTATTTCACAAGAAAATTTGTGTGCAACATTACCTCACTGCTCCAGGTGCACTCTGAAATTCTGTACTCAAGTGGATGACAGATCTGGACTGCAGGAAGGTGTCACCACTGATCGCTTCATCTGACAACACATCATTCAGCACAGTATTAAATATGAGTTGGTGTGTGACATCAGTAAATACAGGATTTCAATTTACAGACTGTATCAAAATGCTAAGTTTCCACATGCATTCTTCCTAAGCCATTTCAAGTAGCTGCTTTCTTGCAAGATCTGACTGAGGTTCATATAGCAGCACTGCTGAAAATTAAAGTAATCTAGGATGTGATGCTGTGTCAAAGGGTAAGTCATTCCTGCAAATGGAGCATCACAAACCAGAAGATTTCAGAGTTCAGCTTCAATGAGCCTCCACTCATCCTGTGCATTTTCCTTTTGCAGCACAACCACAATGGCTCACTACATTCAATGTAACATATTTATTCGAATGCAAGCTAAGGTTTCTTCTCCGTTAAATTTGGCACTTAAATATGTGAGGTTATTTTAAATTCGCATATGAAGCACCCTGTGCCAAACTGGATTGCTCTGAACCAGACCATGTGAAGCCAAACCAACACCTGCATCGCCAAATCATGTGAGATCTCTGCTTGTCTGCAATATTATGCAGTGCAGACTGGTTTAAATCTGCACCCATGTTTTGGGACAACCTATTGGTCCCAACTTCAAGGGTCAAGAGATCCAAAAAAGAGAACACAGCATGACAGAAATAAACTGATGCAATATTCTTATTTCGGACTCTGTTTATCACCTAATTTCCTATGGAGGTGCGAAGTTTTGGAAGCCAGCTCTGTTTCCGTTTTCAGGCAAAGAAGCAACTAACCAGGTTGACCCCTTATACTAAGCTATTCTCAATCACTGGGTACCACAGAAACAGTAACTTGTTCAGATATGTACCTGAGAACAGATCTAATCCAAGGGCAGTAAGAGGAAAATGGCTATTGAAAAATTAAATATTAACAACAAGACTCAATAATAAAACCTGGAACAATTCACAAACTAAAGGCATGACAAGAACCATGAACTCAGACTGATTAGACCACAGGCTTCATACAAAATCCAGAACACATGTGTTTAAATTCTTAACACCATTAATGCCATCTGCGGTAAAAATTATGAATCTTCATGGGTTCAAGTCAGTCTATAAACCAAGAAATAAAAAAGTATTATTTAGTCAGTTTGGATAGTAACTGCACGGCAGCGCATCTCACCAGAAGTGATGGTGAAGGGGTTTAAGAAATGCTGTATATCCATTGCAGTGGATGAGACTGATGATGAAATGTTGTGGAATGGCAGTCAAGAGGATGGGAATGTTAGGAGTTGGTGTGAGAAGGGTGAAGGCACTGACTGTGAAGATGGAGACAGTGACACTGATTGGTACAGGGAAATATAATCTGACATGCTTTGTGTGGTAAGTGTATTAAATTAATAGTAAAATATTTTTCATATCAGACATTTTAGTAATTTTTTTTTGGGGGGGGGGGTTCATCTCAGTTTAGAGTCATCTTGCATTTGGATAAATACAGTATATAATACTATCCGTTCCCAACTAAAAAATATGTAATGGAATAAAATAAACATAGTTGTATCAAATGCATAAAGAAGATTACTATCTTCTGGGTTGTGATGCCATGTAAAAGACTTCTGTTCTAACGATGACAGCAGCATGTTGTTCCAAAACACTAGTACACATCTACTATTTCACGGAATCACATTTCAAATAACCATAAATGTTACATACACCATCATGGGATATTCAAACCTCATAAATGTGTAGTGTTGACATAATTAATTTTACCAGCAAAGAAATTATGTCAGTTACACAGTTTAGTCTATTAATAAACTGCATGCCATATATTTCCAAGCCTCAGTAAATGTCACAGAGAAGACAGAGTTTGCACACAAGACACTGCAGCAGAAGTCAGTTTATAAAACTGACTACTCATCTGATGGGCGGAAAATGGTGGCACAGCTGGTTGAGGCACTGGACTACAAGCTGGAAGGAATTTTTCATTGACATAATCCTTCCAGGCACACTATGGCCCTGAGGTTGACTCAGTCTCTAACAGAAATGAGTACCAGGAATATTTCCTGGGGGGTAAAGGTGGCCGGTGCGTAGGACTGACAACCTTACCATCTTCAGGTGCCGAATGTCTTGAAATCTGGGAGCACCATCCTCCTGGAACCTTCAAGGCCTGTCCAGGCCTGTAATGGGATTGCTTTACATTTACTCATCTGATGGCTCTGTCAATTATTTATGTCATACAATTCACTTAATTGCCACACACTTAACAACAATGTCAGAGTTTTCTTAAGTTTATTAAACTGTAAGATTAAACAGATGCCAAGAGGCAAAATGTTACACACTGACCAACATCATGCTTACTGTTTCCCACTCAACTCAAATGCTGTCCTCTGACTGCTTACTATGAGAACACCTCCACCACCCACATGCACTCTCCCCACCCCCACCCCCAAAAAAAACCCTCATACATTCACACACGTGCATCCACGCACACACATACACATACGTGCACTTTGACTCATATATTACAATATAACCAACCTGGATTTTCAATGAAGAATCCTTCAAAAACAACAAAATTATTTGACTGTGGTAATATCTTTTTCAACCCATAATGCTTGTACAGAAAACCACAGAACTTTTCTGATGGTCGATCAATTGCCAAATACTGGGGTGAAGTATTTTCCTCCTGTAATGAAAATTATAAACTTTCAATTACAAATTCTGTATTTTGGTACACGTATATATTGTAGACTGGGTCACACAAGGTTCATTCCACATTTATCACTGTGTCATATTGTACTGCATGCTAAATAACCTATTCCCTTCACACAATATTGTGAAAGGAAGCAAGAACCAAACAAATATAATGTTGCATAACAGCTAGGCATCAAGTAAAACACCTATGCATTTTGTTTCCTAACTACTTTATCTCTTTATAAAAAAGGAACAGTGTAACCTAGTTACAGCAGTGAAATGGAGAAGAATGTAATGGGACACACCTGTTGTAGTTCAGGCAAGGAATTTGGATGTGGAAACTTCTTGAAAATTGGTCACTTGGAAGAAAGAGAGTATTGGACTAAAACAAAATACTGAGCTTAAAAAAAGAGGATGAGTGATATGGGGAGGTGTGAAGGTTACTGATTCGGAGTCTAAATGGAAAATATTGCATAGTTCCTTTAGATTTTCCAGGTGTGGGACCATACAGGATTTGTGGTGGAAAAATTGGCACTCTAACAGGGTTATCTTCAAGCACTTTAGTTTCCCCATCTGTATCATTCTACCAATGTTCCAGTCTCCTATTTCATCCATCCACCACTGAAGCTAAAAACTACTAACATTTAACACAATCATTAAATTAAACACCTCTCTCTCACTCTCTGTCTCTCTCTCTCTCTCTC
>Ga0131853_10023889_pt1 | contig 11034 bp, 1 predicted proteins | sample TergutLab28metaG_FD_92764 | JGI IMG/M metagenome (GOLD analysis project Ga0131853, IMG submission 92764) | Labiotermes labralis P1 segment gut microbial communities from Petit-Saut dam, French Guiana - Lab288 P1 (version 2) (version 2) | ecosystem: Host-associated > Arthropoda: Insects >...
AGTGAAGGACGACTAACCCTGAAATAAAGGATAGTCCAAAAGTGTCATCTTGTTGGTAATTATTTTGGAACAATTGTAATGATGCACGGAACAATGAATGTAAAACACGTAAGTATAACCAAAATTTCCACGAAAATGAGGGCGTTTGCCTGTTTACAGTGGACTATATAGAGTAGGGCCGCTGACACATCTAAAAATGTGCGTATTCTTCAGCGCATGACACTGTTTGCCAAGGGGGAGTTCACTGAAAGTTCATAAATTCCGCTACTTTACGGCAAAAGGGAAATCAATGTATGAGTTGCACATATCTGTAAGTGCAGTGCACTGCTCTTGTCAGCATTTGAAAGCTTGTCGCGTCTGTGCACGACTGATTTCCCAACTCAAATTTTTAAGTACATTGTTCATTTATTACAATATTGCTAATGTATTAAGCACACAGAATCCTCATTAACAAACAGCAGCAGTCCACTGGATAAATTAAGAAAAACAATAAAATACATAAAGTGAAAGCGACTCAATTACTACTATATTTTAATGTATATTATAACTGACATTGCAAATATCACCATCATTAGTTTAATCGGTTAGAGTGCAGACTATCGATTACGAAGATAGAAAAGAACGTCAAAGGCTTTTAAATATCAGGACAGCAGTGTATATTAAAATGTGTAAAATAATTAAAAATTCCAGGTAAGAATATGGATGTATGAAGGGCAAGTAGTAGCAAAGTCGCCTAAGTAATATTAAAAGAAATATTACTTCTTAAGATGCAGAACAGTGTGGGGAGGTAATGAGACACCTCACCGATCCCAGTGGCCATGTGGTCTAAATTTGTTGATCTCTGCCGCTTGATTGCTGGAATGCGGGTTTGAATCTCGCTGTGGGCATGGAACTTTGTCCCGTGTGTCTATGTACGGAGCAGACTCTGTTAGGGGCTCATAGCTCGTTCAGAAGAGTCCTACGGAATGTGTATGTCTAATTGTGTGCCTAGAAAGATAAAAAATGAGGCGGCCTAGGCTGTTCTGCCACGGACATAAAAAATTATACACACTGCCCTTCCGTTCTACAAAAAGAAAGACATAAGGATAATGAACATCTGCAGCTATTCCAGATTGGAGTACAAACAATTTTCAACTGGACCATGACGTAGTTATAAAGGATCTGCTTGCCACGAAAAGCTGTTTTTTTTTGCAAAATTTAACCTCGTAAATTTTTATTACATAACGAAGACTATAATTCAATTCTAACTATTTTTTTTAGAATAATCCCACTTTCAAACATATATAATCAAAAAAACTTATATTTCGCCTTACTCTCTATGTAAAAAAGGTAAAGGTAAAGTGATCCCGTTACACGGCCGGTGTGGCCCAGAGGGTGGGTAGAGGAGTAGCTCTACTCTTCCATGACCGCGGCACTAGAAGGAGGTGAGTGGTCAGCAGCACGCCCCGGCCGCACTTTACCCCCGGGAAAGACTCGGTACCCATTATACAGGAGGCTGGGTGGGCCCCAGGGCCGGTCTGGAAGGACGGAAAATCTTGTCCCCACCGGGATTCGATCCCGTACCGTCCAGCTCGTAGCTCAGTCGCTATACCGACTGAGCTACTCGGCCCACACTCTTTATGTAACACAACCAAATAAAAACTAATACATTTTATTAACTATAAATTACTCAAAGGTAATAGCTGTAATAATTATTAAAAGATGTTAGAAAAGCCATAGCATATAATGTTAATCATTAAGCTGAACATTTAATACAACGAACGATTTACTTCTGGCAATAAACTAAATCATAAATATTTTTATACCCCATTTGTCGTTTTACCTCCCGTATTAGTAATTACGTACACGCCTCACACTTGGGTTATCAACTGTGACGCTGAGAGGCAATATTCGGGAATAGGACGCGAACAGTAGATGGCCCGAAAATTGTTTTTATATTGAATGACTACTTTTACACTTTATTGGTTTCATTACAACGTTCATACGATACTGATGTTACTGCCTTAGACTGCTAGTAAAACTTGTTTGTAATTTAGAATGCGCAATATCTGAGCGATTAATGCACGCCATAGTACGTAACAAAGGAATGAAGGGCGGATTTATAGGAAACAGTGAAACTAGTTGGATCGACGATCTCAACTTAGGCTGATCCGTGTCAGCTTTACATGAATCACATTAGGACTTCACACAATCCCTCAACAAGGCTCATAGTTAGAAAACATCGGTACCCGATATTAAATGTGGAAAAAATTAAGATCAAAAATTATTCTTTGAAACATGACTCGACAAACATGATTTTTATATTCGCTACAATACGTAAAATTTTACGAGTCTCAAAAAAAGACAAGTAAAACCTATTCATCATTACATAGTTTTATATTTGCAATCAACTAACGTAAATGCAATTAAACATAGCGCACAGCGCTTGTCAGAACTTTATTATCTACGGCTAGCAAATGCCTGTAACTTGCCATTCCTCTACATGAAAAGTTGAATACAGAATAAGGATCCCTGTCACTAACGTGGAACTTCTTAAGAAAGGCAGACAAGATCTGTTACCATATTTATTTCGCGGAGTTCTTATTCCTGAACTACAAAGAATCCTCAAGCCTGTTTTCCGGTATAACGAGACGTCATTAAATATGTTTTCTAGTGATACGACAACAAGAAGCTAAATTGGTCCTAGCATTTTCCAACTGTTCTTTACTGCAAAATAAAGCTTATTACAGTGTGAAGATGAAAACAAGAAGAGACGTCCAACTTGTCTCAAATTGTGAGTCGAAGGAACATTGTTATGACACAATCTAATTTGCTGCAAAAGAGACGGCTCATAACGTTCAGAGAAGCGATTAGTTTTCGACTAAAGAAGAATTTTCCATTCTTTACACATTTACAAAGGCTTCTATTGTGATCATTTGTGCAGTAATTGTGTAAATTGCGTTATACTGAAATTATACCTTAATATTTTATTGGTTCATAACTTCCACGTGTGCCCTGGATGTTGAGATTGGATTTTAAAAACAGAAGAAACTTCTCTTCAATTACGAGGATTCATCAGAAAAGAAATACAAAATTTCATACCTAAATAGCTCCTTAACACTCTGTATACAGCACTGACCTAGCGACCAGCGATTATCATCCGTTTACTGAGCTGAAGCAAAACTGGCGGCCACTTATTTAACGACGGTCGTGAGGTGGAAGTACCTGGCTGTGGAACGATGGGTGATAAGAAGTGACACGGACTTCCATTAACAGGGAATAAAAATCTCGTCCCACGATAACATAAATGACACATAATTACGCTATGACTGTCATCATAAAACTGTCACTGCGTAATTTTTAGTTGGAACAAAGGGGATGTTCAACTTTAGAAACAAAATACCTCAACTGAGACGCGGACTATGTGGAAGAGCAGTGCCACAACAGCACAATTAAATCTACACAGTTCATATTACAGACGAAAATAAGGATCATAAAATATACGTTACGTAAAGCTATTTTCTGACCGACCCAAGTACTTCATTATTCAGTTACTGTCCAAGAAACAGTACTTTCATGGTAACAGATGTTCGCGTGTCTGTGTAAGCCCCTTATAACATCGACCAAGTTACATAATCTGCATGCAGTTCGCTAAAACTGCCATGACACTTCAGCGCATCTTATCTCCAGACTTATTCCTTCCTAGCATAAATGATAAAAACATGTCAAGTGACATCAGTACTAGCATTAATAAATTAAGGACCCTTAAATTTTGCACAGATACGCGTGTGTTTATTGGAATTTGGTAAATTAACTCTCCAGCTATTAACCATCTAAAGCCCAGTGGCAATTATTTACACCGCCTGACGTAACACAAAGAATCTCTACAGGTTCCTCACACAGTGCATTTATGCGTTTCGTATCTTTTCATAAAGAAGATGGATTATACCACAAAACAGTATTAATTGGTTGACTTTTATGATGAAGATGGTCTGCGTTCTTTGTAAGGTGCGAGCTGAATTTGTATACACTACTTAGATACGTCAGTCTTCAAATGGTTCATTTTCAGATAATTTATGTTTATAAGGAACTGAAAACATAAACAATACACTACTCGTAGAATATACTCGAATCTACATTCGTGTGTCTCAGCAGCGGCGAGTTCAAAACACTTTTCAATGCAGCTCCGTCCACCATAAATATTATACTGGTCTGTTCTTGACTCGAGATATAATATCAGTGTAGATTCCGTGATTAATTATTCATATATAAATGACGACGCTGTTTCAGATGCATGTGTTAACAAACCATATACAGTCACGCGTCGCTTAACGACGGGGAAACATTCTGAGAAATGTGTCGTTAGGCGATTTCGTCGTTGTGCGAACGTCATTAAGTGTACTTACACGAACCTAGATAGTACAGAAAGCCTACTAAACACCTAGGCTATACGGTATAGCCTATTGCTCCTAGGCTACAAACCTGTACATCATGTTACTGTACTGAATACTGTATAGGCAATTGTAACAAAATGGTAAGTATTATAATATTATATTGCAATATATATATATATATATATATATATATATTATAATCTTATGGGACCACCGTCGTATATGCGGTTCGTCGTTGACCGAAACGTCGCTATGCGGTGCGTACCCGTATTGAGAGAGGGAAGTGAAGGGACAAACAAATTGGAAAAGAGCAATCGTGGCTCATTTTAAGGCGGTCATTCCACTGCCGAGACTGAGGAAATTGCGAAAAACTCAGCAAGGATAAATCATGAACCGTAAAGCGTTGCCATTAGATCCACAAGTCTTTGCACAAGCCACAATAAAGACTGTAAACAAAAATAAACTCCACGTGATGAAATACCTGAAGATTGATGACTGTGAATTTATATTGTTGGAGTTGCCAAGGAGGATCAAATCGGAAGGGCATAAAATGGTATAGTTATAAGTCTGCTGAAATATAGGGCACGTGCAACGAAACCTCACTATGTGGCTTCTGTCGCTATTCAGCAAATGGTCATAGCAATCAATAAGTACTGAAGCCAGTTTCGTTATCAAGGCTGTCGCCCGCAGCATCTCTACGAATTGTCGACAAAAGGGCTCAGAATTCCCAGAAGAGTTGTCCTTTCATTTGATGACATTCCCATGCTACCCATCTAGACCCATCTAGGATTGTAATAAACTAAAGACAGATAAGCTCACAGTATTATACAGGATGTGCTTTAAAATCGAGTCCACCAAAGAACGTAACTCGAGGGGCAACGCTTCAGATTTACTCGTATATTCGGAAATGTCCGGTTCGATTCTCGGTTAGGATCCCAAAAATTCTGACTGAGGGTTTTTAAAATCTTCTTGGATGTCACACTACGTCTACTGATAGTTACCGACGTTTCGGAGGAGAATAGTCACATTCTCAACTGAGTCCGAAGGTGGGTGCACTATTAGTCCATAATTTCGGGCACTATTTACCAGTTGACACGACGACACAGTATACCAGAGGAATTGAGTCTTTGGCAACAGAACTGTGCGAACGTCAAATATTGCAAACAAGATTCATGTTTATTTGGTTTTATTCAGTTCCGCCAGCCATATACTGGGATCTTACCCTAAATTAGGCCATTGTCATTACATTCAGTATCATTATCAATTCTTATTTACTGTAATCCAAACACGAGACGATACATAACCTCAGTTACTAAGAGTGTCATCAAATAAAATAAATTTTCATTTAAAGGGGGTTTGCCAGCTCAGCCCGCTCCACGCGTGTATCTTAATAACACTCTCGATTGTCTAAAGTATGCTCATTACACAGAATGTTCGGTGGTGCCTCAATGGTCAATAACTCCATGAACACTGCCGACGTTCATTTTCTACACCAGCGACACCAATTAAGTTGGCTGAGACGGCAACGCTTGCAACTTCTATTACTGAGACTCTCGATCCAGATCTCGACCAGAACATCGATTACCCTAACTGAGATATTTCCTAAGGCCTTCCACATGATTGTCAGAAAAGTACAGTAGCACTTCACTTCTCCGGATCAGCTTGGCCCTTCGGGTAAATATGTTGAGAATTCTACACAGCTAACTTGCTTTGAAATTACTGGTTAGCGGATCACGTAAAGTACAGCGTTATGGCTCCTAGAACTTCAAATCAGTCGTGGTCGAAAGATTTAGAAACAGGTACTTACTGCAAACAGCAAGAGCCGAACTTCACACTGCCAATGTAGCCTATTTTCAAAGAAAAATCCAATTATCCGGATTTTCTGCATATCCTTATGGTTCCCAGCCCCAATTAATCTGGATAAGTGGAGGTCTACTGTACCTTGAAACAGGCCACAACATCTTTCTTCCACATACCTTCCAAATAATCATTCATTGATCATCCTACCTTTCAACACTATATAGTCAGAGCTAACGAACTAAAAAACTCCATGAAGCAGAGTCCTTCCTAAGAAGCTTACCAGTCTTCAGCCGGTCAAGAAATTTCCCACATTGAATGGAACCCGGATATTCATTAAGACTTTCACAAGAGTCTTTCATCTGCCCATATCATGAACCAGATACAGAGCTACTAGCAGGATTGCTAAATACACCATAAATTAATACATTTCAGTTCTATGGGGGACGGTAGTGACCGGTGTCTTCTGAATATTAACGTTTGCTAGTCAGTACAGTAATTAAGAGAGAACGAACTTGCTACGAATTTTAAAAATATATATTTAGCTTAACAGTAAGGTGTATATACGCCCTCTTTCGCACAAGGCTTAACAACAAGCTTACATATGATATTATATGAGCTATTTTGCGTAAAACAGGCTATATCAACAGACGCCCGATTATTATCCGTTTTACGGTTGAAATAGACAGCAATTTTTCATTGACATAATCCTTTCGGCCGCACTATGACACGGAGGACCACTCAGTCTCTAACATAAATGAGTATCAGAAATATTTCCTTGGGAGTAAAGGCGGTTGGTGCATTTGGCTAACAATTTTATCACCTTCATATGTAGACTGTCTTGAAATATGGGAGCCTCAGCCTTTTTGGACCCTCTAGGCCTGTCCTGTACAGGGATTGCTTTACCTTTTACATGATTGCAATCGAGAGTTCTACAGTTTTTTTTATTATATTTTACAAATAAAAGAAAGATATATATGGGTCAGGTAATACCACAAAGGACAGATATCTACTAAGTCTTAACCAATGGTACAATAACAGCACACACAGAAGTCAGTGGCATTCCCTACTGTACGTACAACATCAAAAGAAAATTGTGTCAGACAACACTAAGGAAGACATTTTTTGAGTTATGTTACGTTACGTAGTTACGTCACGACACGGAAGAAAGAATCAGCTCTAAATAGGTGATATCAAAGAATGTTTATTTTCAGTTATGCTACACTGATTTCTGCTCAAAATGACCCCCACCTTTCAGTACGCACAATTCTGCACGTCTAAAAAGATAAATTGGTTACTTTTCTGACAATTTCATCAGTTCCACTCAAGCGGTCATCGGACCGTATGGTTCTCTGCAATCGTACTGTATCGCATAACATCTTGAAACATTAAAATGATCGTACAGAAACAACAGCTGATAATCAGGCACGTCTAAATAGCACTTTTACTCAAAATGACCCTTACAGTTACAATGAAGTACGGCACACTTCACGGGGAACATTCTGTATATACGTTGTTACGTCGGGCTGAAATGTAAACACAATGGATTGTACAGTACAAATATTCGTAACTGTATGTAAAAAAAAAAAAACAAATATTTGCAGCATTCAGGACGGTAAACATTTCAAGGGTATATGCAAATGTATCCGAAACTGTAGGCCCGCACTGAAGATGTGAACTGAATTCAGATGCCTCACAACAGAATACAGGGTGTTGATATTTGCAGTTCTATTAACAGATGATTAGTCCATTTTTAAAAGGCATGTACATATAATCATAGAATGAAATTATATTAGAAAAATGATCCTCCTTACTGAAGCTAAGTGTATTATTTTAGCTATATTTCATATACGAATTTGTACTCACATGAAAATTAAACGTCAGCTTATACTTGCTCTGAATTAGGCATCACGCCATAAAGACGAACGACAGAGTGGAGATATTCCTCTACTATATTTCATCCTCGGCTTTCAGGAATCAGCTTCAACAGCCGTTTTACTGCCGTGCACACAGTCACTAACATTCAGAGGCCACGTTAGTAATGTGATAAGAACAACGAAATGCACGCTTTTTACATTAATGTTGTAATTTCATTACAGTTGCATCGAGCACATCCTGCCATCGACCGGACTATTTATATCGATGCATGAAAGAAATACCAAAAAACTGCATGTACAAGTCATCCTGAGGATGAACACTTGGATGTTCGAAACATGTCGAAGACACTATAATTAAATTAAAACGTTAATGTAAAACGTGTGCATTTTGTTGGTCCTTATTACATTGGTATATTACAACGTACGGTTCAAAAAACGTAAACGAGATTAGTTCTTAGAGCTGTCAAGAACATTGGCTACATATTAAGATCCCACCTTTAAAACTCCTGCAGTATGATCAATATACCTCAATCCCAATACCTGAAGGTCATTCACTAATACAGAAGTCATTCGCTGTGAATTATTTGCAATATATTGGACGTGTTACATAGTTGAGAACGGTTATTTTTTTCCCACGGCACAGTAGCGCCTCGTGGCCTAGGGATTCCTGATTATCGAGACTTCACGATCACACTCAGGCACACCACAGTCGGTAGGACTCCTCTGCACAAGTGGTCAACCCGACGCACAGACCTCTACCTGACAACGCACAACACTCACAAGAGACAAACAACCATGCTCCCGGCGGGATTCGAACGCGCAATCCCAGGAAGCTAGCGGTCGCAGACCCACGCCTTAGACCGCGCGGCCACTGCGAACGGATGATGGAGGGACCTTAGATCGACAATTTTCACTCGCAGAAACAAAGCCAACGGAACGAAAGGAAACAAATGTGTATGAGGAAGCAGAAGGCAGCTGCATACTGTAAATCTCCGGGGTATTAGTAATAATAGGAGGAAAACCAAGTGGAACGCAATTGAATGGAAGAACTCAATGGGAAAAGCTAAGTAAACCCTGCTAGGAAATATTTCAACAGATAGAAAGATTGAGGTGACCAAACTGGCCAATGCGTCTCAGGAAGCAGCCACAGAATATAGCCATAACACAGAAGATCGATATAAAGTGGAAAGATCTGGCTGTTCATGTGACATTATCCAGTTCCTGCTGCAAAGGTCTCAGAAACGAGGTAATGGGGTGATACACCACACTTAAGTGCTTCCGGCCACCAGCCACTTCCTACAATATTGCTACTTTAACACAGCTTGAGCGTTTCTACCAGAGGTACAAATCTTACACAGTTCCCTTATGGCTCGTAAAAATGGACTCTAGAATGATATTCGTTTATTTTCAGTTATAAATGACTATTTCTTTGGCCACCCTTCACCAAATATTATTAGGAAAATCAAATCAATGAGGATTACATAGAGAGGAGTAACATGTATATAGAAGCCAAGAAATTTGTAAAAAATTTTGCTAGTAAAATGAAACTGGAACAGACCGCTTAAAAATGTAATCGTAGATGGGGTATAATATTAAACTGAATCTTCACATGGTTCAAAACAGGATCCAATAGAAGATCTCTGTGAAAACATAAAAAAATCTTTGTTTTTTTTTTTAAAAAAAAGGAAGTCGATGAGTTGTTCGACCAGTTCATCACTTCCCTACAGTTTTCCCAACTGAAACTTTGAATGCATCAGTCATCACAATGCCAGTTACAACTGTCGCCTATATAATTCTCACCCAAAAACAATGGTTATGTTACAAATTTTGCAGCTCCCACCTCCCCATTATCCAATGTTCGCCGACCTTTTGTTAGGCCCCACATAAATGACCATCAACCTAGCACAACTCTAAAAAGAGACGACACAGTGACATCCAGTGAAGTTCTAATGACTCTGTAGACAAGTACAGTAAACCTATCCAAGATGAGTTCGTCCTAACCGCTTATCCGTACATCATTAGGGTGTCAAGTGACGCAGAATGAGGAAGATGAAGCATGTCGTAAGTACGGGGTATAAATGGATACACGTTTTTGGCGCTGAAACCTGGAGGGAAGAGACCACTTTCAAGACCTAAGAGTGTATGGAAGGATAATATTACAGTACATCTTACAGAAATAGGGTGGGAGGTCATAACCAGATTCACATGGCTGAGATAGATAGAATTTTTTTTTGGGGGGGGGGGCTTGCGAACAGGGCAATTAATTTGGGGTTCCATAAAATGCAGGAAAAATTCGTGCCTAGCTGAAAGACTATTGCCTCTATAAGAATTACTCCGCTCGATGGGATTGTGTGGTTGGTTGGTTTGTTGGCCGGTCGGTGGGTCGGTTGGTTGGTTGGTTAGTTAATTACGTAAAAAAATCCTAGAAAAATCCGGCTGAGATTTTTGAAAAATATTTACTGACCCCGCTTAATGACAAAGTGCAATACTGAAGACAACTTCGAAATGTCGAATGTCACGTATCGTCGCGTTCCTCCATGTTGTTTACGGTCTGAGGTGATAATAACGGCATTTTCAGACATTCTGTAGTTCATGCTGGTATTAATTCAATATCACTCAAGCGTTTAAATAATCAGATGCTAGATAAAAATTGTACGGTTTGGGTTAGCAAAATAAATTTTAAACCTGACCCTGATAGAGAAGGATTCGTTAGACTACCTGCTCTCTCTTGGAGGAAAGAAATTAAAAGGCAAGGAATTATGCTGAAATATGACCCTTTAGTACTGAAAAATCACATAATTATATAAACAGTATCAGTACATTTGTAACCAACGACGGCAATAACAGCAACAGTAATTATCTACAGGGAGAATTCTTCCTTTTGGCGCCGACAGCTACTCAGTTTGCTACGAAATTTCCGACGTCTTAAGGAAAACGAAGGCTCATTGGCCGCTTTCACAACGGCCCGTCGCCGGAACGTGTTCTGG
>Ga0131853_10023890_pt1 | contig 11034 bp, 10 predicted proteins | sample TergutLab28metaG_FD_92764 | JGI IMG/M metagenome (GOLD analysis project Ga0131853, IMG submission 92764) | Labiotermes labralis P1 segment gut microbial communities from Petit-Saut dam, French Guiana - Lab288 P1 (version 2) (version 2) | ecosystem: Host-associated > Arthropoda: Insects >...
CGCCGCCCGCACCCCTCTCTGCCCGAACCGACCGCGCCCATGAAACAGGACAGCCGCTTCCCGAACCTCTACATCCTCGATCACCCGCTGATCCAGCATAAGCTCACCCACATGCGCGACAAGGACACGTCCACGCGGACGTTCCGCGAGTTGCTGCGGGAAATCACGCTGCTGATGGGCTACGAAATCACGCGCGCGCTGCCGGTCACGACGCGCCGCGTGCGCACGCCGCTCGTCGAATTCGACGCCCCGGTCATCGCGGGCAAAAAGCTCGCGATCGTGCCGGTGCTGCGCGCGGGCGTCGGCATGTCGGACGGGCTGCTCGAGCTGATTCCGTCGGCGCGCGTCGGTCATATCGGCGTCTATCGCGCCGACGATCACCGGCCCGTGGAATACCTCGTGCGCCTGCCCGATCTCGAAGACCGCACGTTCATCCTCTGCGATCCGATGGTCGCGACCGGCTATTCGGCCGTCCACGCGGTCGACGTTCTCAAGTGCCGTGGCGTGCCGGGCAAGCGCATCGCGTTCCTCGCACTGGTGGCCGCGCCGGAGGGCGTCGAGGTGTTCCAGAACGCGCATCCGGACGTGAAGCTCTACGTCGCCTCGCTCGATTCGCATCTGAACGAGCACGCGTATATCGTGCCAGGTCTCGGCGACGCGGGCGACCGGCTGTTCGGCACCAAGAACTGACGGCCGCGCGGGCGGCCTGGCGTTCGCGTTCATCCGGGTTCACACCAGGGGCGGCGCGGCTGAACGGCCTCGCCGTGATAAAATTCGGATCCACCTGGACGGGCGTTGCGCCCGCGAACACGCATCGACAAACTGCACTTAAGGCACGCGCCCGCGCTGGCGCTGCGACGGAGAAAGGTATGGCGGGTCATTCGAAATGGGCCAACATCAAGCACAAGAAAGCCGCTGCTGACGCCAAGCGCGGCAAGGTCTGGACGCGGCTCATCAAGGAAATCCAGGTCGCGGCACGCATGGGCGGCGGCGACGCCGACACGAACCCGCGTCTGCGTCTGGCCGTCGACAAGGCCTACGACGCCAACATGCCCAAGGACAACATCAACCGCGCGATCCAGCGCGGGGTGGGCGGCGTCGATGGCGCGAGCTACGAAGAAATCCGCTACGAAGGCTATGGCATCGGCGGCGCGGCCGTCATCGTCGACACGATGACCGACAACCGCACCCGCACAGTCGCGGAAGTGCGCCACGCGTTCTCGAAGTTCGGCGGCAACATGGGCACGGACGGCTCGGTGGCGTTCCTGTTCGATCACGTCGGCCAGTTCGTGTTCGCGCCGGGCACGCCCGAAGACAAGCTGATGGACGCCGCGCTCGAAGCGGGCGCCGACGACGTCGTGACCAACGACGACGGCAGTATCGAAGTGATCTGCCCGCCGTTCGAATTCACGCAGGTCAAGACGGCGCTCGAAGCGGCGGGTTTCAAGGCCGAAATGGCCGAAGTCACGATGAAGCCGCAGACGGAAGTCGAATTCACGGGCGACGATGCCGTGAAGATGCAAAAGCTGCTCGACGCGCTCGAAAACCTGGACGACGTCCAGGAGGTCTACACGAACGCGTCGATCATCGAGGATTGATGCACGATTGATGCACACGGCACGCTGCGCGCGCGAGGCCCGAGGCCTCCTGCGAGCGGCGCGTGCCCCGGGGCGCCCAGCCGCTGGCACCGGCGCCCCTCCTGCTCCCACGGCCGGCGCCTCTCGCCCCGGCCGTCACTGTTTTCTGGATTATCGGGGATTCACATGAAGTTACTCGTCGTCGGTTCTGGCGGCCGCGAACATGCGCTGGCGTGGAAGCTCGCCCAGACGCCCCGCGTGCAGCAGGTCTATGTCGCACCGGGCAATGGCGGCACCGCGCGGGACGAGCGGCTCGTCAATGTCGATATCACTGACATCAACGAACTCGCCGATTTCGCCGAGCGCGAACAGGTCGCCTTCACGCTGGTCGGGCCCGAGGCGCCGCTGGCAGCCGGCATCGTCAACGTGTTCCGCGCGCGCGGCCTGAAGGTGTTCGGCCCGACCAAGGAAGCCGCCCAGCTCGAAAGCTCGAAGGATTTCGCGAAGTCGTTCATGAAGCGCCACGGCCTGCCGACGGCCGCCTACGAAACCTTCTCCGACGCCGCGGCCGCACACGCCTACGTCGACCAGAACGGCGCGCCGATCGTCATCAAGGCCGACGGCCTCGCCGCCGGCAAGGGCGTGGTCGTGGCGATGACGCTCGAAGAAGCGCATCAGGCCATCGACATGATGCTCGCCGACAACAAGCTCGGCGATGCCGGCGCGCGCGTCGTGATCGAGGAATTCCTCGCGGGCGAAGAGGCGAGCTTCATCGTCATGGTCGACGGCAAGCACGTGCTGGCGCTCGCGTCGAGCCAGGACCACAAGCGTCTGCTCGACGGCGATCAGGGCCCGAACACGGGCGGCATGGGCGCCTACTCGCCCGCGCCGATCGTCACGCCCCAATTGCACGCTCGCGTGATGCGCGAAATCATCCTGCCGACCGTCGCGGGCATGGAGAAGGAAGGCATCCGCTACACGGGCTTCCTCTACGCCGGTCTCATGATCGACGCGCAAGGCAACCCGAAGACGCTCGTATTCAACTGCCGCACGGGCGCCCCCGAGACGCAGCCGATCATGGCGCGCCTGAAGGGCGACTTCGCGAAGGTCGTCGAGCACGCGATCGCGGGCACGCTCGACCAGGTCGAACTCGAATGGGATCGCCGCACGGCGCTCGGCGTCGTGCTCGCTGCGCACAACTATCCGGACACGCCGCGCAAGGGCGACCGCATCAATGACATCCCCGCGGAAACCGCCGATTCGGTCACGTTCCATGCGGGCACGCAGATCGTCGACGGCAAGCTCGTCACGTCGGGCGGCCGCGTGCTGTGCGTGGTCGGCCTCGCGGATTCGGTGCGCAGCGCGCAGTCGGTCGCTTACGAGACCGTGAACCGCATCTCGTTCGACGGCATGCAGTATCGCCACGACATCGGCTACCGCGCCGCCGGCCGCAAGAGCTAAAGCAGGCCTAACCGCCTGCGCCGTCCTGCAGTTCTCCCGCAGTTGTCCTGCAGTCAGGACCGGACGGCGCAGCGCGGCAGTCTTCCCGAACGGCGCTACACTGCCGCTTTCGGCACGCCGGACGCCGCCGACCGCGGGCAACCGCTGGCCACCACTGGCAACGCGCGCCCGGCGCCCTCTTCCCGAACCTGATCCGTTCAACCCGCTGTGCCTGCCGGACTGCTCCGGCGCACCGCCCGGACATCACGATGACCGATTCCCCTCACACCGGCACCGATGGCGCGGCTGTACGCGCCTGGCTGACCGGCCTGCAGACCCGGATCGCCGACGCGCTCGGCAGCTTCGACGGCACGCCGCTCGCCACCGACCGCTGGCAGCGCGCGCCCGGCGACAAGCTGCGCGGCGGCGGTTGCACGCGCATCCTCGAAAACGGCCAGTTCTTCGAGCGCGCGGGCATCGGTTTTTCGGACGTCTCCGGCGATGCGCTGCCGCCCTCGGCCACGGCCGCGCGCGCGCAGTTGACGGGGCGCGGCTTCGAGGCGATGGGCGTCTCGCTCGTGCTGCATCCGCGCAATCCGTACTGCCCGACCGTGCATATGAACGTGCGCATGCTGCTCGCGACCAAGGCCGGTGAAGAGCCGGTGTTCTGGTTCGGCGGCGGCATGGACCTCACGCCTTACTACGGCTTCGAGGAAGACGCACAGCATTTCCACCGCGTCTGCCGCGACGCGCTGGCGCCGCACGGCACGGATCTGTATCCGCGCTTCAAGCGCTGGTGCGACGAATACTTCTTTCTGAAGCACCGCAACGAGGCGCGCGGCGTGGGCGGCATCTTCTTCGACGATTACGCCGAAGGCGGCTTCGAGAAGGCATTCGCGATGCTGCGCGACGTCGGCGACGGCTTCCTGAACGCGTATCTGCCGATCATCGAACAGCGCCGCGACATGCCGTACGGCGAGGCCGAGCGCGAATTCCAGGCGTACCGGCGCGGCCGCTACGTCGAATTCAATCTGGTCTGGGACCGCGGCACGCACTTCGGCCTGCAAAGCGGCGGCCGCACGGAATCGATCCTGATGTCGATGCCGCCCACCGCCAACTGGCGCTACGACTGGCAGCCGCAGCCCGGCACGCCCGAAGCGCGGCTTTACACCGACTTCCTGCCGGTGCGCGAGTGGATCTGACACTGTGACGCCAGTCTTTCAGACCTCTCGAACGCCTGCGCCGCGCCGCGCGCGCCGCGTCGGCCTGTTCGGCGGCACCTTCGATCCGATCCACGAGGGCCATCTCGCGCTCGCGCGGCGCTTCGCGGCGCTGCTCGACCTGACCGAACTGATCCTGCTGCCGGCCGGCCAGCCGTGGCAAAAGCCCGAGGTCAGCGCGGCCGAGCACCGGCTCGCGATGACGCGCGCCGCGGCAGACTCGCTCGTGCTTGCGGGCGTCACGGTCAGCGTGGACACCGACGAGATCGAGCACGACGGCCCCACCTACACGGTCGAGACGCTGCGCCGCTGGCGCGCGCGCAACGGCGCCGACTGCTCGCTCACGCTGCTGATGGGCGCCGACCAGTTGCTGCATCTCGATACGTGGCAATACTGGCGCGAATTGTTCGAGCTTGCGCACGTCGGCGTGGCGAGCCGGCCGGGCTTCGACTTCGCGGCGCTGCCGGCGGACGTGGCCGACGAAGTCGCCGCCCGGCGCGCGGCGCCGGCGCTGCTCGCGACGAGCGCGCACGGCCACGTCGTGATCGACGAGGCGCTCGCGTACGACGTTTCGGCCACCGAAATCCGCCGCCAGATCCGCGCGTGCCAGACTGCACACACGAACGCACGCACCAACGCACACCCCGACACCCCGGACACGGCCGCACCTGTTCCCGCGGCCGTCTGGGACTACATTCTTCAACATCATCTGTACCACGGGTAAATATGGACATCCGCACACTGCAACGCGCCATCGTCGACGGCCTCGAAGACGTCAAGGCCCAGGACATCAAGGTGTTCAACACGAGCCACCTGACCGAACTGTTCGATCGCGTGATCGTCGCGAGCGGCACTTCGAACCGCCAGACCAAGGCGCTCGCCAACAGCGTGCGCGAGAAGGTCAAGGAAGCCGGCGGTGACATCGTCAGCACCGAAGGCGAGGAGACCGGCGAATGGGTGCTCGTCGATTGCGGCGACGCCGTCGTCCACATCCTCCAGCCGGCCCTGCGCCAGTACTATCGCCTCGAAGAAATCTGGGGCGACAAGCCCGTGCGCATCAAGCTCGCCGAGAACACCGGCTTCCATGGCGCGCGTCCGAGCGAGCCGATGGACGCCGAAGACGACTCGGATGACGAAGTCGTCGCCGTGAAGAAGCCCGCTGCGAAGAAGGCCGCTGCGAAGAAGCCGGCGGCAAAGAAGACCGCCGCAGCCAAATCGGCTGCCAAGCCGGCTGCGAAGAAGGCCCCTGCCAAGAAGGCCGCCGCACCCGCACGCAAGACGGCCGCGCGCCGCAGCGCCGCGAAGTGAGCGGCGAGCGTTCGGAGCGCCGATGAAACTGCATATCGTCGCCGTCGGCCACAAGATGCCGGACTGGATCGCCGAGGGCTTCGAGGAGTACACGAAGCGCATGCCGCCCGAGCTGCGCATCGAGTTGCGCGAGGTCAAGCCCGAGCAGCGCTCGTCGGGCCGTTCGGCGGAAAGCGTGATGGCGGCCGAGCGCACGCGCATCGAAGCGGTGCTGCCGAAGAACGCGCGCCTCGTGGCGCTCGACGAACGCGGCCGTGACTGGACCACGATGCAGCTCGCCCAGGCGTTGCCGGGATGGCAGCAGGACGGGCGCGACGTGGCGTTTCTGATCGGCGGCGCGGACGGGCTCGACCGCGAGCTCAAGTCGCGCGCCGATCTGCTGCTGCGCCTGTCGAGCCTCACGCTGCCCCACGCGATGGTGCGCGTGTTGCTCGCCGAACAGCTCTACCGCGCCTGGACCATTACGCAGAATCACCCCTATCATCGCGTGTGATTCGCGCCCGATTCGGCCCTTCACCGGTTCATCGCCCTGACCGAGACGCTCTCATGGCCTCCAACGCGACTTATCCGTACGTCTATCTCGCCTCGCAAAGCCCGCGTCGCCAGGAACTGCTGCAGCAGATCGGCGCGCCGTTCGAGCTGCTGCTGCCGCGCCCCGACGAAGATGCCGAGGCGCTCGAAGCCGTGCTGCCCGGCGAAAGCGCGCACGATTACGTGGTACGCGTGTGCGCCGCCAAGGCCGATGCGGCGCGCGCGCGACTCGTGGCGGGCGCGCATCCCTATGCGCCGATCCTCACCGCCGACACCACGGTCTCGATCGACGACCACATCCTCGGCAAGCCGCACGACGCCGCCGAGGCCTATGCCATGCTCGAACGCCTGTGCGGACGCGCGCACGAAGTGCTCACCGCGGTCGCCGTCGTCGATGCGGAAGGCGTGTGCCTGCCGATCGCGCTGTCGCGTTCGCACGTGCGCTTCGTCAACGCCGAACCCGCTGCGCTCGCGCGCTACGTCGCGAGCGGCGAGCCGTTCGGCAAGGCCGGCGGCTACGGCATCCAGGGCCGCGCGGCCGAGTTTATCGAGCGGATCGACGGGTCCTATTCGGGTATCATGGGTTTGCCATTATTCGAAACAGCCGCACTCCTGCGCGCGGCACGCATCGACTTCTAAAACAACATCATGAACGAAGAAATCCTGATCAACGTCACGCCGCAGGAGACGCGTGTCGCACTGGTCCAGCAGGGAGCCGTACAGGAGCTTCACGTCGAACGGACGCTGTCGCGGGGACGCGTCGGCAACGTCTATCTGGGCCGGGTCGTGCGCGTGCTGCCGGGGATGCAGTCCGCCTTCATCGACATCGGGCTCGAACGCGCAGCATTCCTTCATGTCGCCGATATCTGGCAGCCGCGCGTCGCGGGCGAACCGCATCAGAACGCGGTCCATCAACCGATCGAAAAGACCGTCTTCGAAGGCCAGACGCTGATGGTGCAGGTCATCAAAGACCCGATCGGCACGAAGGGCGCGCGGCTCTCGACGCAGGTCAGCATTGCCGGGCGCACGCTCGTCTATCTGCCGCAGGAGCCGCATATCGGCATCTCGCAGAAGATCGAGAGCGAGGCCGAACGCGAAGCGGTGCGCGCGCGCCTGACCGCCGTGCTGCCCGCCGACGAGAAAGGCGGCTACATCGTGCGCACGATCGCCGAAGATGCATCGAGCGAGGAACTGGCCGCCGATGTCGCGTATCTGCGCAAGACGTGGGCGACGATCGTAGCGCTTGCGCAGCGCCTGCCCGCGACGAGCCTGCTCTACCAGGACCTGAACCTCGCGCAGCGCGTGCTGCGCGACTTCGTGAACGAAGAGACGTCGCGCGTGCAGGTCGATTCGCGCGAGACGTTTCAGAAGCTCACGGAATTCGCGGCGGAGTTCACGCCGGCCGTGTCGCCGAAACTGCATCACTACACCGGCGAGCGGCCGCTGTTCGACCTCTACAACATCGAGGCGGAAATCCAGCGGGCGCTGTCACGACGCGTGGATCTGAAGTCGGGCGGCTATCTTGTGATCGACCAGACCGAGGCGATGACGACGATCGACGTGAATACGGGCGGCTACGTGGGCGCGCGCAATTTCGACGACACGATCTTCAAGACCAATCTCGAAGCGGCGCATACGATCGCGCGTCAACTGCGGCTGCGCAATCTGGGCGGCGTGATCATCATCGACTTCATCGACATGGAAAACGTCGAGCATCGCGAACAGGTGCTCGGCGAGTTGAAGAAGGCGCTGTCGCGCGATCGCACGCGCGTGACCGTGAACGGGTTCTCGCAGTTGGGGCTCGTCGAGATGACGCGCAAGCGCACGCGCGAATCGCTTGCACATGTGTTGTGCGAGCCTTGCCCGACGTGTCTGGGCAAGGGACAGGTGAAGACTTCGCGCACGGTGTGCTACGACGTGCTGCGTGAGATCCTGCGCGAGTCGCGGCAGTTCAATCCGCGCGAGTTTCGCGTGGTGGCGTCGCAGCAGGTGATCGATCTGTTTCTCGAGGAAGAGTCGCAACACCTGGCGATGCTGATCGATTTCATCGGCAAGCCCGTGTCGTTGCAGGTCGAGTCGAATTTGAGTCAGGAGCAGTACGACATCGTTTTGATGTAGCCTCCCTACTCCGGCGCGACCTGCCCCGCGCCGGCTCCTCTGGCCGTAATCGAAATCAACGGCAAAAACCACACAATCGCGCACCCCACCGCCATGACCAGTGCAACCCCGAACAGGGACACTTCCACGGCGTGGGTCAGCATTCCGCGCGCGAGCGCGAGCAGTGCCTCCCCTGCGACACCAGCCTGCCCGGCCTCGGCGCTAAAGCGCGCCGCCGCCTGCGTCGACATCAGCGTTTGCGGGTCCTGCAGCACCGCCATCCAGTGCCCGCCGCCAACCGCCGCCTTCGCGGCCAGCGTGCGTCCGAGCCCTACCCTGTAGACGTGACGCACCGCCGTCCCCGCCATTGCCGTCCCCAGCATGCCGCCCACCATCCGCGTCGACTGCAGCAGCGCCGTCGCGATGCCGAGCCGCGTCTTCCCCGCGACCTGCTGCACGAACACCGTGAGGTTCGGCATCACGAAGCCGATGCCGAGGCCGGCCAGTGCCATAACGACGACAAACACCGCGCTGCCCTTGTCGGCGCCGACCGACGCGATCGCGGCACACGACAGCGCCAGCAAACCGAAGCCGAAATACAGCAGGAGATTCGGCCTTTCGAGGCGCGTCATGATCCGCGTATTGGCGATGGTGCCGAACGTGATGCAGACGACCATTGGCGTCACGACCACGCCCGCCTTGCCTGCGTCGAGTCCCATTCCCCCCTGCAGCATCAGCGGCACGTAGAACAGCAGCACGAACATCGCGACGCCCATCAGCAGCGACAGGACCAGCAGCACGACGATCGCGCGATCTTTCAGCAACGCCGGAGGAATCACCGGATTGGGCGCGCGCCGTTCTTCGCGCACGAGCAGGACCATCGAGAGCGCAGCAACGATGCCGTACAGCACCGCATGGCCGCCCCGGCCGCCGACCGCCTCCACGAGCAACTGCAGCGAACCCAACGCAACGGTAATGAGGCACGCTCCGCGCCAATCCGCATTGAGGCGTTCGAACTTGACGTGCCGGATGTGCGGCAGATGTCTCGCCGCCAGATAAAGGCTCACGATGCCGACCGGGATGTTGACGAGAAACGCGTAACGCCAGCCGTAATGCTGGCTCAGGAAACCGCCGAGCGACGGACCGATGGCGTTCGCCAACCCGAACGCGCTCGAGAACAGCACCTGCCAGCGCAGCCGCACCAGCGGATCGGGGAACAGATCCGGGATGGAGGCAAAGCAGGTGCCGACGAGCATGCCGCCGCCGATCCCCTGCAAGGCGCGAAAGGCGATCAGCATCGGCATCGTCGTGGCGAGGCCGCATAGCGCCGATGCGCTGGTGAACAACACGATCGCGATGACGATCAGCGGCTTTCTGCCGAGCCAGTCGCCGAGCCGGCCAAAGACCGGAACGGTAATCACCGACGTCAGCAGATACGACGTCGCGACCCACTCGTAAAGATCGAAGCGCCGCAGATCGGCCACGATGGACGGCAGCGCGGTGCCGACCACCGTCTGATCGATGGCCACCATCATCACGACGCTCGACAACCCGAGCATCGCAAGGAACGACTGCCAGAACGTCCTCGCACTTTTATCGGCAGACGCGGCACCTCCTACGCCGGCACTGCCTGAAGCACGGCTCATCGCGATGCGTGCTGCCCGCTCTTGCTGCGACTCAAGTGCTTCTTCCATGCGATCCCCGCGAGTACGATGTCCTGCAATCCGACGCCCACAGCCTTGTAGACGATCACGTCGTCAGCGCTCGTGCGGCCCGTCGCGCGGCCCGCCAGCACGTCGCCCAGTTCGACCGTCTCGGCCCAGTCGAAAGTACCGGGCTGCACCAGCAGCAGATCGCCCGCCTCTTCCTGCGCCTGCTCGCGCAACTCGACCACGATCCGCGACGCGCGCGCGATCAGCGTGTCGTCGAGTTCGCGCGTCGACGGCAGGCTCGATCCGATGGCGGCAATAAGCGCGCCGGGAGACACCGTGGCGCCGTCAAAGAGCGGTCCCGTGGCGCGCGTCGCCGTCACGATGACATCGGCGCCACGGACTGCATCGGCCGCGTCAGCCGCAGCGCAGGCGATTGCCTCGACGCCGCGCGCGACACCGGCGGCGTTGACATCCGCAGCCAGTTCGTCTGCGCCTGCGAGACCCACGATGCGCATCGAGCGCAACCCCGTATGCGCCGCGAGCGCCAGGGCATGCGCCCGTCCCTGCACGCCGGTGCCGAAGATGGTTGCGTGTCGCGCGTCGGGTTTCGCCAGCGCGCGCACGGCGACCACCGTCGTCGCGGCCGTGCGGATGCGCGTGATCGCGTTCGCTTCGAGCGTCGCGAGAAGACTGCCGTCGACCGTCGAGAACAGCACGATCGAAAAATTGAAGCGTCCGGCAATGGTCGAATAGACCTTGGCACCCGCGACGCCCAGTTCAGGCATCACGGCGCCCAATGTCGAGAGCTTGACGCCGCCCGCCTCCGTACGCACCCGTTTCTGAACGGCGGCCTTTTCCAGAGCGAGATCGCGAAAACCGGCTTCGAGCGCCGTAATGGCCTCGTCCATGCCGACCAGTTCGTCGATCTGCGCGTCGGTGAAATGAATCATGAAATCAACCTGTCGTAATCGTTATGGACTACCTGGTTTCCAGCAACGCTTCTTTATCGTGCTGGAAGGTGAAGCTGTCCGCGTAGAGGTGATCGATGCTCGCCCCGTTCTCCAGAAACAGCCGCCGGGCCTCGTCGATCATCGCCGGCGAGCCGCACAGGTAGAACGCGTGTTCGGACAGGTCCGCGAGATCCTCGCAGACCGCATGCTGTACATAGCCGCGTCGGCCCGTCCAGCCGCTGTCCGGCCGCGATAGTAC
>Ga0131853_10023891_pt1 | contig 11034 bp, 13 predicted proteins | sample TergutLab28metaG_FD_92764 | JGI IMG/M metagenome (GOLD analysis project Ga0131853, IMG submission 92764) | Labiotermes labralis P1 segment gut microbial communities from Petit-Saut dam, French Guiana - Lab288 P1 (version 2) (version 2) | ecosystem: Host-associated > Arthropoda: Insects >...
CAATGTATCGATGCCATCAAACCACGCTAACATGGTATTGACCAAACTGCCCAACATCAACCATTCGCCAGTGCTACCCAGCTGCCCAATGCCTTGTGCAAAGGCTTGATTCATATCCAGCGTGAATAGGCCTTCGTGCACTTGCTCAAGCGATTGCACTTGGCTGCCTTGCGGCAATGCGCCATGCTGCACCAGCAACTGCACCAACTCTTGTGGTGGAGAGCCAGGCATTATCATATCAGTGACATCCAGTTGGATAACCTCCCAGCCATTTGCGGCTTCATTGGCTACATACAGCGGTAAATGAGTTACTGGTGGCATGGGTATGGTATCGTTGGGGATTTCGTAGACGGTTGTGGTTGTGGTTTCGGTTTCGCTTGGCGGCTGCGCTGGCGCACAGGCAGCCAGCACCAGCAAAGCAACCGCCAGTAAAACAATAGCAATGCGTTTCATCAGAATTTCTCCTTATTCAAAATAGGTCAATGCTTCGTCATAGATATTGTGCCCGGTGTCAATCACTTGGCCATTGACCGTGACATACATGCTCTCCCAACCATAAAACGTGAGGAATGTGTTCACCACGCTGCCAAGCAGCAGCCATTCACCGCTGGTGCCCAGACCGTTGAGTGCATGGGCAAAGGCGGTGTTCATGTCCAGCGTGCGCGTGGTTTGGTCAAGCGAACGTGCCTGCACGCCTTGCGGCAGTGCGCCATGCTGCACCAGCAATCGCACGCACAAGCTGCTGCGGTGTGATGTCGCCGCTGCGGCTGGCGTGCTGGTATTCAATGGCGATTAGTTCTGTGGCGCTTGTGTTGGGTACATACAGCACAACCGTGGTGGAACCAAACCAATTGAACAAAAACGTGGCCAGTGCGATGATGAATGCGAGAATCCGTTGCATGGGTAAGCCTCCTTAACTTAACTGAAGATGGTGGTGATGGTGGCAATGTAATCTGCCAGATGCACGGGCAAATACACAATGCACCACCAAATGATATAAAATATGCCTGTCACAAAATGCAGCAACGCCCAGCCAATGCTGCCATTGACCAGCCAGCTTAATATGGCTGCCACCACGCCGGACGTTAAGCCGCCCCATATCACGCAGCCGCAGCCTTTGCGATTTCTCATGTTAATCTTCTCCTTTGTCGGTTCTTACGTTTGCCAGTGGGTTTTGCGCCACGGCGGCGCGCAGTTGTTTGTCCAGCACGTGGGTGTAGATTTGCGTGGTGGACAAGTTCTCATGGCCCAGTATCTCTTTTAATTGTAGCACATCCACATCGTTTTGATACATCAGTGTTGCCGCAGTGTGTCGCAGCTTGTGAATACTATAGCCGCGGTTTTCTAACCCGCACAGTTGTAGATACTTGGTAAGCATTAGCTCCACCGAGCGCGGGTTGATGCGGCGCTTGTTGCGGCTGATGAACAACGCATCGCGGTCTTCGTGACGCAGGTCATCTTGCGGGCGCGTGCGCAGATAGCGTTGCAGTGCCGCCAGGCATGCGGCATTGAGATATACGGTGCGGTCTTTGCTGCCTTTGCCGCGCACACGCACGGTGTCGTTGCTGGCGATGTCCGCTAAATTGAGGTTGCATAGCTCGCTTAGGCGCAGCCCGCAATTCAAAAACAGCACCAGTATGCAATAGTCACGCTCTCGGAATGAATTTTGCAGGTCTTGCTCAACGGTTTCCAGTAGTAGTATGCAGTCTTCTAGCGGCAGATACACTGGCAGTGTTTTGGCAAGCTTCACGCCATCAACGCCATCAAGCGGGTTTTTTTCCAGCAAGCGTTTCTGCAGCGTCAAATATCGAAAAAAACGCCGCACTGCAACATACCTGCGATTGAGCGTGTTGGGGTTGTTGTCACGCACATTGCGGCAATGGCTAATGAAATCCTCGGCATCTTCGGTGGAGATGGAACGGATGAAGTTGATGTCGACAATGGGTTGCAGGTCAATTTCAAGCCAGTCCAAGCCTGGTGGCAGCACGCGGCGACGCTGCGCCATGTAGTAAAAAAACAGGCGTAGGTCGCTGGCGTATTCCAGAATAGTTAACTCGGCGGTTTGCTTGCGCTCAAGTGCTCGAATATAATCTTGCACAAGTGTTGGCAGGAATGCCACATCATCACGTTTCATTGAATCCCCTTAAGTTCGCAAAACATATCTTATGCGAAGTTGTGTGTTCTTTTCAGCAAGGGCGGATTGGCATCCGCCCCTACAATAAGCAAATCAGTTTGTTCAAAATGACCACAGGGTCGTTTAACGCATTTCTATCGGCTACAAATCAGTTTAGAGTTTCATCTGCATATGGCACACCACAAATGGCAGACCCGAGTATTCCCTCTTGGCCGTTTGCGTGAATCCGCGGCGCAAATACCACGTCTTGAGCGGCTCGTTTGTGTCAATCAGCCCTACTTCAAGTTTGCGTGCGTTGCCCTGCCGCAGTTTGCGCAATAACTCGTCCATTAGCGCATTACCCACGCCAAAGCCGCGGTTTTCGGACGTTACACACAGCCGCAGACCTTCGTAGACCTGTTGTTTGGTTGGCACTGCTGCGCAAAAACCGATTAATTTACCATCACAATTGTGCGCCGCCAAGTGAATCGCGCCGGACAAATCCAGCCGGTTGAGCAGCTGGTCATCAGGCTGATAAGCCGGATGAGTTGCGCAATTTTCGCGCGTGATCTTGAACTGCGCGGCCACCGGCGCGTAGCTTGCGCGAATGAAATCGCCCACGATGGGCAGATTTTCGCACAGGTTGATGTGAGTAATCGTATAATCCATCATGCACCAACTTCGTAAAATATAACAGAAACCCCTGCCCTGTTGCGAAAAATTTTAACGAGCTAAAGCGATAAAATGAAGGAGAATTGAGGATTTTGCCAAAAATTACCTTGATTTGGAAATGTATGTAGAGGCGCTGTGTGCGCCTCTGTGGGCTAGCAGCAATTTGTTCGCCTGCGTGGCCTGCAAAACGGGCATAATGGCGGACGAATGTTCCCAATCGGTGGCACTGGAGTGACTGGCGGTCTAGGCGGTTGCACGAGCGGCGGCCCGGGCGGGAGATTCATGCCCGGCCACGTGCAGGGCTTTGTGGGGTCGCAAAATGGTAATATCTCTGGCACAAGGGATGCCCAGCACGGGCAGGCCGGTCTTAAATCCCCGATGGGCGGCACCGGTGTGACAGGAGGTCTGATGTCGCCGATAGGTGGTACCGGTGTGATGGGTGGCCTTATCTCCCCGATAGGCGGGACTGGCGTAATTGGTGGTCTAATATCGCCGATAGGAGGCACGGGTTGTGCGGGCGGAAAAACTGGAAATGCTGGCATGGCGTTCATCCTTTAACATGTAAAATGGGTTCCATGCCATTGTATGCAAAGCTTGGGCGGGTAGTTACCCTGCCAGTGCTTCAAATGCCGAACGCACATTCCCTGCGCCAATAACCTGTATACCCTGCCGCACGTCTTTTGGCAGCTTGGTGAAATTTTGGCGCGGCACAATGCAGCGTGCGAAACCTAGCCGCGCGGCTTCTCTTACTCGTTGCTCGCAATGGCTGACGGCACGCAACTCGCCACCCAGCCCGATTTCGCCAAAAGCCAGTGCGTCATCGGGCAGCGGCGCATCTTTCAGGCCGGAAATGAGTGCAAGTGCAATGGATAAATCCGTGCTTGGCTCGTCGAGCTTAAGTCCGCCGATGACGTTGATATAGGTGTCCATGTTGCCAAAAAACCAGCCGCAGCGCTTCTCCAGCACGGCCATGAGCATGGCTGCGCGGGAACCATCAACGCCGGTTTGCATGCGGCGCGGGTTGCCGAAACTCGTGGGCGAAACCAAGCCCTGCACTTCCGCTAAAATGGGGCGGCTGCCTTCCATCACGCAGGCCACGCAGCTGCCTGATACTCCTTTTGGTCGTCCGGCAATGAGCATTGCTGATGGGTTTTCTACCTCGGCTAAGCCTCTTTCTAACATCTCGAATACGCCGATTTCGTTCGTTGAGCCGTAGCGGTTCTTCACCGCACGCAGGATGCGATAGCTCAAATGCCGCTCGCCCTCGAAATATAGCACGGCGTCAACGATATGCTCAAGCACCTTGGGGCCTGCGATGTTGCCATCTTTGTTCACGTGGCCCACCAGCAGCATAGGCACGCCCAGCGATTTCGCCGTGCGCATGAGCATGTTGGTGCTCTCGCGCACTTGCGTAACACTGCCTGGTGAGGAGGAAATATCGGCCATTTGCATGGTTTGGATGGAGTCGATAATCACCATGCCTGGTGTGGTGTGGCGCACAGTGTCGCAGATACCCATGGTGTCGGTGTCGCACAAAATTGTCAAGCTGTCGGTGGTGACGCCAAGGCGGTCGGCGCGTAGCTTGAGCTGGTGCGGTGATTCCTCGCCTGATACATACAAAATATTGGCGGCTTGTCCGAGGTGTTGGCAAATTTGCAGCAGCAAGGTTGATTTACCAATGCCCGGGTCGCCGCCGAGCAGCACTACCGAGCCTTTGACTAAGCCACCACCCAACACTCTATCTAGCTCGCCCATGCCGGTGTGGTAGCGAATTGCGCTGTCGAACTTGATGTCACGCAGCAGTTGCCCGGTGAGTGTTGGTGTGCGCGATGCTGTGCCCGCGCGTTTTGCGGGTTCGGGGCGGCGCACTTCTTCGTGCAGGCAATTCCACTCGCCACAGCCGGGGCACTGCCCCACCCACTTGGGCGATTCATAAGCGCAGTGCTCACATAGGTATATCGTTTTGGCTTTGGGGGGCATGGTGGGCTTTCCTTTCACGAGTGATGCGTATAAGGGCGAAAATCAACTTCACGATTCCTATCAGCAGAAAAATCGGTGTGATGATGTTGATGAAAATGAAGCGTAGCACGAGTCCAGCAGGCCAATCAGGAACATACAACTCCCACTCAACTTGCTCGGGCGTAAAATCTGGCTCGGTGAGCAATTGCAGAATCATGGCCGCGTTTGGGTAGCCCTCAGCATACATGTTTTGTGTGACTTCTCTGTCGGTTTCCCAAAGGTGCCGCATGACTGTTGCGCTTTCGCGCTCAAGCCATGTTTCGTCCACAATGGCGGTGGTTGTGTAGCTAAATGCCTCAAAATCAAAGGTGAGTTCATGCGTGGGGTCGCGCAAGCGGTCGGCATTGTTCATCCAGCGCAGTTGCTGCGTGTGAATATGGCGGCGACCTTCAAGCCGATATGTGCCGATGTGTGCCCACATACTTAGGGGCAGAACAACGCTGTTTTCGCTGCGTTGCAGGCGACGGACTGCGCCGTTGTCATATACATAGAACGACTCGTCGTCTATTAGCAGCACAATCCTGTCGTCGATTTGGTATCGGCCAAAGTGGAAATTAGGCTCGGCACTGGGAACACGTGTGATAGCTGGCAAAGTTGCATGAAAGAACTGGGAAGCCATGCCGATTGCGATGAGCAACAGCGACACAAGCAAGTGAATAATTCTTTTGCGCATAACATTCCTCTTTCCTGTGTCATCACGTAGGAACGGTCGTCCTACCGTAAATCCAGCACCTCGTTTTGGTCTTGGGGGACATGGGATTTTCTCCTTTTGCGATTGATAAGCCAGAAAAGCAAGCTGGTTGGGACTGCGCCAAGCAGAAAGATGATGCCAATCACACCGCCCATGAGGATTGTTACTTCCCAATCAAAACGGTTCATTCCTCTGATTCCGCCATACGATTGCGGCTCTTCGGGTCTAAAGTTTGGCTCAGTTAGCAGGCGGTGAATGAGTTCTTCATTGGATTCACCTGCGGCAAGCCGTGGGCGAATAAACTCAGGCTGAAATTCCATGATGGAATAGGACAGGTCGTCTGCATCAACGGCAATTTCAAACAACCGATGTCGTGAAAATGGCGATGAGGGAAAGCGGCGATAAAAACTTGTGATTGATGTGGCTTCGCTATGTATGCGCTCAAACCACCAGGAGAAATCTTCGTTTTGGCTGGGCTGCAACGTCAGCACTTCGCCATTATGCATGGTGAATACCATTTCATCGTCAGCATTGATAAACAGCAGTAGCGTATCGTCAACTGTCACACGAGCAAAAGCAAAGTGTGGCGTGGCAAATTTCAGGTCATCCAACCCACTCGAACTCGGCTGTGCAAAGAAGAGCATGGCAGTTAATAGAGCAGGCAAGGCAATAAGCGCAATACATGCGAAGATGAATATCCATTTCAAGCTGTTGCCAGAGGCGTGGGGTTTTCTTCGCTTTTGTACAGCACTGCATAGTATGCTGGCGACAGCGATGCCCAGCAAAACGATGAAAGCAGCAATAAATAGCATCGGCCCAATGGTATACCAAGGCGTTCCAACGTGAAAATCGTCTTCTGCAAGGGCTGGGCGTTCGGGCACAAAATCAGGGTCGGTCAGCAGGCGGTAGATAATTTCTGCGTTGAGCACGCCGCCTGCCATGCGAGGTTCCGCAATGCGCTCGGTCTGTACTTCTATGGCGGTGAAGGTTGCATTCTCCACATCAACAGCAAATTCAAACTGCTGGTGTGGTGGCCATTGGCGAAAATCTATGGCAAAGCGACGCTGAAAACTTGTATTTGGGCTTTGCACACGCGTTAGCCACGGTGAGTAATCTCCGTCATGGGTAGGCTGCAAGGCTATTAGCTCGCCGTTGCGCAACGTAAATAGCCGTTGGTTGTCAAAACCTTCAATTTCGCCGTGAAAGCCAATAAACAGCGCAGGATTGCCGTCAACCAAAAGGTGCACGTAGCTGAAGTTCGGCGTGGCATACTCATAGTCAAACGCCCCAGCGGGCAGCACAAACGTTGCCGCGCACAACAGCACAACCAACGCAATAATGGCTTTCTTTTTCATGGCATGTCCTCCTGGATTTTGTTTGTCTATAAGCAACATGTAGGGGTGGCTTGCAAGCCACCCGGGATGACCACATAAGCCAGTATTTTTTTCTCGGGCGGCTTGCAAGCCGCCCCTACATGTTGCATTTAGTCAGTGCAAAAATTCACCCAAGCACGCCGATGGCGATAGCAAACGCAAGTTGGCGCTGGTAGGCGGCATCTTGCAGACGCGTGGCCTCACTGGGGTTTGAGATGAACCCACACTCGACCATCACGGCTGGGCGTGTGGCGCGGTGCAACAGATAAATTGAACTGCCCGCAGGCTTGATTTGTCGATGATTTTCAGGCTGCAATAGCTGCACAACGGTGCGCTGAATTTGCTCGGCCATCACGGCACTTTGAGGATGATTAGGTGAATAAAACACCTGCGTACCGCGTGCGCTGGGGCTGCTATAGCGGTTCATATGTATGGACAAAAACAGGTCGCTGTCACGCAGTTCTTCCAGCATGGCATGGCGTGCGTGGATATCACTTGCCTTGCGTTCACGCAGGGTGTTGGCAGGTTCGCTCAGGTCACAATCCTCGCAGCGGGTCATGTGTACATCGTAGCCCAATGCCCGCAAAAAAGGCGCAAGCTGCAAAGCCACGGCCAAGTTGAGTTCTTTTTCCACCACGCCGCCCACGCCCACGGCACCGCCGTCTTCGCCGCCATGGCCAGGATCAAGGATGATGGCAGGCACGGGCGGTGCAGGCGTTACGCTGCCAACCTGCCGCACTTGATGAAACGCCAAAACAAACAACATCACACCCACGCCACAAGCTAGCGCAGCAAGCCCAAACAGTAATTGTCGTAGCCGAATTCTGATAAAAAACATAACAGGCCCCCTCATAGCCATACCTATGCGGGGCATAATAATCGCATGAAAAACAAGCTCCTTATGGCACTGGGCGGCATGTTCATTGGCGTGATGAATGGTCTGCTGGGTGCGGGCGGCGGCATGCTTGCCGTGCCCATGCTGAAAAAGCTCGGCGCAGATCAAACCCGCGCACACGCAACCGCCGTGGCGGTGATATTCCCATTAAGTATTGTCAGCGCGGTAGCGTATCTGTGGCTGGGGCGCTATCGCCTGCCTAACGCTACGGAGTACCTGTTGCTGGGTATTATAGGTGCTCTTACTGGGGCGCTGCTGTTGGCGAAAATCCCGCAAACGTGGCTGCGGAAAATCTTTGCTTGCCTGCTAATTTGGGCAGGCGTTAGGATGGTGATGCGATGAGTTGGCTGTGGAGCATACTTGCCGCATTTGGTGCGGGTGCGTTGGGTGCCATGGGCTTGGGCGGTGGCGGCATTTTGGTGATATATCTCACCTTGGTAGTGGGCATGCCGCAGTTGCAAGCGCAAGGCGTGAACCTGTTATTCTTTCTGCCCTGCGCAGTGATTTCGCTGGCCATCAATGCAAAACGCAAGCTCATTGACTGGAAAAATGCTCTGTGGATTGCTCTGGGCGGGCTGCCCGCCACGTTGCTGGGCATATGGCTAAGTGATGTAATAGACGCACGATGGGTTGGCTATTTATTCGCAGGGCTGTTGATATTTATCGGGGTTCGTGAGCTCTTTGCGCGTTCTTTTTTTGAAAAAAAGGAATCAAAAAAACTTTAATTCGCTTCGCTGTGTTGTATCATAGCCTCTGCGTGTTAACTTGTGCTTCGCGATTGACTATCCAAATAACTCTGTAAAATAACAACTGCAGCGGCCGCATCTACAATGTTTTTGCGGTTTTTTGCCCGCACACCTGCAGCACTCAATTGCTGGTGCGCAATGGTCGTGCTGAACCGCTCGTCCCACAGCACAACCTCAAGACCGCTTTGCTGGTGAAATAGCTCGGCAAGCTTTTCGCATTCTTGTGCTTTATCACCAGCGGTGCCATCTGTGCGCAGAGGCAGGCCCAGCACAAGCTTGCCTGCTTGTTTTTCGTGTGCAAGGCTACATATCTGCTGCACCAGCTTGCGCTTACCCACACCCTCAATGACACAAACAGGCGAAGCCAGCAACCCCGTGGGGTCGCTGGCGGCAATGCCTGTGCGTTGTTGGCCGTAATCAATGCCCAGTGTTATCATTCGTCGTACTCCGGCGGAAGCGGTTGTGTGGTGTCGTTGTCGTTATTGCTTGGCGGAGGTGCGTTGCCGCCGCCAAACAGGCCGCCCAGCCAGTCGCCGATATTATTGCCAATGTTATCCAGCCAGTTACCGCCGCCGGTATCAGGTTCGGGAATACCACATGCGCCACTGCACACGCGCGGCAGATTAGCAGTGCGATACCACCCGCTGGCGGTGGGGCAATCTGGCCCAGCTAGCAGACCCGAATTGGTGCAAAAACTGCGCTGCACGGCGCGGGGGCTGCTGGGGTATTGCGTGGAAGTGGAAAAGCTTTCGCTGTCAGCCTTAATGCGATTGAACACTTCTACCCAAATGCGCCCGGCAGGGTTAGTCACAGGGCCCATGCCCTGGGGGGTATCGTGCCCAAACCAAACAGCGCCGGTGAAATATGGCGTGCCGCCGGCAAACCAGCGGTCAGCCCAGTCTTGCGAAGACCCGGTTTTGCCAAACGTGGCGAAGCGCTGAATGTTGGTGAGGTTATTGTTGTGCGCAAAGCCGCTGATGGGGTTGAGCTGCATCATGCGGTTCATCACCTGCGCGGTGTCTTCGGAATAAGCCTGCCTTTCCACCTGCAAATCATCGCGGCTAAGCAGCTGGCGGCCTTGACTGTCATACACAGAGTGATAGGCGAAAGGCGCACGATACCACCCGCCGTTGCCAAAAGCGGCATAGGCTGCGGCCATTTCTAATGCGCTAACACCGTGAGTCATAGCCCCCAATGCCATGGGCGGCAAAAAGGGATCACGGGCAGCATCAAGCCGCGAAAACCCGAAGTTTTCATCAAGGAAATCAAAGGCGGTGCGTGGGCCAATCTCCCGCGTGAGGCGTGCGGCCACGGTGTTCAACGATTGTTGAAAGGCCCGCTGCGTGGACACAAAGTTGCCGCCACCCAAGCCGCCATCAGCGTTGCGCGGCCACATGTTGCCCTGGTGAGCAAAAGCGCTGTTTTCGATTAATCTAGACCAGTAGGTAATGTTTTGCTCAACACCCAAGCCATGCGAAATCAGTCCTTTCATGGTAGAACCGGGTTGTCTAAAACTTTGGTGGGCGCGGTTGAGTAGGCGATTTTCGGTTTTTTCGCCCGCACCGCCCACAATGCCCAGCACACGGCCAGTGTGGTTGCACACAATGGCCATGGAGGCATGAATGGGATTGTCGGGGCGGCCAAGTTGATTGGCCCAGGTGGTGCGCTCACGGAAAACCGCTTCCATGATATTTTGGATTTCGATATCCACCGCTGCGCGAATCTCCAGACCGCCGTAATATACACGGCGTGTGGCTTCGGCACGGCTTAGGCCATGCACGCGCATGAGGTCATCAATGACGGTATCAATAATAAAGTCAGTGTACCAGTTATTGATGGGCTGTGGTTCGGGTACGTTGGCTTGGCCGGGGGTTTCCACGCGCACAAAGTCGGGGTGATTGGTGAAAATCAGCTCATGTGCGATGGCCTCTTCGTATTGCTCATCGGTAATCATCCCCAGATAGTGCATGTTGCGAATGGCCACTTCTTGGCGGCGACGATTGTTATCGGGGTTGCGCAGGGGGCTAAAATACCCTGGTGCCTGCGTGATGGCGGCAAGTGCGGCCACTTCAGCAATGTTGAGTTCATTGATATGGCGGCCAAAAAAGGCCTCGGCTCCGGTGAGCACGCCATAGTTGCCGTGCCCCAAATACACAGTATTGAGATATGCCTCAAGGATAGATTCTTTGTCGTGGTGGCGTTCCATGTTTAGCGCAGCCATCATTTCTCGATACTTACGAATGGCCGACACTTGGTTTTCTTGCGTGAGGTTTTTAATCAGCTGCTGGGTGATGGTAGATGCACCTTGCGTGAATCCGTGCACCGTCACCGCGCTGACAAAGCGCCGCCAGTCTACGCCGTTATGCTCCCAAAAGCGGTGGTCTTCTAGCGCAATGAAGGCATCGGCTATCATGGGCATGCCGGTGACAGGGTTGCGCGGACCCATGTTATCCAAATCCACCCAAATGCGGTTTTCTACGCCATGCAGACGTGCGAACTCCACGGTGTTGCCCTGGCGATCATAG
>Ga0131853_10023892_pt1 | contig 11034 bp, 8 predicted proteins | sample TergutLab28metaG_FD_92764 | JGI IMG/M metagenome (GOLD analysis project Ga0131853, IMG submission 92764) | Labiotermes labralis P1 segment gut microbial communities from Petit-Saut dam, French Guiana - Lab288 P1 (version 2) (version 2) | ecosystem: Host-associated > Arthropoda: Insects >...
AAAATTGTTGAGAGCGTTTATTGCGGCTTGGGCAGCGGCTGTTTGTGCGTCTAATGAAAAGTTCTCCGCTGCAGTGCGCGCGGTTTCGAATGCTGCTTCCAGTTCTTCGACAGTTAGCTCACCCATGATGAAGTTATCTACAGCGTCACGGGCAGCGTTGGCTAATCCCTGCAACTCCGCTACTTCCTTTTCCAGTTCGGCGTGTTGTTCTCTAAGGCCGCCTTCGCCGTCAAGGTTTGCTTTTTCTATTAGCTCATCTACTACAGCTCTTTGATCGTCACGCGCGCCAATGGCTTTTTCGGCAGCCTCACGTGCTTTTTCGGCCACATCCAATAGTGCGTAAGCCTCTGCATTCGCTTCCTCAGCTAATTCGTTTAAGCGGTTTGCTTCTTGAACAAGCTCATTCGCCGCATCTGTTGCCTCTTTGAGAGCGTCTTCGGCATCTGTTACATCTTTTTGTGCGTCAGCAAAGTCTGCCCTGGCTTCATCTGCTTCCTTAGCTAAGGCGTTTGCTTCGTCGATTGCCTCGTCGGCATCCGAACGTGCCTCTGCTAAGTCGCCTTCCAGTCTTGCAACTTCACCCCTTGCTTTTTCTGCCGTCTCTTTTGCATTATTTGCAATAGTTCTATAGTTTTCGATTCTACCATGTTCTATGTCATGTTCTTCTCTGGCGTCTGCTGCATCAGTGCGTGCCTGGTTCATATCTTCTATCGCTTGAACTCTGGCGGCTTCTGCCTCTTCGGCTGTCGTTGGATCTTCAGTCGCGATAGGGTCTTCGTAATTATTTAAATCTGACATCTTACTACACCTCTCCCCTTCGGTAATTTAAAATCTATTAATAGTATACTTAATAAAAAATAAAATGTGGCAGAAGTTAACAAATATTAACTTTCAGCAGGGCTTTTATTTTCATAAAATTTAAATCCCCAACTCCTTCCAACTTTCTTTAATTAAACTATGCTTTGTACAAAGCGTCGTCAAGGCTTTACCACTTTATCAGATATTAACATATTTTTTATCTTTTAGCAATGCTATCTAACTAAATTATCATTTTGTATTCAGCATTCAAGTTAATTCATTAATCGCTTTAATTCTTCATAAAAATTCTCTCTTGTTCCCACAAGCACAACAACTACAAGCTTATCATCGTCCTCATAAATACGATAAGCAAGCTCATAGTTTATACCGCCGTGCTTTATATCATAGCCAAAAATTCCACGCAAATCACCAACTTTTTGAGTGCCGATATATGGATCGATGCAGATTTTATCAATGGCAGCCTTAATAGTCGATTTCAACGTCTTATCCTTAATCTTTTTCAAGTACTTTTCGGCAGCTTTGGAGTAATTGATTTCATACATAAATTAATCCTCTCCAAAAATATCTTTTGTAGTGGCACTCTTACGCTTGCCCAATGCTATTTCGTCTGCTTCGACAATCATTATTTCAACAGCTTTTTTGATGTTTTGGTGTAGTTCGGCAAATTTGGCAAGCAGTTCATCGCCCTGCAAGCCTTGCGATACCAAATCTCTTAATATCTCCATCGTAAAGCTATCATCAGAGTGGGAAAATGGACGTAAAACAATTGAATCTTCGGTTAGGAAGCACTCGACTTCCTTACCGAAGTTCAGCTGCTCATAAAACTTTAGTGGTATTGTAACTTGGCGTTTGCCTGTAACGCTGATTATTTTTCTGTCCATAATATTGTTATCAGCAGCACACACAAAAATCACCTCTCAAACAGTATATGCGGGCAAAGGCACTTTCTTTCCTTGCTCCTTGATATATATTGTATCAAGGATATTAGGATTTTGCAAGGAGGATGTTTTTTGCTTCACCCTTTTATCTATCACTTGCACAGATTCAAAAATAACTATATACTATATAAATATTAAGTTTGGGCTTGATATTAAGCGTGAAAATAAGGATGGGATAAAATTGACAGACTTTACCACAGGTAACCCCATGAAGCAGATGCTGGTATTTACAGTACCGCTGCTTCTCGGTAATCTTTTACAAAATCTCTATCAGATTGCAGACACTATAATTGTGGGCCGTTTCATAGGCGGTACAGCTTTGGCGGCGGTTGGCTCAACAATGGCTATTATACAGCTTTTGGTAGCTATTTTTATAGGGCTTACAACAGGGGCATCAATTGTTATAAGCCAGTTTTTTGGAGCGAAAAAAACAGAAGAACTTAAAAAAACAATCACCACAAGTATGATAGCCATGGGCGGTTTATCGCTGATATTAATGGTTTTTGGCTACTTTGGCGCCGGCACCATGATAAGGCTGATAGGCGTTGATGAGATTATTTTTGACGATGCCGTTACATATCTGCGTACTTTTATGGTGGGTATTGCATTTCCTCTTTATCTTAATATATATATGGCTTATATGCGCGCCCTTGGTGATTCTAAGCGGCCGCTTATATTATTGGCCATATCTGCGGTGATTAATGTAATTCTTACCATAGCCTTCATTGTGGTATTAGACTGGGGCATATTTGGTGCAGGGCTGGCCACAATAGTTGCCCAGGCCATTGCGGTATTTGCTTGTATTTTTATAGCTAATAAAAAAATACCCATGCTCAAAATACGATTTAGTGAGCTTGTTTTTGATAAAGCAATGTTTAAACTCATTCTTACATACGGCATACCGGCCTCTATTCAAATGTCTATTACAGGCTTTGCCCAATTAACAATTATGAGGCTGGTAAACTCTTTGGGAGCTGTAGCAACAGCCGGATTTTCTGCCGGTCTTAGGGCTGAAAACTTTGGTATGATGCCGCTAATGAATATTAACATGGCCATTTCAACCTTTGTAGGCCAAAACATAGGCGCAGGTAATGAGGAACGGGCCAGAATGGGTCTTAGAAGCGGTATGAAACTGATGATAGGCATAGGTTTATTTACCTCAGCCGTTCTGCTGATTTTCAGCTCAACACTTATGAGCTGGTTTGTAAGCCCTGATGATATTAATGCCGCCGGCATAATAAGAGAAGGCACTTTGTATTTGTGGACAGTTTCGTTATTCTATGTGCTGTTCGGTATTTTCTTTGCCTTTAACGGCTTTTTCAGAGGGGTTGGGGATCAGGTAATAGTAATGATTCTTACAATATCAAGCCTAACTATACGCGCTACATTGGCCCATGTGTTTGTGCTTGTGTTTGGCTGGGGGCTGGATTCACTGGCCTGGTCAATCGCCGTAGGCTGGTTCCTCTGCGGCTGCTTTGCCTATTTCTACTATAAATCTGAAAGATGGAAGGGTAAGGCCGCTATGAATAAAATACAGGACACTAGATAGTGTTGGCATGAGTTTGGTGTGCGGCTTTTCGCCCTTGATTTTTCGTCAATTAAGAAGCGTCCGACGACGCACTCTGGAAGGTGATTGCTAGGAGGACGCGACGAAGAACGGCGGAAAATCAGCCGAAAAGACGTACGCCATAACTAATGTCAACACTATCTAAGCAGTAATTTTTAAAATTATAAAGCCATGAGTATCTTTCGCCATTGAGGGTTGAACTGGCAATAGCCACATTCTGTCATTCTGAGCGAAGCGAAGAATCTCGTTTTTTCAATATCTAAGATTCGGCTTAATGGAGATACTAAACAGGCTCTTAAATGACAAAAAGTGCTTATCGCTCTAAATGATAAGCACTTTTTGTTTTAATGAGTTCCCGCTGGCTCAAAATAACAAGAGCCTTTTGCCCATATACTCTGAATTCAGTATAATTTAATATTTAGCCAAGCTTCTATATGAATCAAAATTCGTAAACCTGCCGCCGTCATAAAGCACGGCATTAGTGGCCCTGCTTGCCTTTGCATTATACATAGCCCGGTCGGCGTATTCAAAGAGTTCTCCGGGTTTTGCCGAGTCTTGTGGGTATTCGCTTATACCGATGCTGGCACCGCAAGAAATGTGCTCTTTACTAAGTTCCCATTTTTTACTAAAGCTATCCAGCAAAAATTCGGCAGTATCGCCCATGTCCCTTACAGAGCCTGGGCAAATGACCAAAAACTCATCTCCGCCGTGCCTGTAGGCTCTGCCTTTTGTAAGCGGGCTGTTTGCAAGATGACGGCCTATTTTATTTAGCAGCTCATCTCCCAGTTTATGCCCTCTGGAATCGTTAACGGCTTTAAAATCGTTAAGGTCTATAAACATTAGATATCCGGGTGCCCTGTTTCTAAGAAGATCGGCGAAGTCGCTTTCAAATTTACGCCGGTTAGGTAAGCCCGTTAGTTCGTCAAACTCTGCTAAATGCTGTAAAAGCTCTTCATGTCTTTTGTCAGCGCTTATGTCAATAAGACTGGTAAGGTGGGCCATACGTCCGTCTGTCCACTGAAATAATGAGCTTATTACCTTATACCAGTTACCGTCTCCTGCCTGTACTTCCCATTTGCGTGTTTCTTCATTTTTGCTTGTTGTACTGCTCTCAAAGCGAAGTCTTGAAAGAAAATCATCATAATTTGCATACTTTTCATTCATCAGTTTGTTAGCATACAATACTTCTCTGCTTTGCCTGTCATTTATGCATACGCCTATAGGCATATTGTCAAGTATTGCTTTTAAAGACTGCTGTGTACGGCCTATACCTCTGTGATATAAAACAAGTTTTAAGTTGTTTGCTATGGTATAAAGTATGGAAAAAGCAAAGTTCATATGGCTGGAGTCCAGCCTGCTTATACCTCTCCTGTCTGTTATACAAAGAAATGACATTAGCTCCATTTTTGAATCTATAACAGGTGCTAAGAGCAGAGAGCCGGCATCGAATATCGTACACAAGCGCTCCTCAAGTTTGCTTCTTGCCGTTTCATTATTTACAAAAACCTGTTTTTTGTGAGACAAAGAAAGAAAAAACTCATCTCCAAGCAGGGCTTTTAAATTAACTGTTGAGTGTACTTTCTTAGCAGCATAAGCTGCATATTTTTCTTTTAAGAAAAAATTTCCATCATAATCAGACATGTATATAAGCCCGCAACCGAAGCCGAAAAATTCGCAAAACTCAGCCATAACACCGGGTATTGGATCATAAAGGCCGGCGCCTGAGCTAAGCTTTATCATTACTTTGTTCCAAAAAGTCCACATTTGCTCTGAAGAATATTTGTGCACAATAATCATCCTGACTATTTGTTAGTATATATATCTGTTTATATCATCTCTGTGAAGACCGGGATGCAAAGATATATTAAGAGCATTTGCAATAATGTTTGCAAGCCGTTCAACCACTGCATCAACATTTTTAGGCGTAACGAACATGTTTTCTGAATAAGGCTCTAAAAGTTCAGAGATCATTGTATACTTTTCCTCTCCTGATAAACTATGCAACATGGAGTAAAAAGGCCCCCCTGAGTCGGTTGATAAAATCATCTGCTCTATTATTTTTTCAATGGTGTCACTTGCCAGAGTAGCTGCATCTACCACAGTTGGCACACCTATGGAGATAACTTTTACCCCTAATGTTTCTTTATTCAGTGACTTTCTTCTGTTGCCGACTCCGGCTCCGGGCGATATGCCTGTATCCGCTATCTGTATGGTAGCGTTTATACGGCTGGTACTTCTTGAGGCTAGTGCATCTATAGCAATTACAAGATCGGGTTTTATTCTCTCAACAAGACCCGCTACAGTCTCGCCGGTCTCTATTCCTGTTATCCCCATTACACCGGGAGAGAGCGCAGCCACCGATCTGGTACTATCACACAAGGCATCAGGTAATGTCTCTTTTATATGGCGGGTAATCAGAAGCTTAGAAACAACCTTAGGGCCAAGAGCATCGGGGGTAACATTCCAATTACCCAGCCCAATAACAAGAACGGTGTCAGATTTTTCCAAATTATGGATTTTGCCCAAAACCTCTACCATTACCTTAATCGCGTTTTCATGGGCATCAATATCGCCCTCACGCAGAGAATGGGATTCGATGGTAATGTAGTTACCAATGGGCTTTCCTATGATTTTAGAGCCGCTTTCGTTTGTAATTTTAACCCAGGTAATGTGCATATCATGGGTATCATATTCATCTGACTCTACACCTTCTAAAAAAGTGCTTTCCTCTTCGCAAAGAGCCACATCTCTTAACTCATTTGCTAAATCTGTATATATATATCCAAAGTTTTTCATAACTTCTCCTTGTGTATTTGATTTTTATACTTACTTGCTTTAATCTATTTTTGCCTATTGTTAAGTAAATTATGATATGCTATAGTGAATTAAATAGAGATAAGTATGATAATAATGGCAAAAAATACAATAAAAAGGGGATTAAGTTATGAAAATAGCTATAATACAAATGTCCGTTGATTTTGATAAGAGAAAGAATCTAGATAAAATGGAAGAATATGTGAAAAAAGCAAAAGCTTCCAAGGCTGATTTAGTAATTTTGCCTGAAATGTTTAACTGCCCTTATTCAAATGCCTATTTTGCAGATTATGCTGAAAAAGCCGGGGGTGAAAGCTACTCAGCCCTTAAAAACGCTGCAAAAGATAATGGGGTTTATCTTGTAGGCGGCTCAATACCTGAATCTGATGCAGACAAGATTTATAACACATCCTTTGTATTTAACAGAGAGGGTGATGAGATAGCCCGGCATAGAAAGATGCACCTTTTTGATATTGATGTTAAAGGCGGTCAACGTTTTTTTGAGAGTGAAACCTTTAAAGCCGGAGACGACGTAACTATTTTCGATACAGAATTTGGTACAATGGGTCTGGTTATATGCTTTGACATAAGATTTCCCGAGCTTTGCAGGCTTACAGCCCTTAAAGGCGCTAAAGTTCTCTTTGCACCGGGAGCTTTTAATATGACCACAGGCCCGCTGCATTGGGAAATACTTTTCAGACTGAGAGCTGTCGATAATCAGCTTTATACTGTAGGGGTAAGCCCAGCCAGAGATGAGGCGGGAGTTTATGTATCCTACGCAAATTCCATAGTATCCGACCCTTGGGGAAGAGTAATTTACCGCGCAGACGAGAAAGAATGTATAGAGGTAGTAGAGCTTGATTTGACAGAAGTAGAAAAGGTGAGGGAACAGCTGCCGCTTATTAACGCTATGAGGACTGATATTTATAGGATAGAGGAGGTTTGATGAGAAGTCATTATACGCTCAAAAGAGGCTTGGAGCAGACTTCAAGCCTCTTTTGAGTTTTTCTTTATTCTCGCGAAGCTAGTTAATTACAATCTGCCCCACTCTTTAAGGTATTGCTCTTTAGTCATGGCCGGTTTGTAGTTTTCTTTAACTTTAAGCGCCGCCTCTGCGCCGTCAGCCAAAAGATCAATAACGGTCATTACAAGACATTTAGCCGCAGCAATATAAGCCACTTCTTTATCTGTAATTTTAAGATCAACAGAGTGGAAAGCCCCTTCAACACCGCCAAAACCGCAGTGTAGCATAGGCATAATGGCAGAAACGTCACCGGCATCAATAGAGCCGGCCATCATCGGCGCCTCATAAACAACCTTGTCTTCACCAAGGAGTTGCTTTTGATTTTCAAAGCAAATATCCATCAAATCTTTACACATATTAAAAGGAAGATAACCGGGAAGGTCTTGTATGGTAACTGTAGCGCCAATAGCGTCAGCGCCGGCTTTAAGTGCGCGGTCGGTTTTCATATTCGCGTCCATAATAGCTTCTACCCTTGCGCCTCTTACATAGGTTTCTATTTTAACCTCTTCAGGAACTACGTTAACAAGGTCACCGCCTTTTGTAATGATAGGATGAATACGGATATAGTCGCCGTCTTTGAAAGTCTCTCTTTGCATTGCAATTGCACTGAGACCTAGGTTGGCAGCGTTAAGAGCATTTATGCCAAGGTGAGGTGCACCGCCGGAGTGGGCTGCTTTACCATGGTATGTAACGAGCTTACCTAAAAAACCATTTGAAGTGTAACCGGCAGAAGCACACTGGCCGCCTTCTTTATTGTTTTCGTTATGGTGCATTAAAACCATATCAATATCGTCAAGCTCACCAAGTTTAATAAATTCAGGTTTACCGCCAACGAAAGCCACTTTACCTTCATCTATAAGTTTTTTACGAAACTCTATCTCAACAAACTCTTCAGCGGGTACAGCCATTAAAACAACGTCACCCGACAACTCTTCCATTATACCGGTGTCTTTAAGAGCATAGGCAACACCCATAAGGGCAGCTATCATACCATTATGTACGCAGGCATGAGCGGCGCCTGTTGCCTTGTCTGCATTAGGGTGGTTAGGTACAACAACCGCGTCAAGCTCACCCATAACTGATACTTTAACCTTTGATTCTTTGCCTTTAAGAGGAGCAATAACGCCTGTCAGTGCCACGCCGTCTCTGTAAGCATAACCCAGTTCGTCAAAAATTTTTTTAACTTTTTCAGCGGTTTTAAACTCTTTGTAACCAAGCTCAGGTTCATTGAAAATAGAGTCACCAATGGCGATGATCTCAGCTTTCTTTTTGTCAATTGCTTCAATAGCGCGTTTCTTGAGTTCCTCTTTACTTACTCCCATGACAAATCCTCCTTATGTGTTTTAGAGAAATAAACTACATAATCTAAAGGTATCATGCATTAAAATATAAGTCAATATTGTAAATAAATTGTGAATAAAATTCATCTCATTCGTTGACAGTGTGTCAGTCCATATGCTAAAATCTTCCATATATTCTGAAACTCTCACAAAACAGTAATGGTAGATGTTACTGTTTTGTGAGAGTACGCTGCACAGCTTGCGCCGCGCAGCTCCACTTTAGAACAGTAATAGATTTATTGCAAGCAATAATCTATTACTGTTCTAAAGTAATTTCAGTATAAAATACACTGTGAGAGGAGTATTCAAAGAGTATCACACAGTAATAAAAAATGCTATACAATGAGCATCGCCGATTTTGACACAATGATATTGTTAAAACTTAGAAGGAGAGTGATATCGTGCCAAAGTTTTTATTTGACTGGAAAGTTCATTTATTTGCCGTTATCTTCGTAATTATTGCAGAATTTATCGGCACCCTCCCCATAGGCCCCGTTCCTGTTTTTGGTATGCCCATCCGTTTCTCGCTTTTCCCTATGCTTTACGCTATGCTTTTTGGCGTTATCGCCTATCTTTTGAAAATGCTTGACAAAGACACGGTAAATACGGCCACCCCTTATATCGGCATTGCTACTATGTGGCTTATTTCAAAGCTTGCTATTGGTATCGGGCCGCAACTTCCGACTATTATGGCCGCCGGGCCTGCTTTTGTCCTCCAAGAGTTTGGTAACTTAGGTACAGCTATTTTAGCTATGCCGGTTGCTGTTTTCGTGTTTGGTATGGGTAAACAGTCTATCGGTGCAAGCTTTTCAAAATCCCGCGAACCTTCTATAGCTATTATGAGTACTATGTACGGTCTTGATTCACCTCAGGGTCAGGGTGTTATGGGCGCTTATGTTGTCGGTACTGTTCTTGGTGCTATCTTCTGTGCTATTTTAGCCTCTGTTGTTGTTGGCCTCGGTATATTTAATCCTGTTGCTCTTGCTATGGGTGCCGGTTCCGGTTCTGCTTCTATGATGACCGCCTTCCTTGCACCTATGGAATTTGCTTATCCCGATAGGTGGGATGAGCTTCAAGCCGTTGCCGCTACTTCTAATATTATCACCGGCGCCACTGGTATTTATTTCTCTATGTTTATTACCATCCCTGTTTGTATCTGGATGTACAAAATTATGGGCGGCGAAGAGAGACATAGAAGAAAAATGGCTAAAAAAGGTATAAATATTGATGAGCTTTATGCCGGTTCTGAAACGTCTTCAAAAAATGATTCCACTAAAAAAGCGGAAATTGAAAGACCTCCTCTTTCCACCGTATGGTTTGAAAGGGTTCGTATTTTAGTTTTCTCCGGCATCTTTGGTGTTATAGCGAACACCATATTTACAAGCGGTAATACTTTGGGTAACATTCTTCTCGTTAGAGGTACACCTACTTTCGTAACGCCGCTTCAAAGTGCTCATGCTATTTTACTTATGTTTATCCCTATAGTTCTTGGTTGTATCGCTTACGATTTGCTGCTTATAAAAGCGAAGATTAATTTGCCTATTATCATTTATATCTCTTTGATTGGTATAGTTTTATCCATACCCGGTGTGCCTTTCGCCGCTGACTTTGCCGTGGCTAATGCCCGTGTTGGTCTTCTGCCCCTTGCTACACCTATCCTTGCTTATGCCGGTATTTCTTTAGGTAAAGACCTTAAAACCTTTAAAGAGCAAGGGTTGGGTATTATTGTTATCACCTTGCTGGCCTTTACCGGTACTTATTTAGGCTCTGCCATTATTGCTCATGTATATTTGGCAATAGCCGGATAAGTATAATCAAAACTTTTGTTTGTTAATTTGCATAAAAAAACCGCGCAATTGCGCGGTTTTTTTATGGGCTAAATACAACTTTTTCTAAAAATATCAACTATCATAGAAACCTTATGTTCGTCAAATAATTCACACATAGCATCCATACCATGCCCCAGCTTATATTCAATTTCAGCTTGGCTTGCCGGTATGGCCATATAAAAATTAATCTCATCACCATTATCTAGCTTAAGAGGGCTGTAGCTTTCATCCACTCCCATTATCACCGCTCCCGCCATATCGGAACCCTCGAGAAGCGGTTCATAATCAGGGCCGTTTGGTATAGTATGGCCGGCCCCCAGCCATGTTTTGTAGTCATGAGGCAGCCTGGCAAGAAGCTTAATCAAATTAATGGGCCAATAATCACTGTGAGGTATTTCCGTCGAAAGCGACAAAGCAGCACCGGGATTCCAATGAGCGGGTAAAAGCATGAATAATTCTGCAAACATCCACTTTGGCTGTTCCGGCATATCTTCCGGCAGGGTCATTGGTAAATCACTCATACCGGTGGTGTATATGACGAAAAAATCATCCTCCGCCGTAGGTTTCATTATATGCACATCTATATGAAGCAAATCAGAAACAATCTCATGAAATACAGACGTCTCTCGCTGAGGGAACAATTTATCAAAATGGGCACAGATCTCATCCATGTTCCCGGTGCCGGCCGGGGGGATAAAATCAC
>Ga0131853_10023893_pt1:0-7500 | contig 11033 bp, 10 predicted proteins | sample TergutLab28metaG_FD_92764 | JGI IMG/M metagenome (GOLD analysis project Ga0131853, IMG submission 92764) | Labiotermes labralis P1 segment gut microbial communities from Petit-Saut dam, French Guiana - Lab288 P1 (version 2) (version 2) | ecosystem: Host-associated > Arthropoda: Insects >...
CCTGCACTCGGATACCACATCACTAACAGCCAATCCCGCTACATAACACCAACACGCCTCAAGTCAGCACAATACAGCCTACACAATAACGCACCAAGTAGTCGCAAGCTCCTGAATATGGATGTATTAACATCCGAAACATGTTGAGCAGTAAATTGACATAATAAAGCAAGTGTCATCAGGTTGCTCTACCTTTATTCAAATATCAAGATGATACACGGTCCAATACGCATAAGATCCAGCGTTCTTGTTCAGCCATATCAAAGAAACGTCCAACAGGATAGCTGTAAGATTAAAAAAACACAGCGCCAACGCACATAACGGCTGCTTCAAGATAAGAAAAATTGTAATTTTACGGAATTAGTTTACATTTTTTGTGAAGCTCAGAATAAATTAAGCAAGTAGTATTGCAAATTGTAATGGTGTCAATGTATTTTTAATGGTATGGTGACAGAAGTGTTAAGACAAGTGGCATGAAATTCAAGCGTCATTAATGCTGTACCCCCTCCCCGGTAACGTTTTCGTTCAAATAGCCTTCAAAGAATATTGTACTATATCTCGAAATTCCCAGGCGCAAATCAAAGAGGAAAATGGTCTTTGACATGCAACACCCTGTAAACCTGTACATGGTTAAAGTGTCTTTTATCGTCAGAGCTGCAGCGAAATGCTGGTGATAATTTACCAGATTATACGGCATCACATCTGAGAGGTGCGCAGCTTTCATGCTGACAGAATTTCAGATATAACAAGTTCAACCTACTAGAAAAACAGGGAATGATTTGCTTACTGCCGTTCGAAAGGAAGGCAGCAGTCTCTCACTTCGCACTATCTGAAGCCTAGTATTTTCAACAAATTTCCCATGGCCATAGTACAGCACAAAAGCGTTAGATGATATGATGCAAGTATTTGTGAAAGAGGAGAAGTGATGAAGAAAGGAAATAAATATAAAGAAAAGGAACTGAGAAAAAGAGAAGTGAAAAAAGTTGAAGAAATAAAAGATAAGAAGGTGTCCCGACAGGCTCTCCACCCCACACAGCTTCCTATTAAATGGGCACAGGGAGCATTTCCTTCATTATGACCTATACTTACTGCTCACTGGTTCCATCCCCATATGGTTTTGAAGAAGTCTACAAATCAAGAGTTTAAGACTAAGAGAAATCCATCCAAAACATTATACATTTCAACATGTATCACATGTAGAAACAAGACTTGTAATGGGAAAAATGTAATAAATTGAAACACAAGAAAATCAACCTAAGTATTACGTAAGACTGAGCCGCTTTCGTTTACCCATTTTTCCGTAGGAAAGCAGTAAGTTTCAAATATGATGAGTGTCTGTATTCTTGCCTTAGTTATCCGGCAGGCAGATCGCATCTTTTCTGCGCCGTATTATTTTGTCTTCTGTAGCCTGCATGCCTGCCTCTACCGTACTTTTTCGCTTCATCTCATAGCAGTAAGATTTTCGGAAATACTTTATGTAACGTATAATATGTTTTATTGCCCCTAAAACTACTGTCATTCTATCAACAATGAGCGCCATATTACCATAAATGTACATCGGTCTTCATGTATTATTTTCAGATTTAATCAAACTCGAATTTTCGAAAAATCTTCAAATGTTACGTTTCATGAAAATTCGCCCAGTGCATGCCAAGTTGTTTCACATGGACGGACAGACAGATTGATTGCCTGACTGCCTGACTGATGGACAGACAGACGGACAGAGAGGCAGATGGACAGGAAGACAGGACGAATGTGACATTCGCTTTTCGCAAGTTTGGGAACGCGCCTAATGACTGTCCACTTTTGACTATTTCATAATACTGTATTACTATGAACCAACATTTTCAGAGATATGACTTCATGACCTTAGAATGGACAGCTGGTTACTCGGCTGCGCACAAACTCGGCAGTCGTCTTGCACCATCGGATTGAATACAGAAATGCCTGAGAAAAAATATGTTGATGTTACGTGCATTCATTGCTATGTTTCAGTTAGAATTTGCTTAATATCTATGACGTATTTACTTTTATGAACAGGAACTTACCGGTAGTGATTTTCTAATTAACTAAACGTCTAAAGTGATTATTAATAGCAAACAATATACAGAAGTATGGTGTTTTACTCCCGAATACAGCCAACTTATTTTTACAAACTTGTGGTTGTAACAGCTTTGTCGGTACGAGTGGCAAGAATAAACACATGAAATATCTGGGATGGATCATGCGGTCAGTCGCCAGGCTGTCACAGCGGAAGACCGAGTTCAGTCTCAGGCCAGAACATGTAGGATCTGTGATGTACAAGGTGGTAATGCAAAAGGTTCTTTCGGTTTTCCCTTCACACTACAATTTCACCAATGCTCCAAACTCACTCATCTAGCTCTGCCACTGCCAACATCTTAGCAAATGGCAACGTCAGTAACACACTTAAAAGAGGAAACTGATAGAAAGAAGTAAGGCCGTAGTTTACTTACCGTGTTTACCACACTTCATCTGGACAAAATAATTATATAGGTTTCTAACAATGTTCTTCCTTACTTCGAATGTACAACCGAACCTACTAATGCAAATTTCTCGGCATGCTGCAAACTTCTTGACGTGCGATTGTACTTTTGTTGCACATTGCATAGCTGCTTCTATAAACGCCCAATGTTCGTCCCAGATGTTGGTTATTTCCAACTAAAATATTCCCGCAAGTTGGTGCCTCACGTTTTCAGTCAGCAGGAGTGTAGGACGATCGCGGAGGCTACATATCCGGTTCCTTTCGTTCTGTCCGTCGTTCTATATAACAAGAGTCCGAAAACGACTTTAACTAGCAGGTAACTGACCAGGTGTTCCTTAAAGGGAAAAAACAATTCTCTTTCGCATTCCCAGCAATTTATCCCCTAGTAGTTGGGGTAACACTTTCTTTGACTTAGCTCGTAAACAAAGCTTATGTATACCGGGAATTTTTGGCTTGAATTTAGGAGCAGTTACGAATACCTCTCTTGACATATATAAATATATGCGTATACATGTATATGTGTTTTCTAAACCCTGTACACTGTTTCCAGAATGTAGGCAGACAGTGTATGTTGCCACAAAGTACTAAAGCAATAAAGGCTGTTACTGCTAAAAGGAAAATTCTGTCACTGTGAAAATTAAATTTTATCAAATTCCTTTCTTATTCATAAAAGAAATTACTGCTTTGGCACAAACAGATTATTTTAAATTGTCACACTTTATGAAATGGTAAAGTAACGAAATTTTAAACAACCTTACTTACAATAACACGTCAAATGGGATGGAAATTTGACAGAAACAAAGAAAATTAAAAAAATAAAAGGAGAAAAACAAGAATAAAAGAAACAGAAAAAATTACAAAATACTCATGCATGCAAAATAATGGAAGAATTTGGAAGATACGAAAGCGATATTCTATCAATTTATACATTGCAGTATTAAATTATGGATTTGAAAGAGATTACATTTGACAAGAATATGTAGTAAAAGGAAGAAAACGTAGGATATAAATATAAGAATATTTGGGCAGAAAAGCAAGAAGAAAACTGAGAATGTGACATCACATTTCATAAATTATTCATCAGGTCTTCTTCAATAGCAACAGACGGTATGAGATTGAAGAAGGGACGAACGGAGGACTATGGGAAGGAAAGATGGATGAAATAAGAGCGTAAGACAGAATAGAAACGCGTCTAGGATTTTTTATCATTGGATTCCAGTAACTGCATAACTCGATAAATTACTTATAGTGCAGCAAAACACACTGGTAGTGAGGAGTGCTGTTGGGAAACAGGATGGCAGCGGAGCTGCAAAATGTTTCAAAACCACAATCTAAACGCTACGTCAGTAACCAACAAATAAACCAGCCAACCAAACAAATAACCAATGAAACAAGCAACCAACCAACAAAGAAACAAACCGGCCGACGGACCGACCGACCAACCAAACAAACAACCAATCAAATAGCCAACCAACCAACCAACCAACCAACCAACCAACCAAACAAGCAACCAAACAACCAACCAACTAACAACCAACTAACCAAACAACCAACCAACTGCAATGAGAGGAACTTTTTCACTGACCTGCCACTTAGCATGAGAGTCGAAAGTTATATTCCCGTTATCCCTACCTACAAAGCATCAATAAGACAGGGTGCTTATTTTTGCATACAACTACGCCAAAATAGTTCGGATTATCCTTTTCAGCAAACAAGTCAATGGCAGTTCATATCACAACATTCAGAAATGTTATGACGTTTATTTTGATAGACACAAATGCTTCGAAAAAAACATTTGCGTCCCAAATGAGGGTGAAAGTTAGAGACAACGTGCGCAGACATAGTGTTTCCAGCACTACTCCATTAGCACAGCACCTACATGTCCATAATACGCCGCGTGTTTGAGCGTCTCATTGACCTTAATTGTAAAATAATCTCGTACACAGACAGACAATTATTTTGCAATTACTTCAATTAAGGTGGATGGTGATAAGCAACTAGTGGGGATCTACAGTAGACGTTCACAAACAGTTAAAATCAAAATCGATCATCTCAAATAAGACTCAGCGGGGGCAGGAGGTTAAGGGAAGGTGAGAAGTTGAAGAAGGAAAAGGATAATCTAGTTTTCCTAACAAGAAGAAAGTTGGGATGAGATGAGATAACATGCAATGAGAAAGAGCGTGTGGTCAGAAATAACAGAGGGAATATCCGAGCGGAAGGCATACACACATATTATGGGGGAGGCTTAAGTATCCTATTTCGAGGTACCTTGTAGGAGATCATAACTCCAGACTGTGGAAAGTATGCATTTAATACGACGTTGTTAAATACAAAGTGATAGATCACTGTAGGGGTTACGTTATTGAGAGCGAAATAAAGTGTACATTCGATTAACCGTGCGCGGTTTATCCGGTTTGCGGATCACACGTGAACGATCGTAAGTTACTACTCACTAGTAACGAAAGTGGGAAATAAGGAAATTCTGCGCCATGTGCTCAAATAGAATCCTCAAAACTGCATTCGGGAGAGTTCGTGCGTACTCGCGTATATTCGGCTTTGTATGAATAATGTACGAAAAAGAATTAAAAAAGAAAGAGAATTTGCCTGTATAGGTGGTGCAATCGACGTCCTGAAAAAACTAGTGATTGCCTCAGTACGAAAGGGTGCTGATAAGTCCTTAACACGACCTATTTCCCGATGCCGTAAGACGGAATCGATAATGTCGGAAAGAGGGGTCTGTTCATGTGCCGAATTGCAAGAATTTTCTTGTTACAGAGGTTGAAAGGAAGCATGTCAGGCGGCGCGCAAAAATTTCAACAACATGGAAACGCGAACCGTCATCAAGTATTTTATTTTTCCTGCAAGGCAAGGCGCCGAAAGAAATTCACGCCATTCTGAGATAAACATTAAGGGAACATGCAACATCGTATGCCATCGTCAAAAACTGGGTGACCCAGTTTAAACTCGGTGATTTTTCCACCAGTGATGCGCCTCGTCCTCGACGACCCAAAACAGTGACCATCCCGGTGATTATTGATCACATTCACGAGCTAATCTTGGAAGACCGCCGGATTTCGGCTAAATCAGTAGCAGAGCAACTGGGCATCTCACGTTAGCGGGTTGGGTCCATCATTCATGAAGATTTGGACATGCGGAAGCTCTCCGCGAAGTGGGTCACGAAGTGCCTGAACGCAGATCAAAAACGTCAACGGTGCCAGTCGTCTGAGCAACTTGTGGAATTTGTTCGGCGCGATCCAAATGATTTCCTGTCGCGATTGGTGACCATGGACGAAACCTGATTATGTCACTGTGACCTCGAGACAAAGCAACAATCAATGCAGTGGCGGCATAGCGGCTCACACCGCCCCCAAAAAATTCTGAGTGCAAAAATCCGCTGGAAAGTTTTTCGCCTCGATTTTTTAGGATCAAGACAGCATCCTCCTCATTGACTATCTTCCAAAGGGCCCAACTATCAACGCGCAGTATTACTCATCTCTGCTGGTGCAACTGAAGGATATTTTGAAGGAAAAACGCCGGCCGCGGGAAGGTCACCAAGTGGGTCTTGTTCTTGCACGACAATTCCCCGGCTCACCGGACACTTGCAACCCAGAAGAAACTGGCCTACCTGGGCTTCCAATGTCTTGGTCACCCACCCTACCCTCCGGATCTGGACCCGTCGCACTACCACCTGTTCCCTGAACTGAAAAAACAATTGAAAGTTCGCCATTTTTCGTCGACGTGGAGGTCATTGCTGCCGCGGAGACCTGGTTGGACGGACAATGTTCTGAATTTTTTGTGAGTGGCTTGCAGAAGGTAGAGCAACGGGCTAAGAAGTGTATTGAGCTTCGTGGGGAGTATGCTGAATAAATCCCGTGTTTGGTCGCTGTAGCTTGTTTCCTCATTGTCGGGCTAAGGACTTACCAGCACCCCCTCGTAATTACATACTGAGCAATTTCACGACGTGTTATTTTCAAGGTTAGTCCAGTGTCTTGATTGTTTACAAAATCTATTTTAAAAATGAAGGCGACATTTTCGAATTGAACCTTTGTAGAACACCAAGATGGAATCCATTATTTAGGCGCTTCCGCAAAATTGCGAAAAACAGCTATTAGCTTCTTCATACCTGTCCGTCTGTCTGTCCGCATGGAACGACTCGTCTTCCGCCGGAAGGAATTTCACTATATTTGATATTGGAGTATTCTTCGAAAATTCGTTTAGAAAATTCAAGTTTCACTAAAACCTGAGAATAATAACGGGTACTATAAATGGAGACCAATATTTATTTTTGATCCTATCTCGCTCGATTCTTCTCAGAATGAAAATGTTTCGGACAAAATTGTAGAGAAAATCAAAACACAATTTTGTATTGAATAACTGTTTTTCGAAAATGGTACCGTTTACGGTATACTGTCGAAAAATGCTGTAGAGCCGGGCAGGCCACAGGTGGCAATATGGCGCATGTGCATTGCATGCTGAATACCTAAGGTTACACACACACACTCAGTATATGTAATATTTATTTATTTCCTACAATGGTTGCACGAACGCTCATCAATATTAGGTTACACGTACACTGCCTGTCTTTTGGTGGTCACCAGGTTTTACACATCTTAAATTCACTGACGGCATATAGCGCAATATAGTGAAGACAGAAAGACTGCTGGTCGATAACGAGGTTTAGCATTCCGCTGCAACTATCGGTGAAGCAAACAAGCAGCTCAAAATTCAAACTTCTCCCACAACACTCACATATTCCACATCTAGCTCCATTAGTTTGTCACATGTTTAGACAGCTAAAAGATTCCTTGCATGGAGGAAGATTTGTCAGTGGTGGAGTATAGAGTGCCGTGCACATGTGGCTTCGTTCATAACCAAAAACATTCTTCGCAAGTGGGGTTAGAATATTTGTGAAATGTTGTATAATTTGCGTTTTAAAAGGAGACATCATGTTGAGAAATAATATACTTTGCTTAAAACACATTTTTATCCAACAGATG
>Ga0131853_10023894_pt1 | contig 11033 bp, 9 predicted proteins | sample TergutLab28metaG_FD_92764 | JGI IMG/M metagenome (GOLD analysis project Ga0131853, IMG submission 92764) | Labiotermes labralis P1 segment gut microbial communities from Petit-Saut dam, French Guiana - Lab288 P1 (version 2) (version 2) | ecosystem: Host-associated > Arthropoda: Insects >...
CGCGCCGCCGTGATGCCCTCCGCCGCTGAAACCGCCTCCGCCGCCGCCGCCGTCGTGCATGCCGTCACATCCTCGCCATATCCGGTCGTTTACCGTTTTCTCCCCCGGACGGGCCGCGGCAATCACGCCGGGACGGGCCGCGGCAATCAGACCGGGACGGCGGCACCCTCGCGGGCGTGCCAGCGCCGCCGGTCCGACCGGGGCCGCACCAGCGTGAACGTCTCGAACTCGTTGTAGTCGCCGTCCGGGACGCCGTCGGCCGCGTGATAGCGCGTGACGGTAACGGACGTGTGCCCGCCCGACTCGGTGCCCGGGTCCACGTCGAACACCGCGATCCCGTACGCGGCGGAGGTGTCCCGACGGGCGGACCAGGCCGGCCTCGCCCCGGCCTCCCCGGCGCGGCTTCCCGCCGCGCCGCCCGGCCCGGCGGGCTGCGCGGGGACGGCGCCGGGCGCCCGGCCGGAGCCGAGCGTCAGGTGCACGGTGCCCTGGCTGGTGTCGAACACGCCGCTGTCGGCGGTGGTCACCGGCCGCGGCCGGTACGCGCCGGCCAGCGCCGCCGAGCCGGACGCCGAGCCGGACGCCGAGCCGGACGCCGGGGGCACGGAGGCCCGGTCGAACCCGCGTACCGGGTAGGACCGCTCGTAGCCGCGCCCGTGCCCGCCGAGCACAAGGTCTACCTCGTACCGGTCGAACAGCGGGAGCCACCGCGACCGGATCCAGGCGGCGTCGGCCGACGGCGAGCAGGCGCACTGGTGGGTCTGGGCGATGATCCAGTCGACCGAGGCGTCCCGCCGGGCCCTCTCCAGCGTCCGGGCCAGCCACCGGGTCTGAGCGCCGCGGGAGTGGCCGTGGGCGACGTCGTTCGCGTCGAGCGCGACGAACAGCGCGGACCCGATCCGGAAGGAGTACCAGCGTCCCGTGAACGCGGGGACGCCGTTGTCCGGGAGGGTGTAGCGCGTGAGGTACGCGGAGAACCCGTGCGGCCCGTCGTAGAACCCGGTCCCGTGGTTGCCCAGGACCGGCATCCAGGGCCGGTTCGAGGCCGAGGCCTGGCAGTTGGTGCCGAAGTCCCGCCACGCCGCCGGGTTCAGGTCGTCGTCGCACAGGTCGCCGTTGAGCAGGTGGAACAGCGGCTGGAAGGATTCCACCGCGCCGACGGCGTAGGAGGCCTCGGGGTAGGACAGCGGCCAGGCCATCCGGGCCCCGGCCAGGTCGCCGAAGCTGGTGAACCGGAACTTCTTCCGCCCGGCCGGCGCCGTCGTGAACGTCTCGCTGAACGGGTCGCCCGAGCCGCGGTCGTTCTCGGCGGTGACCGCGTACCCGTAGGTCGCGCCGGGGCGGAGCCCGGCGACCCGCGCGTGATAGGTCCACACGGTCTCGCCGCTGACCGCGTCGGTGTAGGCCCGTTCCTCCGCGCCGAAGATACGCTGCCCGATCCGGACTCTCGGCCCCCTGGCCCGCCCGGCCGAGGCCCACGACACCACGACGGACGTGGCCGGGTCTTCCCCCCAGGTGAGATGGACCTGTTCCGGCGACCCGTCGCCGGAGCCTGGCACCGCGGAACGCTTGCGCACTTTCAATCCTGTCGCGGCGGCGCGCTCGGGTTCGGAGTTGTCAGGCATGGACAGACTTTGCCGTCCGGCGGTAAACAGCCGGTGACGATACGGAAGGGCCGCCGGCGAAATCGGGTGAACAATCCGGAGCGGTGTTCCTCCCGCGGCGTCCCGCCGCGGTTAACGCTGCTCGGTTAACGCTGCTCGATGACCCAGTTCGCGAGCTGGGTCCGGGACGAGAAGCCGAGCTTCGTGAAGATGTGCTCCATGTGGGAATCCACGGTCCGCTTGGACAGGAACAGCCGGTCGGCGATTTCCCGGTTCCCCAGGCCCTCGGCCACCAGGCCGGCGATCTCCTTCTCGCGGCGGGTCAGCGGCCGGGCCGGGGCGGGAGGCTCGGGGACGGCGGGCTGCTCCCGGCGGGCGACCGCCATCGCGTCCGACAGCGACATCCCGTAACCCCGGGCGTAGGCGGCGTCGTACGCGGCCTGCCCCAGGTGTTCCAGGGCGGTGTCCGCGGCGCTGCGGCGGATGTTGGTGTAGCCGGGACCCATCTGGATCGGCGCGCCGAGCAGCCTCCAGTACTTGTCGCCGGTCCCGTACAGGACGGCGGCCCGCTGATGGTCCCCGAGTCCGGCGTAGCAGACGGCCAGCAGGTCGAACGACATGGTGATCGTGTGCAGGTCGCCGAGCTTTTCCTTGATGGCCAGGCAGGCCAGCACGTCGGAGACGGCGCCCTCGAGATCCTGCGACAGCCAGCGGCCGGCCCCGTGCGTCCACAGCGCCGTGCCGCGGGCCCACTGCTCGCCGGTCTCGTCGCACCGGCGCAGGCACTCCTCGCACAGCGCGACGGCCCGGTCGATGTCGAACAGCAGCAGGCAGACCGACGCCAGCCGTGAATAGCTGGACAGCGCGAACGAGCTGGAGAACCCGTTCTTCTCGTAGTAGGAGAGGGCGGCCTCGTGCCGGGAGCGCGCCGTCTCCAGGTCGCCGATGTAGAAGGCGGCCATGCCCTGCGCGTCGGAGACGTGGGCGCTCAGGTCCTCGTCGCCGAGGTCGGCGGCCAGGCCGGCGGCCTCGTTGAGGAGCGGCCCGGCAGCCGGCAGGTCGCCCTGCTGGACGGCGAGGACGGCCGTGCCGTACACGGCCCAGGCGTGGTTGGCGGTGCCGGGGCAGACCTGGCGGGCCTTGGCGTGGAAGTCCCGGCCGTCGGAGAACCGGCCGGTCATCAGCCAGTACACGCGCAGCCCGACGGTCATCCGCAGGCCGGTCGCTTCCTCGCCCGGCGTGGCGAACGACCAGTCGAGAGCGTCCCGCAGGTTGTCGGTCTCCTCCCGGAGCCGGTTCAGCCAGTAGACCTGGCGCGGGCTGAGGGTCTCGGCGGCCGCGTCCTCCACCAGGCCCAGGTAGTAGTCGCGGTGCCGGGTCTGGGGCTTGCAGTCATCGCGGTCGGCCAGCCGTTCGGCGCCGAACTCCCGCATGGTGTCCAGCATCCGGTACCGGCCGGCCTGGTCGTCGTACTGGACGACGGACTTCTCCACCAGCCGCGGCAGGTCATCGAGAGCGCTGGGGCCGCACACGTACTCCGCCGCGGCCAGGTTGAAACTGCCCGGGAACACCGACAGGCACGCCCACAGGCGCTGCTCGCCCGGCATGCACAGCTCGTGGCTCCAGCTCACCGCCGACCGCAGCGTGCGGTGCCGGTCGGTGTTGGTGCGGGTGGTGCCGAGGATCCGGAACCGGTCGTCCAGCCGGGCCAGGATCTCCTCCACCGGCATGCTCCGCAGGCGGACGGCCGCCAGTTCCAGGGCGAGGGGAATGCCGTCCAGCTTCCGGCACAGTTCCGCGACGTGCGGGGTGTTCTCGGGGGTGAGCCGGAAGCCCTCCATCGCCGCCTGCGCCCGGTCGACGAACAGGGCGACCGCGTCGGCCTCGGCGCTGCCTCCCGGTTCCGCGGTCATGCCCAGGGGCGCGATGAGGAGCACGTCCTCGTCGGGCACGTTGAGCGGCTCCCGGCTGGTCGCCAGGATGCGCAGCCCGGGGGCGGCCCCGAGCAGCACGCGGGCCAGCTGGGCGCAGCTGTCCACGACATGCTCGCAAGTGTCGAGGACCAGCAGCATCTCGCGGTCCGACAGGTGGTCGGCCAGCGCGGCCATGGGATCGGAGGAGGACTCGTCGGGCAGCCCGAGGGCGTCGGCTATGGTCCGGGCCAGGAGCGCGGGGTCGCGCAGCGCGGACAGCTCGACCAGCCAGCAGCCGTCGCTGACGGATTCTCGTTCCTCGGCCGCGGCCCGCAGGGCGAGCCGGGTCTTCCCCACGCCGCCGGCCCCGCGCAGCGTGACCAGCCGGTGGCGGGCGATCGCTTCCGTGACCGCGGCCAGTTCCCGTTTACGGCCGACGAACCGGGTAACTTCGGCCGGGAGATTGTCGCGTCTCCGGCCTAGCGTCAGCGCGGTCACGGGAATCCTCTAATCACTCGTCTGCCAGTACCCGCCCCGGGGACAGCCCGGGGGCGGGTCTACCACGGCATGTTACCCCGAGGTACCCGGAGGCGGGGCTCAGATCCTAGACCACGCCTGGGTGAGGACGGACCGCAGGATCTGCTCGATCTCGTCGAAGTGCTCGGCGGTGCAGATCAGCGGAGGAGCCAGCTGGATGACCGGGTCGCCGCGGTCGTCGGCGCGGCAGATCAGCCCGGCGTCGTACAGGGCCGTCGACATGAAATCGTGCAGCAGCCAGTCGGACTCGGCGTCGGTGAACGATTCCTTGGTCGCCTTGTCCTTGACCAGTTCGATGCCGTAGAAGTAGCCGTCCCCGCGCACGTCGCCGACGATCGGCAGGTCGGTCAGCTTCTCCAGCGTCGCCCGGAACCCGGCCTCGTTGGACCGGACGTTGCCCAGCAGGTTGTCCCGCTCGAACACGTCCAGGTTGGCGAGGGCCACCGCGGAGGAGACCGGGTGCCCGGCGAACGTGATGCCGTGCAGGAAGGTGGCGTCGCCATGCCGGAACGGCTCCATGATCTCGTCGCGCACGATCATGCCGCCCAGCGGCGTATAGCCGGACGTGAGGCCCTTGGCGAACGTGATGATGTCGGGCACGTAGCCGTACCGCTCCGCGCCGAAGTAGTAGCCGAGACGGCCGAAGGCGCAGATGACCTCGTCCGACACCATCAGCACGCCGTACTTGTCGCAGATCTGCCGGACCCGCTGGAAGTACCCGGGCGGCGGCGGGAAGCAGCCGCCGGAGTTCTGCACCGGCTCCAGGTAGACGGCGGCGACCTGCTCGGGGCCCTCGCGGAGGATGGCCCGCTCGATCTCGTCGGCGGCCCAGATCCCGAACTCTTCCTTGCTCCCGGCGACGAAGGACGGCGCCCGGTAGAAGTTCGTGTTCGGCACCCGCACGCCGCCCGCCGGCAGCGGCTCGAAGTCGGACTTGATCCCGGACAGGCCCGTGATGGCCAGCGCGCCCATCGAGGTGCCGTGGTAGGCGATGTCCCGGCTGATGACCTTGTACCGGGTGTGCTCGCCCTTCTGCTTGAAGTAGGCCTTGGCGAGTTTCCAGGCGGACTCGACGGCCTCGGAGCCGGAGGTGGTGAAGAAGACCTTGTTCAGGTCGCCGGGCGCGAGCCCGGCCAGGCGGTCCGCCAGCTCGATGGCCTTCGGGTGCGCATAGGACCACAGCGGGAAGTACGCCAGCTCCGACGCCTGCTTGGACGCGGCCTCGGCCAGCTCGGTGCGGCCGTGACCGACCATGGACACGAACAGCCCGGCGAGACCGTCCAGATAGCGCTTGCCCTTGTCGTCGTAGACGTAGGGACCGGAACCGCGGGTGATCACCGGGATGTCGCCGGTGTTATAGGTGGACATCTTGGTGAAGTGCAGCCACAGATGTTCCTTGGCCGCGGCCTGCAGTGCGGAAGAGTCGGACGGGTCAAAGGTCATCGCGTGCCCCAGGAGTACGTTTGCTTGCAGAGTTTTAGATAGACGAAAGTCTCGGACGAAGTGACGGAGGGAACGCTCCGGACCTGGCTGAGGATCTCCAGCAGATGATCATCATCCTCGCAGACCGCCTCCAGGAGCAGGTCGAACGATCCCCCGGTAATGACGACGTAGTCGATCTCGTCGATGGCGGAGAGGCGGGCGGCGACCTCTTCGAGGTCTCCCTCGCATTTGACGCCGAACATCGCCTGGCGGCGGAAACCCAGCGTCAGCGGGTCGGTGACCGCGACGACCTGCATCACGCCGGACTCGGTCAGGCGCTGGACCCGCTGCCGGACAGCGGCCTCCGACAGGCCGACCGCCTTGCCGATCGAGGCGTAGGAACGTCGTCCGTCCTCCTGCAGCTGCTCGATGATCCTCTTGGAGATATCGTCGAGAGCGAACCCGTTCATCGGGGCCCCGCGCGGGGTCCGGGCCACGGCCGGTCACCTCCTACTGATTTCGCAGACATTGTCCACAATAGCCTCGGATTCCCTTGTGAAGGCAATACCCCTCTGCGAAGATCGTCAGAAAGCTGACCCGAGGAGGACCGGATGCCACTGCGTAACTTCGTGAATGGCCAGTACACCGACCCGCGCGAGGGCCGCTACGCCGACGTGGTCGACCCCAGCACCGGCGAGGCCTATGAGCAGGCCCCGGTCTCGGACGCCGCCGACGTGGACGACGCCCTGAAAGCCGCGGCGGCCACGTTCGAGACGTGGCGGGACGCCACGCCCGCCGACCGGAGCCTGGCCATGCTCAAGTTCGCCGACGCCGTCGAGGCGCGCACCGACGACATCCTGGCGGCCGAGTGCAAGAACACCGGCAAGCCGGTCCAGCTGACCCGCGACGAGGAGATGTCCATGGGCATCGACCAGTTGCGGTTCTTCGCCGGCGCCGCCCGCATGCTGGAAGGCAAGGCGGCCGGCGAGTACATGGCCGACCACACGTCGATGATCCGCCGCGAGCCGATCGGCGTCTGCGCGCAGGTCACGCCGTGGAACTACCCGATGATGATGGCCATCTGGAAGATCGGGCCCGCCCTGGCCGCCGGGAACACGATCGTCCTCAAGCCGTCGGACACCACGCCCGCCTCCACCCTGCTGCTGGCCGAGATCGCCAGCGAGTTCTTCCCGCCCGGCGTGTTCAACGTGGTCACCGGCGACCGTGACACCGGCCGCGAGCTGGTCAGGCACCAGATCCCCGCCATGGTGTCGATCACCGGCAGTGTCCGCGCGGGCATCGAGGTCGCCACCGCCGCCGCCGCCGACCTCAAGCGAGTTCACCTGGAACTGGGCGGCAAGGCCCCGGTCGTGGTCTTCGACGACGCGGACGTCGAGGCGGCCGCGCAGGGCATCGCCGAAGCCGGGTACTTCAACGCCGGCCAGGACTGCACCGCCGCCACCCGCGTCATCGCCGGCCCCGGCATCGCCGCCGACCTCACCGCGGCCCTGGCCGAGCAGGCCCGCGGCACCAAGACCGGCGGCCTGGACGTCCCCGACGCCGACTTCGGCCCCCTCAACAACCCGAACCAGCTGGCCCGGGTCTCCGGCTTCCTGGACCGGGCTCCCGCCCACGCCACCGTCGACGCCGGCGGCCGCAAGGTCGACGGCCCGGGCTACCTGTTCGAGCCGACGGTGGTCTCCGGCCTCAGGCAGGACGACGAAATGATCCAGGACGAGATCTTCGGCCCGGTCATCACCGTCCAGCGGTTCAGCGACGAGGAAGAGGCGGTGCGCTGGGCCAACGGCGTGAAGTACGGCCTGGCCTCCAGCGTGTGGACGAAGGACCACGGCCGCGCGATGCGCATGGCCAAGCGCCTCGACTTCGGCGCGGTGTGGATCAACACCCACATCCCGATCGTCGCCGAGATGCCGCACGGCGGCTTCAAGCACTCCGGCTACGGCAAGGACCTGTCGATGTACGGGTTCGACGACTACACCAGGGTCAAGCACGTCATGTCCTACATCGGCGAGTGACGCAGGACAGTATGGTGGGGCGATGAGCATCAGCAAGCCAGAAGTGGACTTCCCGGGCGGCCCGCCGCCCGCGGACCTGCAGATCACCGACCTCAAGGAGGGTGACGGCAAGGTCGCCAGCGCCGGTGACACGGTGAAGGTGCATTACGTCGGCGTCGCGCACTCCACCGGCGAGGAGTTCGACTCCAGCTGGAACCGCGGCGAGCCCCTGGAGTTCCCCCTCGGCGCGGGCCGGGTCATTCCCGGCTGGGACCAGGGCGTCCAGGGCATGAAGGTCGGCGGCCGCCGCCAGCTCGTCATCCCGCCGCACCTCGCCTACGGCGAAAGCGGCGCCGGCGGCGTCATCAAGCCGGGCGAGACACTGATCTTCGTCTGCGACCTCGTCTCCGCCTGACCCGGAGGAGACCGACGTCATTGGCGGTACATGTGGGCGCGGGTGATGACCGCTGGCTGGCGGAAGCGCTAGACCAGGCGCGCCAGGGACTGGCCGAGGGCGGCGTCCCGATCGGCGCCGCCCTGGTGATCGACGGCCGGCTGGCCGCCTCCGGGCGCAACCGCCGGGTGCAGCTGGGCAGCGCCATCCGGCACGGCGAGACCGACTGTCTCGAACGCGCCGGACGGCTTCCGGCCAGCGATTACGCCCGCGCCACCATGTACACCACCCTGTCGCCGTGCGACATGTGCACCGGCGCGATCCTCCTGTACGGGATCCCGCGCGTGGTGATGGGGGAGAACTCCACCTTCACCGGTGCCGAGGACCTTCTCCGCTCCCGCGGAGTCGAGGTCGTCAACCTCGACTCCGGCGAATGCAAGACCCTCATGGCCGAGTTCATCGCCCGCCACCCCGACATCTGGAACGAGGACATCGGCGAATAGCCGCCGTGAGCCCAGGCGGACGGATCAGGCGGAACGCCGGGAGACGGCGTAGGAGTTGAGCCGGTCGAGCTGGTCGGAGTAAATACGCCCCAGCGCCTTCGGCGCGAACGTCTTCTCGAAGAAGCCGCCGATGCCGCCCGCCCCGTTCCACGAGGTCGCGATGGACACCCGCGACTTGCTGTCGCCCTCAGGAGTGACGGTAAAGGTCGTGACGAGACTGGAACCACGATCCGTTTCGACCAGCGTCTTTCCGGGGTCGGGTTCGGTGACCTCCATGGTGCACTCGCGGAACTTGCCCGGACGGGTAGCCAGCTTGAACCGGGTGACGGTGCCCGCCCCGTTACCGCCCTCCTCGATTGTGAAGTCCGAGTAGGCGTCCGGAAGAAACTGCTGGCGCTGAGTCTCGTCCGCGATGATGCCGTATATGTCAGAAGCCGGCGCGTCAATCTCGCGCGCGGCCGAAGCGTTGACCTTTGCCATGCGCCCTGTCTACCTCATCCCAGTCCCCGGGAACGGACGGCCAGCCGGGTGAGGCCGTAGACGGCGTCGGTGCAGGGGGTCGGCACCCCGGCGATGGCGCCGATCTCATGCACCGCGCCCGCGAGGGCGTCCAGTTCGAGGGACCGCCCGGCGCGAGCGTCCTGCAGCATCGACGGCGTGAAGTCCCCGAGCCTGCGGGTCACCGCGTTGCGGTCCGACGGAGCCTGGTCGATGGGGCAGCCGATCCGCGCCCCGATCTCGCGGGCCTCCAGCATCGCCTTCTCGCAGAATTCACGGACGAGGTCGTCATCGAGCACCTTGCCCGCCGTCGCCCCGGTCAGCGCGCAGACCGGGTTCATGGTCAGGTTGCCCCAGAGCTTGTACCAGACGTCCTCGCGCACCCGTTCCGACACGGTGACGTCGAATCCGGCCTCGCCCAGCACGGACGCCAGGCGCCCCACGCGCCGTGTCGGGGGCCCGCCGGCCGGCTCGCCGATGATCAGACCGTTCCCCGCGAAATGCCGGATGACGCCCGGCTCCGGTGACCCGGCGCTCAAATGCACGGTGCCGCCTATGACCCGGCTGATATCCATGGCGGCGGAGATACGCCCGCCCGGATCCACGGTGTCCAGATGAGCCCCCGCGCACGGCCCGCCGAAGCCCCCGTCGAAGAACCACCACGGCACACCGTTCAGCGTCGACAGCACCGAGCTCCCGGGCCCGAGCAGCGGCGTGATCGACGGCAGCACGCCGGGCACCGACTGCGCCTTCACCGCGAGCACCACGACGTCCTGGACGCCGAGCTCGCTTCCGTCATCGCTGGCGGCGACATCCGCGGCCGTCGTCTCGCCGTCCGCCGTATCGACGCGCAGACCGGAGGAACGGATCGCGGCGAGCGTCGCGCCCCGCGCCAGGACCGATGTTTCCGGGTTGACCTTTGCCAGCCGGGCGGCGATCAGACCGCCCACAGCCCCGGCGCCGACGACACAGATTCGCATGATCGTTACGATAACGGCCATGCCACCATCCGCAACGGCCGCCAAGTCCCTCGCCGACGCGGCGCCGAAGTCGTTCTGGCTGGACCAGCCGGACGCGCCCGAGCCGCTGCCCGCCCTGACATCGGGAACCGAGGCCGACCTCGCCATCGTCGGCGGCGGGTTCACCGGCCTGTGGACCGCGCTGCTGGCCCGCGAGCGCGACCCGTCCCTGGACGTGGTCCTGCTCGAGGCCCGCACGGTCGGGTGGGCCGCGTCCGGGCGCAACGGCGGCTTCTGCTCGGCCAGCCTCACCCACGGGATCGGCAACGGCCTGGAGCGGTGGCCCGACGAGATGCCGCTGCTGGAACGCCTGGGGGAGCAGAACCTCCGGGAGATCGGGTCGACGATCGCCGCCCACGGGATCGACTGTGACTTCTCTCCGGTCGGTGAACTGGCGATCGCGACCGCGCCCTGGCAGCTCGAGGGCCTGGAGGAAGACGCGGCGGCGGCCCGCTCGCTCGGGCATGACGTCGAGGTCCTCGACGGACCCGGAATGCGGGCGGAGCTCAACTCGCCGCGCTTTGTCGGCGGCCTGAAGTACACGACGGGCAACGCCATGGTGGAACCGGGACGGCTGGCCTGGGGCCTGCGCCGGGCCTGCCTGGACGCCGGAGTCCGGATCTACGAGCACACGCCGGCGCGTTCGGTCTCCTCCTCCAGCGCCGGCCTGACCCTGAGGACCCCGTACGGTGCCGTCCGCGCCCGGCAGGTCGTGCTCGGCACCGGCGCCTTCCGCCCGCTGCTGAAGCGCATCGGCGCGTACGTGGTCCCGGTGTGGGACTACGCCCTCATGACCGAGCCGCTGTCGCCGTCCCAGGTCGACAGCCTGGGCTGGAAGGACCGCCGCGGGGCCTCCGACCTGGGGAACCAGTTTCACTACTTCCGGCTGACCCGGGACAACCGGATTCTGTGGGGCGGGTATGACGCCGTCTATTACAACGGAGGCCGGATGAACGACGAGCTGATCTCCAACCCGTCGACGTTCCTGAGCCTGGCGTCGCACTTCTTTGAGACGTTCCCGCAGCTTGAGGGGGTGTCGTTCACTCACGCCTGGGGCGGGGTCATCGACACCTGCAGCCGGTTCTCGCCGTTCTTCGGGACCGCCTTCGGCGGCCGGCTCGCCTACGC